>FWPU01008077.1_pt1 | contig 18382 bp, 14 predicted proteins | sample 2228361 | NCBI WGS metagenome assembly FWPU01 (sample SAMEA103939777, study PRJEB20133) | metagenome
ACTCGTCCGGCGCCCGCGAATCCCTCAGCGCAAACCCGCAGCGGACTCCGCGGCGCGGAACGCGGCGCGGTCGAGCGCCTGGGCGGCGCGCTCGGGCTCGACCGCCGCGCCGCCGATCGAGCGCACGATCGGGCCGAGGAAGGCTTCGACGTCCCACTCGTCCGGGGGACGCGTCACGTGCACGTTCGGCGTGACGCGCACCGCCTCGGTGCCGAAGCGCTCGTAGCGCCCGTTGCGCACGACGACGAGGTCGAGGCTCGGGATCACGTAGACGTCCTGCCCGTGCCGGCCGCGCGCCGCGAAGAGCTCGCGCGGCGCGCTCGGCGCCATCTGGCCCGCGCCGTTCACCCACCAGTGGAGCGCGTAGAACGGTGCTCCCTCGAGCGGTCGCGTCGCCTCCTCGACCCAGGCGCGGCTCACCACCTGCCGGCCCCTCCACTCGCCGCCGCGCGCGAAGAGCAGGCCGAAGCGCGCGTAGTCGCGCGTCCGCGCGTCGATGCAGCAGTAGGTCAGCGTGTGGCCCGAGCCGTCCACCCACCACTCGCCCGGAAAGCCGATCGGCTCGAAGAGCAGCTCGCGCGCGTAGTCGCTGGCGCTCCTGCCCGTCGCCGCCTCGATCACGCCGGCGAGCAGCATCGAGTCGGCGCTCGAGTAGTTCCACGCCGTGCCGGGCGGGCGGACGAGCGGGCGGTCGAGCGCGAAGGCGAGCTGGTTCACCTCCTCGAGGTAGAGGTCGGCCGAGCTCGGGAGCTCCGCCCACTGGATGCCCGAGCGCATCTCGAGCAGGTCGCGCAGCGTCACGGCGGCCCGCTCGTCGCCCCGCCACTCCGGGAAGAAGTCGGCGAGCGGCACGTCGAGGCTCGCGATCTCGCCGCGGTCGATCGCGATGCCGATGAGCGTGCTCGCGAAGCTCTTCGCCATCGACCAGCTCGTCGCAAGCGTCTCCGCGCTCGCGCCCTCCGCGTACCACTCGGCGACGATCGCGCCCTTGCGGACCACGACCACGCCCTGCGTGTTGCGCCCGGGCGCGAACGCGTAGGCGCGCGCCTCGGCGAGGAGGGAGGAATCCATGCCTTCCGCCTCCGGCGTCGAGACTTCCCACTCGGCGCCGGGCCAGCGAAGCCCGCCGTCCGAGCCGCCGGAGCTCCGGTCGCCGCAGGCGGCGAGCGCCAGGACGGCTGCCACGAGGAAAGGAATCCGCACGAGTACCGTTCTCATCCTGCGAAACCTAGCGTCGGCCGCGGAGGCCGTGCAGCAGCAAACGCGCGAGCGGTCGAAGCGCGCGCCCGCGCGGCTCAGACCGGTAGCACTTCGATGCCGGGCACGCCGGCGACGACCCGGAAGCGCGCCGAGGTGCGCGCCTCGGCGTCCGGGTCGAAGGTGTCGAGGACGCGGAACTCGACCAGCGTCTCCGCGGGCGTCACGTCGACCACCGCGTAGCCCTGGTTCAGCAGGTCGATCTGCTTCAGGTACGGCGCGTTCGCCGCCAGCATGAGCGTCTCCGCGACGTGCAGCAGCTCCTCCGGCGCGATCTCCCGCGGATCCGGGTCGGCGGTGAGCGAGCCCGTGACGAACTCGACGGCGGTCACCGGCGAGGACGCGTCGTCGAAGTCGGGCTGGATGTTGCTCGCCTTGTAGAAGTGCGTGTGGCCGCTCGTCACGACCACGTTCGGGATGCGCCTGCGCGCGATGAAATCCATGATCTCGCGGCGCTCCCACTGGTAGTCGTCCCAGGCCTCGTTCGACACGTAGATGCCGCCGTTCTTCTGCAGGTTCGGGTTCTGCCTGCGCAGCTCGGGCGTGTCGCGGTCGACGATCTTCCACGGCGCCATGTCGTAGCTGCTCGCGACGAGCCGCCAGCGGGCACGCGAGCGCGCGAGCGCGTGCTTGAACCAGCGCCGCTGCCGCTTCCCGAGCGTCGTCCGTCCGGGCAGGAACATCTGGTCGCACGGTGGCATCGAGGTGTCCTGCGCGTCGATGATGTCGGCAAACCGCGTGTTCGGCGGGATCTCCGGGTCGCGGTACTGCCGCGTGTCGAGGACGAACATCTGCGCGAGCTGCCCCCAGTTGATCGTGCGGTAGATCCGGTCGTCCTTGCGGCGCACGACGGGCATCGCCTCGAACCACGCCGTGCGCGCCGCGGCGAGCCGCTCCGGCGGCCCGGTCCGGTCGACGCCGTTGTAGAACTCGCCGTCGTCCCACACCGCGACGAGCGGCACCACGGCGTGCATCTCCTGGAGGAGCGGGTTCGAGTGGAACCGACGGTAGACCTCGCGGTAGTCGTCGAGCGTGATCGTGCCGCCGTCGCTCACGTAGACGTAGTCGCCGAGGTGGACGAGGAAGTCGACGCCCTCCTGGGCGATCGCGCGGTGCGCCACGTAGTGGCTCTCGTTGCGCTGCTGGCAGCTCGCGAACGCGTACCGCAGATGCTGCGCGTTCGACCCGATGGGCGGCGCGGTGCGGAGCCGGCCGGTGACGCTCGGCACCCCGTCGCACTCGAAGCGGTAGAAGTACCAGCGGTCCGGGCGAAGGCCGCGCACCTGCACCTTGACGTGATGCCCGCCCTCCGCATCGGCCCACGCGATCCCGCCGCGCACGACCCGCTGCAGCGCGGCGTCCTCGGCGACCGACCAGACGACCGGCACCGGCTCGCCTCCCGGGGGAGCGCCGATCCGCGTCCAGATCACGGCGGCGCGGGTCTGCGGATCCCCCGACTTGATGCCGTCGGGGAAGACCGCGGACGTTGCGTCGCGCGGTCCGAGCGGCTCGAGGCCGGCCGCGGCGCGCCGCGGCAGAGCTCCCAGCACCGCGGCGCTGCCGGCTGCACCCGCGAGGATCCGGAGGAACTCGCGTCGCGGCAGCGTGGCGCCGGTGCCGGCGGGCGGCGCCACGACGAGGGGCAGGCGTTCACGGGAGGTCATGGCCCGCGAGCGCTACCACGGCCGTGCGGCACGCGAAAGGCGGATTCCACGAGCCTTTTCCCGCCGCGCGAATACCGCTAGACGAGCGGAGCGCAATGTCGCTCCCGCTGCTCGCCGCGCTGACCATCGCCGTCCTGGTGCTCGGCTACACCTGGTACGGCCGCTTCATCGCCCGCCAGCACCGGCTCGACGACGCCCGGCTCACGCCCGCCGTCACGCTCGAGGACGGCGTCGACTTCGTGCCGGCGCGCCGCTTCTACCTGCTCGGCCAGCACTTCAGCGCGATCGCCGCGGCCGGCCCCATCGCCGGTCCGATCCTCGCCTGCCTGCAGTTCGGCTGGCTGCCGTGCATCCTGTGGATCGCGCTCGGCGTGGTGTTCATCGGCGCCGTGCACGACTTCTCGGCGCTCGTCGCGTCGGTGCGCCACCAGGGCAAGTCGATCGCCGAGATCGTCCGCGTGACGCTCGGGACGCGCGCCTGGCTCGCGATCATGGCCTTCATCTGGATCGCGCTGGTCTACGTGATCGTCGCCTTCGCCGACATCACGGCGAGCACCTTCGTCAGCGGCAGCGAGGAGCTCGCGGCGGGCGGCGTCCTTTTCGACCCCGGCGGCGCGGTGGCGGCGGCGAGCGTGCTCTACCTCACGCTCTCGCTCATCCTCGGCCTCGTCGACCGCTGGCTCGCGCCACCGCTCTGGCTCACGACGGTGATCTTCGTGCCCGCGACGCTCGGCGCCGTCTGGCTCGGCACCCAGATCTCGACCTTGCTGCTGCTTCCGGCGCAGACCTGGGCGCTGCTCATCCTCGCCTACTGCTTCGTCGCCTCGCTGACGCCGGTGTGGTGCCTGCTGCAGCCGCGCGGCTACCTGGGCGGCTTCGTCCTCTACCTCGCGCTGTTCGTCGGCACGGTCGGGATGCTGTTCGGCGGCTTCACGATCGAGCAGGAGGCGTTCAAGACCTGGCACGCGCCGGGCCCGACGGGTGCCCTCTTCCCGTTCCTCTTCGTCACGATCGCCTGCGGCGCGTGCTCGGGCTTCCACGGGCTCGTCTGCTCGGGCACGACCTCGAAGCAGGTCGCCCTCGAGTCCGACTGCAAGCCGATCGGCTACGGCGCGATGCTGCTCGAGGCGTTCGTCGCGCTGATCGCGCTCGCGACCGTCATGGTCGTCGCGACGCCGGACACCGTCGGCCTGGCGCCCGGGGCGATCTACGGAGCGGGGCTCGGGCGCTTCCTCGCGGGCATGATCGGCGAGCAGCACCTGCTCTTCGCGACCACCTTCGGGGCGATGGCGTTCTCGACCTTCATCTTCGACACGCTCGACGTGAGCACGCGCCTCGGCCGCTACATCCTGCAGGAGCTGTTCGGCATGCCCGGCCGCGGAGGAGCCTTCCTCGCGACGGCGCTCACCGTGCTCACACCCGCGGCTTTCCTGCTCGCGGCCGGCGAAGGGTCGTACCGTCTCTTCTGGACGCTCTTCGGCACGAGCAACCAGCTCCTCGCGGCGCTCACCCTGCTCGGCGTGAGCGTGTGGCTGCACAAGAGCGGCCGGCGCAACTGGTACACGCTGCTCCCGATGGCGTTCGTCATGACGATCACGGTCTGGTCGCTCGTCCTCCAGGCGCACGCTGCGCTCAGCGCCGTGGTGAACGGCGCCGCCGGCTTCGACACGACGACGATCAACGGCGTCGTCGCCGTGCTGCTCGTCGTCCTCGCGGTCGTGCTGGTGCTCGAGGCGGCGCGCGAGCTGCGGGCGCCGGTGCGCGGCGCGGACGACCGCCTCGGCGCCTGAGCGCGCCGGACGCGGCTCAGGCGGCCGGCGCGCCGGCGGGCCAGAGGTGGAACGCCTTCCAGAGCTTGACGGTGCCCGGCGTGATGATCTCGAGCTCGCGGCAGAGCTCGCGCACCTTGGCGACCGCCTCGACGGTGCGCTGGCGGTGCAGCGGGTTGTCCCGGTAGGCCTCGCGCAGGACGCTCTTCGGGATGCCGTAGCAGGCGACGATCTGCGCCGACGGCTGCATCATCATCTGCGACATCTGGCCGAGGATCAGCGGCGCGCGGATCTGGAGCAGGCGCTTCTTGAACGGGCTCAGACGCGGCACGTTGCGCCGCAGGTAGAGCCGCGCGAACGACAGGTGACGCGCCTCCTCGGTGACGTGGATCTGGCAGACGCGGCGCAGGAGCGGGTGCACGTTCTGGCGCTTGCGCAGCATCTGGCGCTGCACGTGGTCGATCGGGTCCTCGCCGCCCAGCACGAAGACGAAGAACAGCTCGGGGAAGGTACGGGCGAAGCGGATCACCATCCGGCTGCCGAGCTTCTGCCAGCCCGCGAGCCCCGGCACGTCGAAGCCCGAGCGGTTCACGAACTCCTGGAACATCAGCGAGTGCTGCGCCTCCTCGATCACCTCGTGGTAGACGTAGCGGAACTCGGGCGCGCCGTTCGGCAGCTTGAAGGCGAACTCGAGGAGCCCGCGCTTCAGCACCGACTCGAACTGCAGGCCGATCTTCATGAAGGTCGTGAACATGTGGAGCCCGATGCGGGCGCGGACCGGCTGCGGCTGCGAGCGGTACCAGGCCGTCGCGCCGAGCGACTCCTCCTCGTCGAGCTCCCAGCGCGGGTCGCTCGGGTCGATGCGCATCTCGGGAGCGTCCCAGTCGATGTCGGCGTAGGCGTCGTAGTGCTTGACGACCGACTGGTGCGAGAGGCGCTTCAGCAGCTTCAGATACGCCTCGTCCTGCGCGGCCTCGCGTACGCTGACCGCGACCTCGTCGTCGAGCACGACGCCCGTGCCCGCCGGCGAAACCGTTTCGCTGACCGTGCTGCTCATCCCTTCTCTTCTCCGTCGGGCGGCGCGGTACGGCCCGTGTGGGTGCCATCCGCGCCGCCGGTCTGCGCCTCCTCGAAGAGGCGGCTCACGAGGAAGACGACCATCCGCTCGAGCTCGGCGAACAGCCGATCGAGCTCCCCGGGGTCACGGCGGAGCTGGTGCTGCAGGAAGATCCCGTCGAGCGCCGCGAGCACGAGCGCGGCAGTGGTCTCGAGGCCCGGCGGCCGGACGCCGATCACCTCGGCGATGCCGTCGGCGAGCGCCGCGCGGGCGCGGTCGAAGACGCGCAGCAGGACGGCGCGCGTCTCCGGGTCCTCGGCGGTGCGCTCGAGGAGCATCGAGTGCAGCAGGCGCAGGAGCGCGGGGCGGGTCTCGACCAGCTCGCGCATGCCGCCGACCGCCCGGGTGAGGCGCTCGCGCGGGTCGCCGGTCTGCTGGACGCTCGCCACGATGCCGTCGATCCAGGCGCTCGCGGTCCTTTCGAGCACCGCGGCGAGCAGCCCCTCCTTGCTCGCGAAGTGCCAGTAGACGGCGCTCTTCACCACCCCGGCCTCGCGGCAGACGTCGTCGACGCTGGTCGCCGAGAAGCCACGCTCGGCGAAGTGCCGCGCCGCCGCGCGCAGCAGGCTGTCCCGGCTGCGCTGCCCCTGGGCGACCCGCTTGCTCACCCGCGGCGTCCCGACGGCGGCGAGATTTTGCCTGTTGCTCCGCTGCATTACGCTATGTCCGGACCGGTCGGTACATAACTATCGGGGATCTCCCGCTGGGTCAAGCGGGGATCCGCCGATTGCTGGCGTCGCAGCCCCTGTGCTAGCGATGCGCCCCTGCACGCGGGTGGGGTGCCCCCGGCCCTGGCGCGCGTCGGGCGGCGACCCCGGGCATGGCTCTTGGAGCGCTTCCGGCCGCGGCCCGCGACGCGCCGCACTCGCGGCGAACCTGCCGATACGCTGAGCAGAGGGACCCCTTCGATGTTCGATCAGAAGCTGCACGATTCGCTCCCCGAGACCCTTCGCCCGCTCGTCCGCATGGCGGGCAACCTGTGGTGGACGTGGAGCGGCTACGGCGGCTCGCTGTTCCGCGACATCGACCCGCAGCGCTGGGACGAGTGCGAGCACAACCCTCTCCAGCTCCTGCGCACGGCGCCCCCCGAGCGGCTCTCGCAGATCGCGACCGACCCCGACTACCTGGAGCGGATCGAGCGCGTGGTCTCGCGCTTCGACGAGTACATGCGCGCGAAGCCGGGCACGCCGCGCAGCGCGCGCGACGGCAGCCAGATGACCTGGGCCCGCCAGCACCTCGCCGGCGCGACCCCCGACCGGCCGATCGCGTACTTCTGCGCCGAGTACGGGATCCACGAGTCGCTCCACCTCTACGCGGGCGGCCTCGGGATGCTCGCCGGCGACCATCTCAAGTCGGCCTCCGACCTCGGCATCCCGATGGTCGGGATCGGCCTCCTCTACCGGCAAGGCTACTTCCGCCAGCGGATCAACGTCGACGGCTGGCAGGAGGAGTTCTACGAGGACGAGGACTTCGGCGAGCTGCCGCTCACCCTGATCCGCGACGAGACCAACCAGCCGCTCACCGTCGAGGTGCCGATCCGCTCGCGCTCGGTCTCGGTGCAGATCTGGCGGGCGGACGTCGGACGCGTGCCGCTCTACCTGCTCGACACCGACTTCGAGCGCAACGAGGACATCGATCGCTGGATCACGGCGCACCTCTACGGCGGCGACGCGACGACGCGCATCGTGCAGGAGGTGGTGCTCGGCATCGGCGGGGTGCGGGCGCTGCGCGCGCTCGGCATCACGCCGCACGTCTACCACCTGAACGAGGGGCACTCGGCGTTCCTGACGCTCGAGCTCGTGCGCGAGCGGGTCGCGGCCGGCGAGTCCTTCGAGTCGGCCGTGCAGGCGGTGAAGCAGAGCTGCATCTTCACCTCTCACACGCCCGTCCCCGCGGGCAACGACACCTTCGACAACTCGCTCATGCAGGAGGTGCTCGGCGGGTTTCTGAAGGAGCTCGGCACCGACGCCGAGACCGTCCTCGGGCTCGGACGACGCCATCCGAACGACAGCATGGAGCCGTTCGGCATGACGCCGCTCGCGATCCGGCTCTCGCGCTCGACCAACGGCGTGAGCAAGCGCCACCGCGAGGTCTGCGCGCACATGTGGCAGCAGCTCTGGCCGGACACCCCGGTCGAGAGTTCGCCGATCATCTCGGTGACCAACGGCGTGCACCACCCGACCTGGGTCGCGCCGCTCATGCGCCGGCTGTTCGACCAGTACCTTGGTCCCGACTGGGCGATGCACGCGGACGATCCCGAGCTCTGGCAGCGCGTCGACCGCATCCCGGACGCGGAGCTGTGGCGCGCGCACTGCCTGCTGCGCGCCCGGCTCGTCACCGAGGCGCGCTACCGCGCCGAGCGCCAGTGGCGCGCGGCCGGCGAGTCGGAGCAGCTCGTGCGCAGCGCAAAGCGGCTGCTCCACCCCGACGTCCTGACCTTCGGCTTCGCCCGGCGCGTCGCCGCCTACAAGCGCTGGCACCTGCTGCTCGCCGACATGGAGCGCGCGATCGCGCTGCTCGACCACTCGACCCAGCCCGTGCAGTTCGTGCTCGCCGGCAAGGCGCACCCGCGGGACAACGAGGCGAAGCGCATCCTCCAGCAGCTCATGCAGTGGAAGGAGCGGCGCGAGCTACGCGGCCGCGTCGTCTTTCTCCAGGGCTACGATCAGTACATCGCCCGCAAGCTCGTGCAGGGCGTGGACGTCTGGCTCAACTTGCCGCTCCCGCCGCTCGAGGCGAGCGGTACGAGCGGCATGAAGGTCGTGGTGAACGGCGGGCTCAACTGCAGCGTGCTCGACGGCTGGTGGGTCGAGGGCTCGAACGGCGAGAACGGCTGGGACGTCGGCGAGCCGTACGAGCTACCGGCGCGCGGCCGCCTGGTCGCCGAGAACCGCGACGAGGACGACTCGCGCTCGTTGCTCGACCTCGTCGAGCACGAGATCCGGCCGCTGTTCTACGATCGCAACCGCGAGGGCGTGCCGCGCGGCTGGGTGGCGCGCGTGCGGGCGTCCATGAAGTCGCTCGCGCCGGCCTTCAGCGCGACCCGCATGGTCAAGGACTACGCGCGGCTCTACTACCCCGATCAGAACAACGTGTAGATGAACGGCGCGAGCCACGGCGACGAGGCCGCGACCACCAGCAGCCCGCCGAGCGAGAGCAGCCCGACCAGGACGGGCAGCATGTACCACTGACCGCGGCGGACGAACGTCCCGAGCAGCTCGCCCATCACCGCAAGGCGCGCGCGCAGGTACCAGAGCGCGGCGCCGAGGATCGCAAGGACGACGAGCGTCGAGACCCAGCGCGCGAGCCACGGCGGGAGCAACCAGGTGAGCCCCGAGACCCCGAGGATCACGAGCGCGACGAACGCGACGAGCGCCCCGACCGAGCCGTAGCTCCGCACGACCCCCTCGCCCGGGAAGCGCCGCCAGTAGAGCGTCCCGAGGACGAGCCACACGAGGAGGACGATCGCCAGGGTCCGCGCCCAGCCGGTCCACGCCGCTCCCTCCGCCGCCGGCAGCGGCAGCGGCGGCGCGTCGACCGGGGGCGGGCCGAGCATGTCGTGCGCCGCGAGCGCGCGGTCGAGCTCCTGCACGAGCACCCGGTTGCCGAGCGGGTTGGTGTGCCAGTCGCGGGCGAAGTAGAGTTGCTGCTCGCCGCCGCGCGACGCCTCGATCAGCGCGGGCAGCGGATCGACGACCGGCAGCGACGCCGCGCACGCCGCCTCGATCATGCCGCGGTACGGCCGGTTCGGATCGTACGCCGGATCGCCAATCGCCGCCGCGATCGCCTCGCGCGCCCGGGGGTCGACCTGCGCCTTGTCGGGAACGATTAGCGCGATCGCCTTGAAGCCCCGGTCCTCCGCGAGCGCGCGCAGCACGCTCAGCGCGGCGCGCGTCTCGGGCCAGCCGTCCTCCGGGTGGTCGTCGCGCACGCGCACCGCCCACTCGCGCGGGATCCGCGCGCCGTCGAGCATCGGCACCGGGGTCGACTTGAAGAGCCCGGCGAAGAGGTTGCCGAGCGCGGTCTTGCGCTCGAGCCAGGGCTCGCGCCCCGGATCGGGAAGGTCGTCGGTGACGCCGCGCATCGCGATGCGCGGCGGCAGGTCGGCGCGCAGCTTCGGCTTCGGGTAGCGGAGGTAGCGGTTCTGGCCGTTCCAGAAGACGTCGTTCTCGTACATCTGGAGGACGACGACGTCGGGGTCGTAGCGGAGCCCCTCGCGGGCGAGCCAGATCACCTCTTGGTCGGTCGAGTAGCCTTCCGTGCCGCCGTTCAGCACCTGCACGGGACGTCCCTCGGCCCGCATCCGCGACTCGAGAAGCGCCGGCAGGGTGTCGGGGCGGTCCACCGTGTAGCCGAGGGTGAAGGAGTCGCCGACCATGAGAATGCGCGTGATCCCGGGCGGCTTCTCGTAGCCGACCGACTCGTCCTCGCGCAGCCCGCGGGAGTTGGTCGTGAGCGTCACGTCGAACTCTCCCGTGTGGCGGCGGAGCGAGGTCGACGGGACCTTGGTCCAGCCGAGCGTCGCGTCGAACTGGTTCATCGTCCGGCGCGGCGTGAAGCCGAACAGCCGGAGCCCGCCCTCGAGCAGCAGGAAGACGACGAGCAGCGAGACGAGGACGGCGAGAGCCTGATGGATGCGATTCACGGTGCTCCTGGAGGACGCGGCGGAACGTCAGCCCTGACGGCGCGCGGCGGCCGGCGTCTCGTTGGCCTGCCGCCAGGCGAGGAACGCGGAGCCGCGCGGCGCACGACGCCGGAGCGGATCCGAGACCAGCCGGACGACGAGCGCGACCGGGCCGAGCAAGGCGAAGTAGAGCGCCCCGAGGACCACGTTGCCCATCACCTCGCCGAAGCGGTGGAGGAAGGCGACCAGGGAGGGCACGAAGCCCGAGGGCGCGGGCGACGGAGGTTGCATGCGTCTGAGGATCATACCCGCCGGCCGCGCGGATGGGTACCCCGGCGGCGGCCGGTAATCAGCCCTCCGGACGGCGCGCGGCGGTCGCGCTCGCGTCGACGCTCGTCGCGAGGCTGCACGCGACGAGCCCCGGCGAGCCCGGGTCGGTGGCGCGAAGCGCCTCGCACCAGCTCGCGATCGCGGCCTCGTCCGCGGCGACCGCTTCGTGCCGGCCGAGCAGCCGGTGGATCTCCGCCGCGCGCCGCCGCTGGCTGATCGCCATGCCGAGCCCGTTCCCCGCCCGGGCGTGGACCTCGCTCGACAGGACCAGGTCGAGCGCGATCTCGGGGACATTCTCGCGCCGCCGGTCGATCGCGAGGGCGCCCTCGAGCGCCTCGATCGCCTCGGCGTGGCGGCCGAGCGACGCGTAGGTCGTGCCGAGGTTCCGCAGCCGGTTCGCCTCGCCCGCCTCGTTGCGCTGCGCGCGGTCGAGCTCGAGCGCCGCCTCGAGGAGCTCGATCGCCCGCGCCGCGTCGCCCCGCCGGCGCGCGAGCAGCGCCTGGTTGTTGAGCACGGTCGCGAGCGTCGCGTCCGCGCCGGCCGACTCGGCGAGCGCCGCGGCGCTCCGGTAGAGCGCCTCGGCCGCGTCGAGGTCGCCCGCCTCCTCGGCGAGCGTGCCGAGGTTGCTCGTCGCGGCCGCCTCCTCCGCCGCGTCGCCGGTCAGGCGGGCGAGGTTCTGCGCTTCGAGGTAGGCAAGGCGCGCTCCTTCGGGGTCGCCCGTCCGCTGCCGGAGGTTGCCGACCCGGTTCAGCGCGCCGGTCATCGCCTCGGTGTCGTCGACGCTCCGGTACGCAAGCAGCGCGCGCTCCTCGAGCTCGCGCGCGCGCTCGAGGTCGCCGCGCAGCGCGTACTCGAGGCTCGACTGCTCGAGCGTCGCCGCGTCCGAGCGGATGCCGAGCGCGCGCTCCTTCTGCGTGGCCGAGCAGCCCAGCAGCGCGGCGGCGGCGCCGAGCAGGAGGGCGCGATGCAGCGCCGGCCTCGCGCCGCTCACTCGCTCGTCCCCGCTTCGAGACGATCGATCGAGCTGTCGACCCGCTCGATCGCCGCGGGCAGCTTCGCGACGGACTGGTCGACGTAGCCGCGCAGGAAGATCGACTTGCTCGCCGCGTCGAACACCGTGGTCGCCTCGCGGACGCCGCGCTGGGCCTCGACCGTGAGCTGCGGAAAGCTCTCCGAGGCGATCTTCAGGTTGCGCGCGACGACGCCCAGGTCCTCCGCGATCTCGGGGAAGCGCTTCGCGCTGTCGCGCAGCTCGACCGACAGCGCCGCGACGTCGTCCGCGACCTGGCGCACGGACTTCATCGTCGGCGGCAGGTCGACGGTCGCCGTGCGGATCTGCTCGATCGTCGACTGCGCGGCGATGAGCGTCTCGCGCGCGCCGTGCAGCGTGCCCTCGAGCTCCTCGGCGATCGCCGGCGAGTTGACGAGCTGGCCGAGCGTCCCCTCGCCCCGGTCCACCTTGTCGAGGATGCTCGCGAGGCTGTCGAGCGACTTGGCGATCGGCCGGTCGCCCTCGCTCAGGTGCGCGGTCGCGCTCGCGATGTCGCCGAGGATCCGGTCGAGCTTCACGCGGATCGGCTCGATCTGGTCGATGATGTCGGTGAGCGTGAGCGGGTCCTGGCTGCGCAGCGTCGCGCCGGGCTCGATCACCGGCTCCGAGACCGAGCCGATCGAGATCTCGACCGACTTGTCGCCGAGCAACCCGACCGAGGCGATGGTCGCGATCGAGTCGGTGCGGATCTGGTCGCGGAAGCGCTCCTCGATGCTCATCACCACCTCGACCTTGCCGACCCGGCCGATCGGCTTCGGCGGCGCGGTGGGCGGCTGGTCGGCAGTCGGCTGGTAGGTGTCGGCCGGCACGAAGCGCAGCCGCTCGACCGAGCCCACGTTGACGCCGGCGACGAACACCGGCGCGCCGGCGCGCAGCCCGCTCACGTTGCCGAAGATCGCGTTGACCTGGAAACGGCGCTCGAAGATCCGCTGCTCGGCGCCCAGCATGACGATCATGACCGTCGCCGCGGCGAGCGCCGCGAGCACGAAGGCACCGACGATGATCTCCCGCTTACGCTCGGATGGTTTCGCCATCGATGGATTCCTCGGCCGCTCCGCGTCTCATCCGTAGAGGAAGGCGCGCAGCTTGGGCTGGCTGCTGCGCTTGACCTCCTCGAGCGGCCCCTCGACCAGGATCCGCCCCTCGTCGAGCATCGCGACCCGGTCGGCGACCAGGAACGCACAGCGCACGTCATGCGTCACGACGATCGAGGTCACGTGGCGCTCGCGCTGCAGGCGGCGGATGAGCTCGCTGATGGTGTCCGACGTGAGCGGGTCGAGACCGGTGGTCGGCTCGTCGTAGACCACGATCTCCGGGTCGAGCACGATCGAGCGCGCGAGCCCGACGCGCTTCTGCATGCCGCCCGACAGCTCGCTCGGCATCTTCTCCTCGATGCCCTCGAGCTCGATCCAGGAGAGGACCTCCGCCACGCGGCGTGCGATCTCCTCCTCGCTCATGCCCCGCCGGTGCTGGCGCAGCGGGAAAGCGATGTTCTCGCCCACCGTCATCGAGTCGAACAGCGCGGCACCCTGGAAGAGGAACCCGGTGCGCAGCCAGACCCGGCGCCACTCGTCGACCGTCCGGAAGCGGGTCACGTCCTCCCCGTCGACCCACACGCTGCCCCGGTCGGGCTCGAGCAGCCCGACCAGCATGCTGAGCAGTACCGACTTCCCCGAGCCGCTGCTGCCCATGATGACCTGGGTCTCGCCGCGGCGCACGTCGAGGTCGACGCCGCGCAGCACCTCCTTCTCGCCGAACGCCTTGTACAGGCCGGAGAACTTGATGAGCACGGAATCGGCCGGACGGCTCGCCTCGGCCGGGTAGCCTCTCGCGAAAGCCTCAGTAGCCAAGCGCAACCAGGATCTGCGTCATGAAGACGTCGGTAATAAAGATCATGAGTGACGCGGCGACCACGGTGTTGGTCGTCGAGTGACCGACGCCGGTCGTCCCGCCCTCGGTGTGGAAGCCGTAGAACGCCGCCGTGGTGCCGATGATCAGGCCGAAGACCAGCGTCTTCCCGAGCCCGTTCAGCAGGTCCGCGAGCGTCACGTAGTAGAGCGTCGTCTCGACGTATGTCGACACCGGCACGCCGCCGGTGGTCACGGCGACGAGGCCGCCGCCGATGATCCCGAGCAGGTCGGAGATCGCGGCGAGGAGCGGCACCGCGATGATGCAGGCGACGATGCGCGTCGCGACCAGGTACTGCCGGGGATCGACCGCCAGGACCTGCAGCGCGTCGATCTGCCGGGTGACCTTCATCGAGCCGAGCTCCGCGCTGATACCCGACCCCGCGCGTCCCGCCACCATCAGCGCCGTCACCACCGGGCCGAGCTCCTTCGTCACCGACAGGCCCACCACGACCGCGACGTAGTGTACCACACCGAATTTGCGCAGCAGGGTGAGCGTCTGCAGCGCGAGCACCACGCCGATCGCGAACGCCGCGATCGCGGTCAGGGGCAGCGACTTGAGCCCGATCTCGTAGACCTGCAGCACGACGACCCGGAACGGGAAGCCCCCCCGGAAGGTCGCGCGGACCGCGGTCGCGAGGAAGCCGACGATCGCGCCGACGAAGGCGGCGAGCTCGATGCACAGGCGCCCTGCACCGGCGATGAAGGCGAGCCTCGATTCGTTCATTCGAAAATCCGGTCGCTTAGCATGGCGCGGCGGCGGGCCCTACTTTCCCTTGCGTCCGCGGCGGAGAAGCTCCTCGAGCTTGCCGGGCAGGGATGCGAACCAGGACTCCACGCGCTCCTGGATTTGCTTGACGGGCGAGGTGGGCTCGCGGACCACGGCCGGCGCCTCGTCGCTCGCGCACGATTCGGTCGGCGCGGTGCCGGCGACGAACACCTCGGTGATCGCGGGACCGCAGCTCGGGTGCGCGCGCCTGCCGGTCGCCGCCTCGATGGAGACCAGCTCGACGCCCGGCGGGACGGGGAAGCGCCCGCGCGGGCGGCCCTCGAGCGCGCGCTCGACGATCGAGGTCCACACCGGGACCGCGAGCTGCGCGGCGCTACCAGGCAGCGGCCGGTCGTCGTCGTGCCCGACCCAGACGCCGATCACGAGCGACGGCGTGTAGCCGACGAACCACGCGTCGCGCATGTCGTCGGTCGTGCCGGTCTTGCCGGCGACCGCGCCCGCGAGCCCGGCGCGTCGGATTGCCGCCGCCGTGCCGTTCTCGACCACGCCCTGGAGCATCGAGTGGACGACGTAGGCAGGCGCGCGGCGCACGACGTCCTCGGTCGCGCTCTCGCCGCGCATCAGGAGGACGCCGGACGGCGCCTTGACCGCCGCCACCGCGTGCGGCACGACGCGCGAGCCGCCGCGCGGAAAGACGGTGTAGGCCGCGGTGACCCGCAGGAGCGAGCTCTCGAACGCGCCGAGCGCGAGCGCCGGCACCCGCGGCAGCCGGCCGCTCACGAAGCCGAGCCGGTCGCCGAACTCGGCGACGCGCTCGATGCCGAGGCGCTCGGCGAGCTGCACGACCGGCACGTTGAGCGACTGCTCGAGCGCCGTGCGGACCGTGACCGGCCCGCGGTAGCGCTGGTCCATGTTCTTCGGCGACCACTTGGTGCGGTCGACCCGCACCGTGATCGGCTCGTCCTCGAGGATCGTCGCGGGCGTGACGCCGCTCTCCCGGTCGGCGATCGCCGCGAGGTAGACGAAGGGCTTGAACAGCGAGCCGACGGGGCGGCGGCTCCGCGTCGCGCGATCGAGCTGGCTCTCGAGGAAGTCACGCCCGCCGGCGAGCGCCCGCAGCGCGCCGTTTCGCGGGTCGATCGCGACGACGGCGATCTGCACGCCCTTGCGCCCGCGGCCGCTGCGGTCGATGCGCCGCCCCGCGGCGGCGATCGCCTCGCTGGCGGCGCGCTGCAGCCGAAGGTCGAGCGTGGTGAAGATCGCGCTCCCGTAGGCGAGGCGCTGCGGGTCGAGCCCCTGGTCGCGCAGCATGCGGCGCACGTGCTGCATGAAGTAGGCCTCGGGGGGCGCCGAGCGTCCGGCCGGCGGGCGCAGCGGCTCGGCCTTCGCCGCGCCCGCCTCCTCGGGCGAGATCCAGCCGAGCTCCGCCATCGTGTCGAGCACCTGGTTGCGCCGCCGGACGGCCTGCTCGGGATGACGGAGCGGCGAGTAGATGTTCGGCGCGCGGATCATGCCGGCGAGCAGCGCCCCCTCGGCGAGCGTCAGCTTCGACACCGGCTTGCCGAAGTAGACGTGCGCCGCCTCGGCGAGGCCGTACACGCCGACCAAGCGGTCATGGCCGAGGTAGACGGTCGCGAGGTAGCACTCGAGGATCTCGCGCTTGTCGAAGCGCAGCTCGAGGAGCAGCGCCATCGGGATCTCGCGCAGCTTGCGGCTGAAGGTCCGCTCCTGGGTGAGGAAGTGGTTCTTCACGATCTGCTGGGTGATCGTGCTGCCGCCCTGGCGCACCTCGCCGGCGAGCCAGTTGACGCGCGCCGCGCGGAGCACCGCGCCGAGGTCGATCCCGTGGTGCGCGAGGAAGCGGTAGTCCTCGGCGGCGAGGACCGCGTCGACGACCTTGGTCGGGACGTCCTCAAGGCGGAGCGACCGGCGGCCCGTCCAGTGCGAGGTGAAGAGCCCCTCGAGCGGCCGCGGCTCGAGGCTCACGGTCTGCACGGGCTCGCCCTCCGCCTCGATCGCGCGGACCCGCCGTCCGCCCTCGAGCTCGATCGTCACCCGGCGGGCCGGATGCCCGCCGAAGCCGTCGATGCGCGGCGCCGGGTTCAGGAAGACCTCGAGCCGCTGCGCGCCGCGGCGAAAGGTCCCCGGCGCCTCCGGCCGCCCGGTCACGGCGCGGTAGCCGAGCTCGTGCAGCTCGGTCACGATGCCGGCCGCGTCGATGTCCACCCCGACCTCGATCGCGACCGGCGCGGCGTAGATCCGCACCGGGTGGCGCCACCGCGCCTCCCCGAACCCCCGCACGACCTGCCGGTCGAGGAGGAACACGACCGCGCCGGCGGCGAGGAGACCCGCGAGCAGCAACCGCCGAAGCAGCCGCGAGGGGCGGCGGGGTTGTCCTTCCGCGCCCGCTTCCACGCGACGCAGTGTACAGGCGCCCGCCGGGAGGTGCGAACGGACGGCGCGCCGCGGCGCCGTGGCCTAGCGGCCGGCGCGTGCGCCCGCCCGCCCAGCGGCGAGGGCCTCGTAGGACTCGCGCGCGTGCTCGATCGCGGCGAGGACGGCGTCCCGGTCGCGCTCCCCGGTCGCGGCGTCGACGCCGTTCATCGCGATCGCGTCCGGGCGGCGCAGCGCGCTCAGGGCGCGCGGCGTGAAGCGCCCGGCGAGCCGGTCGAGCTCCCCGAGCGCCCGGCTCGCCACCTCGGCCGCGCGCGGCTGCTTCTCGAGCGGCGGGCTTCCCTCGACCACGACGAAGATCGGCGCCGTGTGCGCGGCGCTCGCGCGCGGCTCGCCGCGGAGCGTCGGCCGTCCGCCGGACTTCGTGCCGGTCGCGCGCAGCGCGAGCCAGGTCGACGCCTCGAGCCGGTGCTCGACCTCGAGGCGGAGCAGGCCCGGCGCCGCGGGCTCGTTCTCCGCCCGCGCCACCTCCCCCGCCTCGACGAGGCTCGAGACGCGCGACCGCGTCGCGCTCGGGGTCGAAGCGCACGCTCGCCTCCACCCGCACGACGCGCGGCGCGGCGAGCCGGAGCTCGCCGCCGATCCCGACGCCGTCGACCGCGAGCGCGAGCAACGGTCCGTTGGTGACGAAGGTGCGGCCGGCGCGGACCGCGCCGAGCCACGCGTCGTGGCTCAGCGGGCCGTCCACCCGAACGTGGAAGCGCTGCGCGCCCGGCGGCCGGCGGGCGTGCACGGGAAGTCGGTGCCCGCGGTCGGCTTGAGGCGGATCCCGAAATTCAAGAGGTCGTACCAGGCGCGCGGCTCGAGCACGTCGAACTGCAGCACCTCCAGGAAGTCGATCAGCCTGTCGGGTGCGTCGAGCAGCAGGCCGGGCGCGCGGAAGTGGGCGTAGCCGGTGAGCGCGCCCTGCGCGCGCGCCACCTCCCAGACCTCGCGGTAGACCAGGTAGCGCTCGGGCACGTCGAGGTAGGCGCGTGCGCCGAGGACGATCCCGTGCCCGAGGATCCAGGCGCGCGGGTTCTCCTGGCCCGACGCGAGGATCGTCTCGCCCTCCTGCACGACCGACGCTTCGCCGAAGACGTGCTGCGGCGCGACCACGGCCCCGTCGCAGGACCCCATCTGGAGCAGGTTCGCGACGTTCAGATCCTCCGCGCGCGCGACCTCGAGGAGCGTCGAGTCGCCCTCGGCGCTCGTCCGCCGGAGGTGCAGGTGGTCGTCGGCGCTGTACCAGCCGTCGCGCGCGAGGTGCGCCCAGCGCTCGACGACCAGCTCGAGCTCGCGCGTCTCGCCGGGGGCGAGCTCGACGCTCGCCGACGCCCTACCGTACTCGAGGCCCTTGCGCGCCGTCACCCGGTAGCGGCCGGCGTCGAGGGAGGCTTCGATCGGCCCCGCAGCGTAGAACTGCTCGAGCCCCGAAACCGGGTCGAGCACCGCGCGCGACGGCAGCGTCGCCGGCGGCGCCGCGCCGTGCCCCGCGCA
>FWPU01008080.1_pt1 | contig 18381 bp, 18 predicted proteins | sample 2228361 | NCBI WGS metagenome assembly FWPU01 (sample SAMEA103939777, study PRJEB20133) | metagenome
CTTTTCACATTTCGCTTGCGTGCGTGAGGCAATGCAGATATCTCCTAAGATATCGTTATTTTGCGCGCACTTGTGAGAAGCTACATGTGCTACACCCCCTGCCCCAATAATTAACACATTCCTTTTCATTCCCCCTCCTTAAGTCCTTTGCATATAGGTTTTATTTTTGATCTATTATCCCGATTATCCATATCAGGACAAACTCTTTAAATAATCCTTATACTCAAAAGTACGTATCCGTTCTACTTTTCCATTTAATCTTTTTACCACAATTGCAGGCATTTGTAAACCATTAAACCAATTTTTTTTCACCACGGTGTAACCGCCCGCATCTTGAATGCGAATAATTCTACCTATCTTTAGAGGGGTATCAAAATAATAAACCCCAAAGGTATCGCCCGCCAGACATGAACGTCCTGCAATCATATATTTAAACCGTCCGTTCTGCGAAGGTTTTAACTTTGCGGGGGTACGGTAAACTAATAGGTCTAACATATGCGCCTCTGTAGAGGCATCTACAATGGCAATATCTATTTCATTGTGGACAATATCTAATATTTTAGTAACCAATTCTGTGCTGTTGGTAATTACCGCCTCGCCTGGCTCTAAATAAACCTGTAATTTAAACCGTTGGCTAAATTCTTTTAATTTTAAAGAAAAATCTCTTCGGGGATAATTTTCTTTAGTAAAGTAAATACCCCCCCCTAAACTTACCCACTCTAAACCCTCCAGTACCTCTTTAAATCTTTCGGCAATTAAATCTAAATTATGGCTAAAGTTTTTAAAATCGTCATTTTCACAATTAAAATGAAACATTAGACCGCTAATTAAGGGCTTTACCTTGAGAAGCTCCTTTTTTTCTCTTACACCCAAGCGGGAAAATCGTCTGGCTGGATTAGCCAGTCCATAACGAGAATAACTTACCGCGGGATTTACCCGCAAGCCCACTTTTAAATTCTTTACTTTATTGTAAAAAAATTTTAACTGGGAGAGGGAGTTGAAGATAACCTTATCCGCGATATTCTTTATCTCTGCGATTTCTTCTTTACTAAAGGCTACGCTGTAAGCCTGTACCTCTTTCCCGAATTTTTCTCTACCTAAACGCACCTCATACAACGAGCTGGTGGTAGTTCCGTCCAAGTATTTGCTGATTAATCTAAAACAGGACCAGGTAGAAAAACACTTTAACGTTAAGAGGACCTTAACCTGGCTTTGCTTTTTAATCTCGGCGATAATTTTTAAATTTTTTAATAGTTTTTTTTCATCAATAAGATAATAAGGAGTAGCCAGATGCATAGTATTATTTATAACAATATTTAATTTTGCTTGCAAGTATTTTTTTAGAAAATCCTTTCCTATTTCCTATCCTTAAAATTTCTGATATAATTTAGAACGGATGGAGAACATCTCGCTATTTTTGGCTAGATCTATTGGTTTATTCCTTATTCTTAATAGTTTAGAGATAATCTTAAATTTAAAATACTTTGCAAGGATTGCGGAAGACCTTCTTAAAACCCGCCTTAATTTACTTAGGGGGGTTTTTAGCCTTTACCATAGGGCGGGGGGTTATTTTTCCGCATAATCTCCGGGTGTGGGAGTGGTGGATACTTATTAGCCTTTTTGGCGGGGGAGCTTTCTTAAGGGCATTTGGTTTATTCTTTTCCCCCGAACCCTATTTAAAGCTTTCCTTATTAAACACCTTCGAGGGATAGCGATTTTATATTCAGGTATATTTTTAATTTTAGTTTCCTCTTTTTGTTAAAAGCTTAAAGCTTATATGCGCATAGTTTCCGATTTTATCCAGATAGATGAACTTAAAAGAATAGCCGAGTTTAGCTTTGGAAATTTAGTTAAGGCAGTAGTAGATGTGGAGAAAGAAATTATGGCTATAGATGGTGAACTCCATTCCGATCTGGAAGTCTTACTCTTGGAAGATGGTTCTCTACAGGAAAGCCTTTGGGGAATAAATCTTTATTCCTCTCTGGAAGAAGATAAATTTAGAATTCGATTCTCTTATTAACATCAGGCCATCGCAGAAAAATATCAGTCGTTTTGTGGAAAACCAAAGCATACGCGAAAAGATAATTTCTATTATCCGCAAAAGAGTAAAAAGGTGAATAAGGAATATAGGGTCTCTATAGAGCGCTGGAGAAGGTTTTCCTTTATGGAGCAGATGGCTAATCTTGCCTGTGAGATTGAGCGCGCCTTAGATTGGCAGAAACAAGCCAAACCCGATTATGCACAGGAATTCTTATTCCGAGCACTTTATTTGCTAGATTTAACCTTAAAATTACAGACACGGTTTTCTCGTTTTAAAGAGCTTACCCGCTTAAGGGAAGTACTTTTAGATTATTTCTGGGGAGGAAATCAGTTTAGAACTACAGAGGAAAGTTTACGGAAGTATTTTTCATCTTTTATCTTTAGGGCGCGTCAGCGATTTTAATTTAGAGAGATAATTTAGATTTTTAAGTAGTAAGAACTTTAAGATTTTACTTTCGAAAAAGATACCCCTTATACTTGGTGTAATGGGAGAACAGATTTGCTCCTGGGACCTCCGCCACCTATAAACCATCTCAGCAAAAACCCCTCCAGAAAGAAGGACCAAAACCAATCCTTCCTTGAGGGCTGATCGGGCAGGGGGTTGAGTAAAGAAAGGTCTACCTCTCTACCCTTTGGGAGGGAGAACGGTATATCTTAACCTTAGAGGTGAGGGGTTTTGAGATTTATCTGTCTATGATAGGTCTTTTCATAAGGAGCTTAAGGATTATCCCTCTCCCCTGCAGCTATTAAGGGATCCTTAAGAGGGCTGCTTCAGATTTATTCTAGTTTGTCTTTGTTTAAAACCTGGCGAACTATTTTTTAAAATTAGCCTTTTAGAGATTATTGACAGGGGATTTTTTTTGTGATATTTTACCTTCTTTAAAAGGAAATAAAATTATGAAACGAAAACCAAAGATAGGAATTATTGGTTTTGGGAATATGGGTTCGGCTATCTTTGAGCGGATAAAGAAAGATTATGCGGTTATTGTTTACGATAAGGCCCCCCTAAAGCTTAGGATACCATTTTTAAACATAACCAAAAACAATATAGAATTAGCAAAAGACGCAGAGGTATTGATTCTGGCGGTAAAACCGCAGGATTTTAAGGATTTATTAATAGAGATAGCCCCCTATGTTAAGGAAAGATTGGTAATTAGTATTGCTGCGGGCATTTCCACTAGATTTATAGAGAAATTTTTAAAAGGTGCGCGGGTAGTAAGGGTGATGCCAAATTTAGCGGTGCGTATAGGTAAAGGAATGATTTGGATGGTTGGTGGTAAAACCGCCACTAAAGAGGATATGGATTTTAGCAAAAAGATTTTTAAACGTTTGGGGAAGGTACTCTCTATCGGCGAAGAGGCGATAGATAAGGCCACTGCTCTTTCCGGAAGCGGTCCGGGGTTTCTTTATGCCTGGGGAGAGAACAAAACCCTTGCGGAATTAAAAAGATACGCTAAGGAAAGTTTTCTACCTACTTTAAAAAGAACCGCAAAGAAGCTTGGGTTTTCTAATTACAAAGCAACATTTTTGGCCAAGGCCACCGTTGAGGGTAGTTTGGCTTTTTTAAAGAGCTCTCAGCTCTCCTGTTTAGAGTTGAAAAATCGAGTCGCTTCTAAAGGGGGCACTACCGAGGCGGGATTAAAGGTATTAAGCGCAGGCGGTTCTTTAGAGGAGGCGTTTTTTGCCGCTTTTAAGCGGGCAGAGGAATTAGCCAAGGCTTATTAAGATGGAAAGGATCGGTATTATTGGCGGAAGCGGTTTGTACAGGTTAGATGGTTTTAAAGAAAAGAAAAAGCTAACCCTAGCTGGTCCTTTCGGTTCTCCCTCTGCTAGGCTTGTTCTTACCGAGATAGAGAATAGGGAGGTAGTGTTTTTGCCCCGACATGGAGAGTTTCATCAGTTTAGCCCCTCCTCTATAAATTATCGCGCAAATATTTATGCCATGAAAAAACTGGGTGTGGGTTGGATCATCTCTGTTACCGCATGCGGTTCCTTAAAAAAGCAGATAAAGCCTCTAGACTTTGTAATTCCTGACCAGTTTATAGATAGGACTAACCAGGCGCGTGAGCAGACCTTTTTTGATAAAGATGTGGTGGTGCATATTGGCTTTAGCCATCCGCTCTGTAAAGGGTTAGCCCAGATCCTATATCAGGCAGCAAAGAAAAGTAAAGCTTGTGTGCATAGAAGGGGAACCTATTTAAATATGGAAGGGCCTCAGTTTTCTACTTTTGCCGAGTCAAATCTCTACCGTAAATGGGGTTTAGATATTATCGGGATGACCAATATGACCGAGGCGCGTCTGGCACGGGAGGCAGAGATCTGCTATGCCACTTTAGCTGCGGTTACGGATTACGACTGCTGGTATGAAACTAAAACCGCGGTAAGTGTAGAGGTAATTCTAAATAATCTGCGTCAGAATACAGCTAAAGCTAAAGAGATATTAAAAGAGGCAATTAGGCTTATCCCCGAGAAAAGGTTATGCACCTGTAAGGAGGCTTTGCGTTACGCTATAGTGACAGATTTAAAACATCTCCCTTTTGAAGCAAAGAGGCGTTTGGGGATTTTTTTGAAAAAATATTTAAGAAAATAGTTTTATGGCAAATATTTTAGTAGTGGGGTCGGTAGCCTTGGATACGGTTTCTAGTCCTTACGGAAAACAAAAGGAGATTTTGGGTGGTTCCGCTACTTATTTTTCTATAAGCGCCTCTTTCTTCCATCCGGTAAATTTAGTAGCGGTGGTGGGAAGAGATTTTCCTTACGAGTATCTTAAGCTTTTAAAAGAAAGGCCTATCGATTTAGAGGGTTTAGTAGTTAAAGAAGGTAAAACCTTTCGCTGGAAGGGCGAATACAATTATAATCCCAATCGTGTAAAAACTATCGCTACCCTTCTACACGTCTTTAAAGACTTTAGGCCAAGGATCCCTCTGGCTTATCGAAAGAGTGATTTTGTATTTTTGGCTAATATTGACCCCCGGATCCAAGAGGATGTTTTAAGACAGGTAGAAAGACCTAAATTGGTTGCCCTGGATACAATGAGTCATTGGATTAAAGAAAAAAAAGACCTGCTCCGTTCTTTTTTAAAAAAGGTAGATATATTTTTTCTTAACGATAATGAGGCTTACGAATTTAGCGGCGAGCATAACCTATTAAAAGCGGCAAGAAGCATCTGCCGATACGGAGTACGTTGGGTGATTATCAAAAGGGGTGAACACGGGGCAGTTTTATTTTCGAAGGATGTTTTTTTTATTCTACCGGCTTTTCTTTTAGAGAGGGTAGTTGACCCTACAGGCGCCGGCGACAGTTTTGCCGGTGGGTTTTTGGGTTACCTAGCCAAAAAAAGCACCGTCAAGGCAGAGGTATTGCGAGAGGCGATGCTTTACGGAACGGTAATGGCTAGCTTTGCGGTAGAGGACTTTAGCTTAAACAGACTAATTTCACTCACCCACAGAGAGATTCAACAGAGATTGAATTTATTTAAAAAGATTGTTTCCCTTTAGTAAAGATTATGGATTATAAAAATACCCTCAATCTTCCCAAAACAAATTTCTCTATGAAGGCGAATCTAACTCATCTTGAACCAAGAATTCTTTCTTTCTGGGAGAAGATAGAGATCTATGAGCGCATTTCTCAAGAGCATCGTAATAAAGAAAAGTTTATCTTGCACGACGGTCCGCCTTACGCTAATGGTTTGATCCATATCGGCCATGCCTTAAATAAAATCCTGAAGGATATCGTTTTGAAGTATAAAATATTGAGGGGTTATTATTGTCCTTTTGTGGTGGGTTGGGATTGCCACGGTTTACCCGTAGAGCATCAGTTATTTAAGGAATTGAACCTTACCAAACACGATGTGGAGAGGATAGATTTTCGTAAGAAGGCCAAGGAATTTGCTTTAAAATTTGTAGAATTACAGAAGGAGGATTTTAAACGTTTGGGTGTTTTTAGCGATTGGCAAAAACCCTATCTTACCTTAGAGCCTGCATACGAGGCTAAGGTAATTCAGCTTTTAGAGTCTTTGGTAAGTCAAGGTTATATCTATAGAGGTAAAAAACCGGTAAATTGGTGTTCTTTCTGCGAGACTGCTTTAGCGGAGGCAGAGGTAGAGTATTTAGAGAAGTATTCTGAATCTATCTATGTAAGGTTTAAGGTGGAAGATTTAGCCTCTCTTCCCACCGGGGGAAATTTTTATTTTGTTATCTGGACCACTACCCCCTGGACCTTGGTTGCTAATGTAGCTATAGCCCTACATCCCGAAGAGTTTTATTGCGCTTTAAGCTGTAGAGCTGATGAGGGCTGGATTGTGGCGGAGAAGTTAAAAGACAATTTTTTAGATATCCTTAAGGTGGATAAAGAAAAAATAAAGGTACTTTGGAGCGTAAAGGGTAAGGAATTAGAAGGTTCCACCTATTTTCACCCTTTTGGTTTGCGTAAGGGAAGGGTGGTTTTGGCTGATTATGTTTCTATGGAGGAAGGGACCGGCTGTGTTCATACTGCCCCCGGCCATGGCCAGGAAGATTTTTTTACCGCTAAAAAATACAATCTCGAGGTAGTAATGCCTGTAGATGAAAAGGCAAGATTTGACACCTCCTTCTCTCAGGTGCAAGGTTTAAACGTGTGGAGAGCGAATGGAAAGATAATTGAAAGCTTAAGAGGGCAAGGGGATTTGCTTTTTGAGGGAAAGATTCTCCATGCCTATCCCCATTGTTGGCGTTGTAAAAACCCCATAATTTTCAGAGCCACTTCCCAGTGGTTTTTAAATGTAGAGCATAAGGGTTTACGCCAACGTCTCTTAGAGGAGATAGAAAATGTTCAGTGGGTTCCTTTTGTTGGTAAAGAAAGGATGCGGGGTATGCTTTTAGAACGCCCGGATTGGTGTCTTTCCCGGCAAAGGCTTTGGGGTGTGCCTATTCCCGCGATGAGGTGTTTGAATTGTGGAGAGGTAATTTTGGATAAGGAGGTACTAAGGAGGGTGGTGCGGATCTTTGAAAGGGAGGGCTCGGACAGTTGGTTCATTAAGAGCCTTGAAGATTTTTTACCCCCAGGGTTTTGTTGTCCGAATTGTCAGGCTAAACGGTTTGTAAAGGAAGAGGAGATTTTAGATGTTTGGTTTGAGTCTGGAGCGAGTTTCCATGCGGTTTTAAAGCAAGACCCTTCCTTAGGTTGTCCTGCAGATATGTATCTAGAGGGTAGCGACCAGCATCGTGGTTGGTTTCAGGTTTCTTTGATTCCGGCGGTTGCGCAGGATAACAGTCCCCCTTTTAAGACCATCCTTACCCACGGTTTTGTTGTGGATGGTCAGGGCAGAAAGATGTCTAAGTCATTAGGCAATGTTATCTCTCCGCAGGAGATTATTCAGAGATACGGTGCGGAGATTTTGCGTCTCTGGGCTGCTTATAGCGATTATACTGAGGATGTAAAGATTTCCGAAGACATATTAGTTCAGCTTGTAGATATCTACCGTAAGGTGCGCAATACTATCCGTTTTATTTTGGGTAATCTTTATGATTTTAAACCTGAGCAAGATTTTTCTAATTTAGAGTTGTGCGAACTCGATCGCTATATGCTTTCCCGAACGGAAGAGTTTTTTATAAGAGCCGTATCTTTTTACGAGAGCTTTAGCTTTTATAAGGCGTGTCAGGAGATTTTTAATTTTTGCAATTTAGATTTAAGTTCTTTTTATCTTGACATTTTAAAGGATAGGTTATATACTTTCTCTCCCCATTCACACCAGAGGCGTTCAGCGCAATATGCGCTTTTTTATATTTTGAAAGTTCTTTTAAAAGTGAGTGCGCCTATCCTTTGCTTTACTGCTGAAGAGGCTTATCAGGCTTTTGAAAATTTGGAGAATAAAAAAGAATCTATCTTTTTGACCCTCCTTGAAGAGGAAAGGCTCAATTTTTACGATGAAGGATTGATGCAACGTTGGGCTAAGGTCTTACAGTTACGTCAGCTTGTTTTAAAGAGGTTAGAGGAGAAAAGAGAGGCGGGTTTAATCGGAAGCTCTTTAGAGGCGCAGGTTCTTTTGAGCTTTAAGGGCGAGGATTATCTTTTTTATAAGGCTTTAGAGGAAACTCTAAGAGAGGCTTTTATTGTTTCCGCCGTAGAGATAAAAGAGGCGGAGTTTAAAATTGAGGTAGAGAGGGCTAAGGGTAAAAAGTGTCAACGTTGTTGGAACTGGAAAGAAGAGGTAGGTAAGGATAAAGATTATCCGGATTTGTGTAGACGTTGTGTTAAGGTAATCAAAAATATATAAGTTTGAAATTTAGACAAATAAAATCTGGAGGGTGGTTCGTGGTTCTAAAAGGTATAATTAAAATTTTACACGGGGAGGAAAGGAATGAAGAAGAAGCTTTTAAAAAAGGATCTGAAAATTTATAAGGAAAAGCTCTTAAACTTAAGGGAGGAGATTTCAAATAGGATAAAAGAGATTTCCGAAAATACCCTGATGAAATCCCAGAAGGATATCTCAGGAGATATCTCAGGTTATTCTCTGCATATTGCGGATGTTGCCACTGATAACTACGATCGGGATTTTAATTTAGGAAGGGTCTCTGAGGAAAGGGCTATTCTCTTTGAGATCGACGAGGCTTTAAAGCGCATTGAAGAGGAAACATTTGGCGTCTGCAAGGGCTGTCAAAAACCTATTGCCAAGGTGAGGTTAAATGCCCTACCTTACGTAAAATTCTGCAGGAAATGTCAGGAGGAAATTGAAAAGAAAGGGGAGACTGATCTCTAAAAGATATTTTTATTTTTTTTAAACCTTAGCCAGCAAATAAAATTGTTCAGATTCTGCGTATTAAGAAGAATTGGAGTAGTTGCCTGCCTTATTTTTTTTGTGGATTTTTTCATAAAAAACTACCTAAAGAAAGAATTAGCTTTTAGGTCCTTACCTCTTATAAAAAACATCCTTCATATTACAGTAGTTTTTAACAACGGGATTGCTTTTGGGTTACTGAAAGGGAAGAATCAATTCTTAATTTATCTCAGTATCATTTTTATCCTTATATTTTTGTATTTTATAACTCAAGAGAAGAAGAGTCAGCTTTTTGTAGTGGCTTCGGGTTTAGTTTTGGGGGGAGCGCTTTCTAATCTTTATGACCGGGTCTTTTTAGGGTATGTAGTGGATTATATCGATATAAGGGTCTGGCCGGTTTTTAATCTTTCGGATAGCGCTATCTGTATAGGCGTATTTTTGCTACTTCTCGATGGTTTTAAAAGGAAGAGATGAAGAGGAGCTGGGTGGTTTCTGAGGATAGTAAGGGTATACGCTTGGATAAATTTTTTAGCCAAAATTTAGTTTTTTTTTCCCGTAATCAATTGAATCTACTTATACGGGAAGGCAAGGTTTTGGTCAACGGAAAGGCTAAAAAGCCCAGCTATCGTTTAAAGGTAAATGAGGCTATCCGCATAGAGCTTCCGGAAAAGAAGGATACCCCTTTAGAGCCTTTTGAATTTTCTATTCCGATTAGCTACGAGGATGAGGATATTTTAGTAGTGGATAAACCCGCAGGAATAGTTGTCCATCCTTACGGAAAGGGTTTTTCTAAAACACTGGTTAATTCCCTTATCTTTATGCGTAAGGAGCTTTCCACAGTTAATCCCCATCGCCCCGGGGTGGTGCATCGTTTAGATAAAGATACCAGTGGGGTAATGGTGCTGGCTAAAAACAATCGCAGTCATCTTAATCTGGTGGAGCAGTTTAGAGAACGTAAGATAAAAAAGGAATATTTTGCCATCTGCTGGGGAAGATTTAAACAGGAAAGGCTCCTTCTGGATTTACCCTTACAGAGGGATAGTCGTCAGAGGCTAAAGATGAAGGTAGGTTTTTTAAAAGCAAAACAAGCCCTTACAGAGTTTTTGGTCTTGGAGGTCTTAAAAGACGCCACCTTCATTTTGGCTAAACCCTTAAGCGGTCGAATGCATCAGATTCGTGTGCATTTAAGGTTTTTAGAACACCCCATAGTGGGCGACAAAAAATACGGCTACAAAGACGGCTATGGGCAACTTTTTTTACACTCCGGGTATTTAGGTTTATACCATCCGACTAAAGATATTTTTTTAGAGTTTCGTTCACCATTGCCGGCTTACTTTCAGGATTTTATAAATCTCCACCGCGAGAAAAAAAATGTATAGGATTTTACCTATTCAAAGGGTTAAGGAAGAGCTAAATCTTCCTGCGGATAAATCAATCTCCCATCGTGCCCTTATTCTTTCCAGTTTAGTTAAAGAAAAAACAGAGATTTTTCCTCTGGTTAGTAGTAAAGATATCCAAGCCACCTTTAATTGCCTTAAGGGGTTGGGGGTAGAATTTAAGCTTAAAAAGAATTCCCTTTTGGTTAAGGGAAAGGGCCTATTTTTTCCTCCCACAGGAAGGGTTTATTTAAACGCAGGTCAATCCGGCACCACCTTAAGGATTTTGATGGGTTTGTTGTGTGCGCAAAGGTTTTCTACTTTTTTTAGCGCTGAGGGTTCGTTAAGAAAGAGACCGATGAAAAGGATAACCTCCCCCTTACGGATGATGGGTGCAAAGATTAAAGCCAAAGAGATAGTTGATGAGGAATATCCACCACTTTTAATTGAACCAACCGAATCGCTTAAGGGGATTAAGTACAGATTGCCCGTAGCTAGTGCGCAGTTAAAATCCGCGCTCCTTTTGGCAGGTTTATACGCCCGGGGAAGGCTTGAGATTATTGAGCCAATAATCTCGCGGGATCATACCGAACGGATGTTTTCTTTATTCGCAATAAAACTAGAAAAAAGAAAAAGGACCATAATTTTAGAAAAAAAGGACCCGCCGGTTTCTCCGCGAGAACTCTTTATCCCCGCAGATTTTTCTTCCGCTTCCTTTTTTATTGTCCTGGGCCTTTTAGTTAAAGATAGTCAAATTCTTTTAAAAGATGTGAATATCAATCCTACCCGTTGCGGTTTATTGAGGGTTTTAAAAAGGATGAAGGCAAAGATTGAGGTTTATCCCAAGAAAGAATACTATGAGCCTTACGCAGATATCTTGGTAAAAAGCTCTTCCCTCTGTGCAACGAAGATACATAGCTATGAAATCCCCTCTTTAATTGATGAGGTGCCTATCCTTTGTGTGGCTGCCAGTTTTGCTAAAGGCACTACCCGTATCTATGGGGTAAAGGAACTACAGGTAAAGGAGAGCAATCGTCTTGAGGCAATGATTTATAATTTAAAGAAACTGGGGATAGGAATTGGTGTAGAAAAATTTATGCAGGGCAAGGAAGAAGACTTACTTTTAAAAATTAAAGGGCCGTTATCTAAAGAGCCACTGGCTTTAAATTTTAAAAGCTTTGCTGACCATCGGATTGCCATGGCGATGGTAGCTTTGGGAAAGGCTTTGAAGGAGGAAAGCTTTTTGGATGATGTAGATTGTATTGATAAATCCTTTCCCGAATTTCTTTCGATAATAGAGGGTTTATAAGATATGCGGATCATCCGTTTTCTTTACCATAGGGAGAGCAAATGGGGAATTTTGGAGGATAAAAAGATTCTTGTGCTCAAAGAAATCTTCCCTAAACCTTCTTTAAGTAAGGAAAGAATTTCTTTCTTAAAGGTAAGGCTTTTGGCTCCGGCAAATCCCGCCAAGATAGTTTTAGTAGGTTTAAACTATAAGGACCACGCCAAAGAATTAGATATGCCATTACCCAAAGAGCCCATTATTTTTCTTAAGCCAGCCTCTAGTCTTATCGGACATCTGGGTAAGATAGTTTACCCTTGCGGCGTTAAACGTTTAGATTACGAGGCGGAGTTAGCGCTGGTAATAAAGAAGCGCGCAAGGGATATTAAAATTAGCCAGGTGAAGGATTATATTTTGGGGTATAGTTGTTTAAATGATATTACCGCCAGGGATTTACAAAAAAAGGATGGACAATGGACCAGGGCAAAATCCTTTGATACATTTTGTCCCTTTGGCCCCTGGATAGAGAAGAACTAAAAAAGCGGTAATTTGAGGATTCAACTTTATCTTAATGGAGAACTAAGGCAGGATTCTTCCACCCGCAATTTTATCTTTCCTATTCCTTATTTAGTTTCTTTTATCTCCCGGATAATGACCCTTCTGCCAGGCGATATCATTTCTACCGGGACACCTAATGGGGTAGGTCCCCTTAAACCAAAAGATGTGGTGGAGGTAAGGATAGAGGGGATTGGTAGTTTAAAGAATTACGTAGCAAAAGGCGCTTAATTTTTATGCCCCTGCACAGGAGGCTTTTTATCTTCTTTTTTGGGTGCTGGTGGTTTGTATTTTTCTCCGGGCAAGGATTGGTTTTTGCCCATTCTTTTAATTTTGAAGATATTTTGGGAGAAAGATTAGAGTATATCTTTACTTACATTGGTTTACCTCTTGTAAGATTAAATTTAGAGGTTGATCCGGAGAGTTCTATTTTAAGAAAAATCCCCTGTTATCGATTAATCGCCTCTACAGAGAGGGCTATTCCTTTACCCTTTCTGGGCAAGACTAAGTATGAGGTAAAGAGTTATTTAAGTATGGATAATTTTAAACCTTTAAAGTTTTATAAAAAAAGGATCAGGCCTCAGGAGGTTGTGGAGGATTTGATTGACTTTTATTATCCGCAAGGCTACGCCCTCTGGGGTTTGAGTAGAAAACCTATGCAAAAAATACCCTTGCCCAAAAACACCTACGATTTGCTTTCTTTATTTTATTATTTTCGCGCTTTAGATTTTTCTTCCGGTAAGAGGTTTTCTTTTTATATAATTTTTGGCGGTAAGATCTGGCCGGTTTTTATAAAGGTTTTGGGCAGGGAAAAGCTTTGGGTGGGAAGAGAAAAAAAAGAAACCTGGAGGGTAGAGGTGAAAACCCCTTTTACAAAAAGCTTTATTAAGAAGAAAGTGAAATTTACAGTATATTTTAGCGATGAACCACGGCATATACCTCTAATTGTTAAATTGCATTTAGGAAGGCAGGTATTCCACGCAAGGCTTATAAAATCCTCTTTAAAAGAGGAAGTTAAAAATTAAAAGGAGGAGGTTTTTGGGGTTATTTTTATATTTCCCTTGAGCGCCTTATTTGAGTGTGATAAAATTTAAAAAATTCCTTTGCGCCCGTAGCTCAACTGGAGAGAGCATCTGGCTACGAACCAGAAGGTTGGGTGTTCAACTCACCCCGGGCGCGAGGTTATTGATATTTTGATAGACTATCAGGTGGATTTAGTTTTTATCTTTATTTAAATAGATAATTTTCTCAGCAATTTTAATTTAAATTTACCTTAAAATGCAAAGAACCGGTAGATTGGATTTACCTTTACATTCGGGAAAGGCCCCAGCTTGGCTTTTTGAGAGGATGGTAGTTTTAGCTAAATATATCGCTGAGGCGATTTTAATTGAGTTTGGCCGGGATTATTTTTTAAAACAACTGGCGCAACCGTTATGGTTCCAATCCTTAGGATGCGTTTTGGGCTTTGATTGGCATTCTTCAGGCCTGACCACTACCACTACCGCTGCCATGAAAGAAGCCTTTAAAGACCTGAAGGAATACAGGGTGTTTTTTTGTGGAGGGAAAGGAAGATCCGCTCGTCAGACACCCGAAGAGATAAGGGAGATATCCGAAAACTTAGGTAAGGATTTTGGAGGTCTAATTTACGCCTCCCGCATAGCAGCAAAGATAGATAATCACGCCCTTCAGGATGGCTTTAATCTTTACCACCATAGCTTTATTTTTAGTTCTGAGGGTAAATGGACGGTTATCCAACAGGGTATGGCAAGAGGGGGAAGGTGGGCAAGGAGATACCACTGGCATTCAGAGGGTCTTTCCTCTTTCGTGAAAAACCCTCACAGTGGGCTAAGTTCAGATAGGTTTTTTCTCACCCTTAATCTGGTAGATGAGAATTTAGAAGATACTCAAGGTTTAATGGTAGAATTATCCCACCGTAAACCGGAAAGGAATTTAAAGGATTGTTCTTTACTGCAGAAGGGTATCCGGCGTTTACCTCAGAGGCATCGGATACTCCTTGAGGATATCCATCCGCATTTTTTAGAAAAGACATTTTTAAAAACCTACGCAAAGAAACCTCTAGATTTTGAAGGGCTACTTTCTTTAGAGGGGGTGGGTGAAAAGACCTTGCGCGCCTTAGCTTTAATCGCTGAGCTTATCTATGGGGCTCCTTTAAGTTTTCGCGACCCGGCGCGTTATAGCTTTGCCCACGGCGGAAAGGATGGCCATCCTTATAGGATAAATTTAAGCGATTATGAAAAAACGATTACCGTTATGGAGAGGGCAGTAAAGAGGGCCAAGTTGGAGGGACAAGAAAAAATAAAGGCTTTACAGCGTTTATATAGGTTTTATAATGTAATGTAAAGGAGGAAAGATGCGTGTGCTGGTGCTTTATTATTCCAGGGGCGGGACTACTAAAAAGATGGCAGAGCTTATTGCTGAAGAGATAGAAGCTCAGGGGATTGAGGTGGATATCTTTAATGTAGAGGATTTCAAGGCAAAGGACCTTTTAAATTACGATGGCATAGCTATAGGTTCGCCTACCTACTATGGAGCCTGCGCTGCCCCTATAAAAAAGCTCTTAGACGAAAGCGTGGCATTGCATAAAAAGTTAGATGGTCGGGTAGGTATGGCTTTTAGTTCTTCTGCAAATATTGCCGGAGGAAATGAGACCACCCTTTTAAGTATTTTAGAGGCAATGCTTATCCACGGCATGATTGTGCAAGGAGACCCCCAGGGAGACCATTACGGCCCGGTAGGGGTGGGCAGGGTTGATAAGCGTACGGAAGAGAATTGCAAGCGGATGGCTTTTAGGTTTAGTCAGCTTCTAAAAAGGGTAAGGTCCGGACAATAAGTACGGAAATTGGCGCATTGCTGATAATGGACAGTCCAGAGTAGATTCAACTCAAGAGAGATATTCAAATGGTTAATAACTTTTAGTAATAAGTTTATATATGGAGGGAGTCTATGGCAATTATAGCTTTGGTTACTTTCCCCGAAGAAAAGGCGGAAGAATTTTCTAAGTTGCTTCTTTCGGAAAGGGTTTGCGCCTGCGTGAATGTCCTGAAGGGGGTAAACTCCTTCTACTGGTGGGAGACTAAGTTAGAGAATTCTTGCGAGGCAATACTTATCATTAAAACCAAAGAGGCTCTTTTTCCCAAGCTAAAACGTCTCATCTTAAATAATCACCCTTACAGCATTCCGGAGATTATCTCCTTAAAAATTGATCAGGCCCATCAAGCTTACTTAGAGTGGATAAACCGTGAGGCTAACGCTGAGCCTGGTGTTTAGTTATGCTTGAGGATTTTTTTTCTACTTTAGAAAGGCTTTTTTATGCCTCTAGATTCTTTGGTTTAGGGATAAGTTTTATTGCCGGTATTTTAGCCAGCCTTTCCGGTTGTGTTTATCCGCTTATTCCGGTTACGTTGGGAATAATCGGGATCACCCCTTCTGTCTCTTTTTTTAAGGCCTTGGGTTTAAGCTTATCCTTCAGTTTAGGGATAGCCTTTCTCTATACCGTTTTAGGGATAGTCGCTGGTGTCTTGGGGATCCTTTTAAGTAATTTTTTTCTTCATCCCCTTACCTATCTTTTTTTAAGTTTAGTTTTTTTTCTGTTAGGTTTTTTTAATTTAGGTTTAGTCAGGATTAATCTTTCTTTCTCCTTACCCCAGATTAGTTCGAAAAAAAATTTTAGGATACTATTTTTATTGGGGATGTTGAGCGCCCTGGCTTCTTTCCCCTGCAATTTTGGTATTTTGGGAGCTATCCTTACCCTTATATCTTTGAAAAAAGACTTTCTTTATGGAGGGCTGGCACTTTTTTTCTTTTCTTTAGGGTACTGTTTATTAATCTTTATTTTAGCCTTTGTCTTTTCTTTAATAAAGAGATTGCCAAAATTTACCGCCGGGATTATAATAGTGAAAAGGTTAGCCAGTGTCCTTCTGTTAGGGATGGGGGTTTATTTTTTGGGGAGGTTTTTAGAGGTAAGATGAAGCTTCTGTTAATTTTCTTAATCTTAAGTCAAATCGCTCTGGGGAAACTAAACGCAGAAAGCCTTTATAATTTAGAGGGAAAAGAGATTGGTTTAGAGGTTCTTTCCGGCTCTGCAAAGGGTATCCTATTTATATGGAATACCCGTTGTCCATTTTGCCTAAGGGAGCTGGCGCGCCTAAATAAAAATTTTTTTTTATCCAAATATAAAGGGATAACCGTCTTTTATGTGAATATAGGAGACAGCAAAAGAACCATAGAAAGATATGCAAAAAGGACGAGTCTATTAAAAGAGATCAGGGAGGGGATAGTTTTGGACGAATATGGGCTTTTGGCAGAGAGGTATTCGGTAATTGGTATCCCCACCTATATCTTTTTAAAAGACGGGGAGGAGGTTTTTCGTTCCTTTTATTTAACTGAGGAGATGATAAAGAGGGTTTTCGCTAAAGATGAGTAAGGCCTTGGTTTTAGACCTTTATGAGTTGACGATGGCGCAGGTTTACTTTCGCTACAAAAAAGATACCGAAGCTACCTTTGAGCTATTTATTCGTTCGGATAAGCGACCCTTTTATGTAGCCTGTGGCATCGATGAGGCTTTGAGGCATTTAGAGGAATGGCGTTTTCAGGTCGAGGATATCGATTACCTCAAGGGTTTAAACCTCTTTGGAGACGATTTTTTAGATTACCTGAAAAACTTCAGATTTAAAGGGGAAATCTGGGGGGTGGAAGAACCGGAGATCGTTTTCCCTCAGGAGCCTATCTTGCGGGTTAGCGCCAACATCATTGAGGCTCAGCTTGCCGAAAGTATCCTGCTAAATAGAGTTAATCTGGCCACCACGTTAGCTACAAAAGCCGCCCGCGTAGTTTTGGCTGCAAAAGGAAAGGATGTTTATGACTTTTCCCTCCGCCGGACCCAGGGGGTAGAGGCCTCTTTGGCTATCGCAAAATACTCCTATATGGTGGGGGTAAAAGGCACCTCTAATGTTTACGCTGGTTTTTTATACGGCATACCAGTGGTAGGAACAATGGCGCATTCTTTTATTATGAGTTTTGAAAGGGAAATAGAAGGTTTTTTAGCCTTTGCAAAGACCTTTCCTGCTCGCTCCATACTCCTGGTAGATACCTATAATAGCCAACGGGGGATAGAGTCTAGCGTTAAGATTGCTAAGTTTTTAAAAAATAAGGGTTTTGACCTTTTGGGGATACGTTTAGATAGCGGTAATTTAATAGAGGATGCTCGTTATGCGCGTCAACTTTTTGATAGCGAGGGCTTGGTGGATACCCTTATATTAGCTTCAGGGAATTTAGATGAATTTGCTATTGAAAAGATAGTTTCCGCCAAGGCTCCCATTGATGCCTTTGGGGTGGGCACAAAGATGGGTTGTTCTGCGGACCTTGCCTATACTGATGTAATTTACAAGTTGGTGGAGATTAAGGAAAACAAAAGGGATTTTATTCCTACAATGAAGTTAAGCGCGGGAAAAACCACCCAGCCGGCTAAGAAGCAGGTAATAAGAAGTTTTGATGCCCAGGGATTAATGCAGAGGGATACCATCGTTTTGAGTCGAGAGCGGCAGAAGGGTAAGCCTCTTTTAAAAAAATTGCTCTTAGATGGTAAGCGTTTCTATAAAGAAAGAACCCTTAAAGAAAAGCAAGAACTCTTTAAGGAAAAGATAAAAACCTTACCTGCTTATCTAAAGGAGACCAGCCCCTCCCAGAAGTATCCTGTAAATATAAGTAGAGATTTAGCTCTTTTTACCCATAAAATCAAGAAGCAACTAAACAAACCTAGTATGGCGAAATTTGTTTTTTTAGATATTGATACCCAGAATGATTTTATTCAGCCAAACGGCGCCCTTTCCGTAAAATCAGCGCGCAAGATTATTCCCAACTTAAAAAAACTTACCCGATTCGCCTTAAAGCATGGGATTGTTATCCTTTCCTCTCAGGATACCCATACTCAGGATGATCCCGAGTTTAAAGAATTTGCTCCCCATTGCCAGGAAGGAAGTTGGGGGAAGAAAAAACTTAAAGAGACCACCCTTGCTTCTTTTGAGGTTCTTTCTTTTCAGAAAGAATACCCCCCTGCAGAGTTAAAGGAGATGCTTAAAAGATACCCCCAGATAATTTTAGAGAAAAACGTGTTGGACGTTTTTTCTAATCCGAATATTTCTTATCTTTTGGAAGAGCTGTTTCCCGATAAGGTCTATGTTTATGGAGTGGTTACCGAATACTGTGTAAAAAAAGCAGTAGAGGGGCTTTTGAGGTTGGGGTTTAGCGTAGGGGTGGTTGAAGACGCCATAAAGGAGGTCTCCCCTAAAGAAAAAGAACATCTCTTTTCGCTTTGGAAGAAAGAGGGGGTAGAGTTTACCACCACCGATAAA
>FWPU01008083.1_pt1 | contig 18371 bp, 19 predicted proteins | sample 2228361 | NCBI WGS metagenome assembly FWPU01 (sample SAMEA103939777, study PRJEB20133) | metagenome
TCCCCCGCTGGCGGGGGACAGCCCCCGTCAACGGGGGCAGGGGGGCGATAGACCAGTTCGGCATCCTATGCCGACGATTTTCGAGGGAGAGAAGACAATGTTAAGACGTTTCCAACAACGCGGGGCGACACTGGTTGAATTTGCGCTGGTGCTGACGCTGCTGTTAGTTCTTTCGCTGACGATGATTCAATATGGAGTCATTATGAACGCGACGGTCACGCTGTCGCATCTCAGCCGCGAAGGCGCGCGCTACGCCGCCGTGCATCCCGCTACCGACTCCGCGATTCTCTCCTACATTCAGACGGCAACCCCCGGACTGGTCAAGTTCAGTGACATGACCATCACCATCACGCCGACGCAGGGGAGTGCAACGCGCGTCAGCGGCAACCCCATCACCGTCACCATCACCTACAACATGCAGAAAAAACTGTTCCTCCCTTCCACCTTCTTCGGCATACCGATATTCAGCCCGACCTACACGACGAAGGCGACGATGGTGATTGAGTAACAACGTCCTGTGATTGGAGGTGAACGTCATGGGTATTCGCGCACGCAAGGAACGAGGCGTCTCGGTTGTCTATGTGGCTCTCACTCTGGTCATCTATCTGGGGCTGATGGGATTGGTCGTAGATTTCGGCTATCTCTACTGGCGGCGGGCAGAGGCTCAGAAAGCGGCGGACGCGGCGGCGCTGGCGGGCGCGTTGAAACTTCCCGACGAGACCGCATCACTCGCAGCGGCACAGAATTACGCGGCTTTGAACGGCTACAACGTCAACGTGAGCGGTGTCACCGTCACAGGACAGGTGAACCCGGATGGTTCGCATCCCAACTGGTATCAGGTGAGAGTGAGCCGACCGGAGCGGTTATTCTTTGGAAGCGTCTTTCGCCTTTACACTACGCAAATCGGGGCGAGGGCGGTGGCAGAGTATCTTGCCCAAGTGCCCATTAACATCTCGGGGGGCGGCACCTACGGCGCGAACGGTCCGGTCAACCTGTCGGTGTTCGGTCCTTATGCCTATTACAGCTATGGCGACGCCTACATGCCGCGCTGGTTGAACGACGGCAGCAACAATCCGCTCTATGACGGCAGAGGCTACAACTTCGCTATCACCGTTCCGTCCAACTACTTCGCCACGAACGGCACGACGCAGGTAATGATCGAAATCTTCGACCCGGACTGTTACAACAGCAGCGCGGGAGGAGGCAACGTCAACAACGCCAATGGCACGACCCGCGTGGACGAGATCCGTAGCGCGCCCCCTGCGCCGCACCCTCAGCCCAGCACAAACTACACGACGACGGTCTATTCGCTTTACTGGACAAACAACACGCCCAATGACCTGAATGACGACGTGCTCATCGCCACAACCAGTTATGGTCAAACCAGCAGCACTGACATGCAATGGGTCACGCCCTCGGGCTTTACCTTCGACAGCGCGTCCTACGGCACCGGCACCTATCGGCTCAACGTGAGCACCACTAACGGTGCGAGCGAGAACGGGTTCAACTTACGAGCCGGTCCGCCGCGCGGCAGCGGCGTTGCTTTTAACTCCAACAATGGCACAACGATTACAGCGACAGGCCGCCTGCCGATGAACTTCAACACCAGCGGCACGGTCACAGTCACGTTGGGCTACGTGCCAGACGTTGCCGCTGGCGGGACGATGTATATTGATAAGTTTGACACGGACGTCGGCGCGGTTTCCATCACCTATCGCTGCGACACGCTGCCCGGTCAAACGTGGCCCGGCACGCTCTCTTCCAACGGAACGTGGAAACGCGACACTATTGCGATTCCCACGAACTACACGGGGGGCACGTGGACGGCGACCTATCGGGCGGGCGTGCAGGATACGTCGGTGTGGATGATGTCCTACACGCGCATTGCGGAAGGCACGCCCGGCAAAGTGCGGCTCGTTCAGTAAGGAGGCACGGATGCAAACCCGCAGAAAACTGTTAATCGCCGGAGCAGGATTGCTGGGGACGGCAATGGCTCTGACCGTATTCGTTGTGCGGCGCAAGCCATTGTCTCCGCCCGCGACAGTGAAACAGATTGTCGCAACGCAAGACATCGCCGCCATGACGCGCATCACCGCCGACATGGTGCAGGAAGTTGCGGTGACGGAGGCGGACCCTACGTTCGCCGCGCAAGTCCACGAGGTCGTTGGCAGGTACGCTCAACGGGATATCGCCAAAGGCAATGCCATCGAAAAAGCCGCTGTGCAGGAAACCCCCATCGTAGTGCGTAAACCTGCCCCGACGGAGTTTCGCATTCCCGCTGGCAAACGCGCCGTGGAGGTGTTGGTGAATCCCAATTCAGCGATGGCAGTGCAGGTGGGCGACCACGTCGACGTATTCGTCGCCTACCGCATGGAAGGCACGGACGTCGTTAGTCGCATCGTCGCGCAAGATTTGGAAGTGCTGCATTTCGCAGGAAAATATACGTTCTACTACGGCCCGCCTGCCGACCGCAAAGCGCAGGGCGCGGAGGCGGCTCCGCCCCCCGAGGATAAAACCTTGCTCATCCTCGCCGCCTCGCCCGCTGATGTGCAGCAAATCCTCGCCGCGCAAGACCGGGGCAACCTCACGGTTGTCGTGCGTCGTCCTGACGACCATGCGCGCTTGCGGATGGCGGAAACGTGGGAGCATCCGCGCGCTCCACACCGTCATTATGCCGCCCAGTAGATGACAAGACAAGGCGAACGCCCCGCCGATGGCGGCGATAGGGACGACGACACTTCACCCCTCTTGTCCGAAGTTATCCCTGTCGAAGGTGGGGCGTTCGCGTTGTCTTGTTATCTGCACGTCATTCCTCTCCCCTTTTGGGATGCTTCGCAAAGAACTCCCACATCACGTCCGTTGCCGCGACCTCGCGGGTGGGTTCGTCCAGAAATCGCGCTAATCGTTCTCCCCCAGGCCACGAGTGGTTTCCGCCTTTGATGGTCACGAGCGTGACTTCTGTTCCGCTCTTGCCGCCGCTGTAAGTTTCGGTCACAACGTTGCCCTTCTCCGTGCGCTTCGGCTTTGCGTCGCAGCCGTTGTGTTTCACCCAGAAGCCCACGGCAAACGCGACGGACTTATCCGTGCGGTCGTGTGGGTCGGCTCGCTTCTTCGGCTTGCCGCCCTCGTAGAGAACGTGCTCGTCGTTCGTGCCGTGAAAGACGATGACGGAGACAGGATGTGTCGGTTTGCCGTCCACGTTTTGCGCGCTGGCGACGGGAGCGATAGCGGCAATTTTGTCGGACAGTTCGCACGCTACGCGATACGACATCATCCCACCGTTGGAAATTCCCGTCACGAAAATGCGATTGCCGTCTGCCTTCACCTCTTTCTCCAACCGCTCAATCAGCGCACGAATGAACCCCACGTCGTCTACGTTGTTGTCCAGCGCGTAGCCGCAGCAGTTGCCGGAGTTCCACGTCAGCAGGCGGTTTTTCAGCCGTCCCGTTCCGTTCGGATAGGCGACCATGAAGCCCTCTTTGTCCGCCTTGCGCGTGAACCCCGTCATGCGCTCCGCGCTTTCCGCGTTCCCCCCGCCGCCGTGCAGCACAATGACGAGCGGCAGCGAACGTTTGCCGTCGTAAATCGGCGGCAGATGCAAAAGACAGGTGCGCTCGCGCCCGCCGACTTGAAGAGTGAGCCAGTGATTGCCGGGCGAGAACTCTTTCGGACTGTCTGCTCCTTGCCAAACAAGCGGCAGAAAAGCGGCGGTCAGCAGAACCGATGTCGTGAGTTTCATCTCTATCCTCCTCGCACTTCCAGAATAACCGGACTCCACGCCTCCAACTCCACCGTCACGCGGTCAGTCTCGCCGAACGATTTTCCCGTGCGCACGTCCTTCACCTGCGCTTTTTTCGGCAGGATGACTTGCACGGTTTCGGTCTTTTCCAACGCCGCGTTGTCGGGATACCCGAGGTCGCGGAAGGAGGTGGCATCAAACTCCGGGTTGCGCAGAACGGCGACGTAATCCGCGCCGTTGCCGCGATAGCGCACAACCTCAACGCAAGCGGGGCTGGCAGGGACGCCCGCCCCTACGATTTTGATGGGGGCTTCGATGCCCGCTTCGCGGAACAGACGGCGGAAGAGTTCTCGGAACTCTTCGCCTTGCGGCGGCATGAGGCGCAGTTTGCCGTAGTCGCGCAAGTTGACGTTGAGGGACACGGCGCGTCCTTTGCCCACCCGTTTGTAGTCAGGCACGGAACGCAGTGAAGTGCCGTTTGACGCCACTCCGTCCCGAGAATCGGGACTGCGTGGCTGACTACTAACACGCGTGCCAAACAGCGCGTCCAATTGTCCCTGCGGCAGTCGTTTGCAGTGTTCGTCCATCGTTGCTGTCATGCTGTCCGCAATCACCGTGCCGCCGGCGCGGACGAAGGCTTCGACTTGCTCACATTCCTTTTTTGACATGGCGACGGACTGCGGCAGCAGCAGCACTTTGTAGCCGCCTTTGAGGAGTTCGCCGCTTTCAATTTGCTCGTAGGAGACGAAGTTATACTGCAGCCCCAGGTCTTCAACGAGCCGCACGAAACTGTCGCGCACGCGAGCGAAGCGCGAGTGCGACGCTTCGTAGGACGAAAGGCGACGAGGCCACGTATCTTTGTCCTCCCGCGAGTCGAACATCCAGTGGGCGCGAATGCTGGCTTGCGAGTAGTGGATGGCGATGCGGTCGTCCACGCGCTGCAGGTTGAGCAGCGTCGGCGCGACGGCTTTGAGTTCGGCGAAAATCGGCGCGAGCCTTTTGCCCCGCTCGGTCAGCGGCATGTCGTCTTTGTCTTTCTCCACGCAGCGGCTTTTCTCATCATCCCAAACCAGGCAGCCTCTGTCGCCGTGCAGCAGCAGCCACCAGAGTCTGCGGCGGATGCGCGGCATGTCACTGCCGAACACCGTGCCCAACACGGGCGCTGTCGGCGGTAGAAACGAGCGGAAGATTTCGCGGCTGTTGGCGATGTCGTAGGGCTCAATCCAGTCCACGACCTGCGACAGCCGCCACAAATCGTAACCGCCGTAGGCGCTGGGCATCTGCGTGCCCTCAATCCCCACCGGCGTCGTCGGGTCGAGTTCGCGGATGAAACCCCGCAGGCGGTTCAACGCCTGCGCGAAAGAGAAATCCATGAACGCCCGATGGTCCGCCCACGGCGCGTAGTTCTCCGGCTGGCCCACCGCGAGCGCCGCCCGTTCGCGGTCTTTGATTTCCCACGTCGTCATCGGCACGACCTCATCCCACGACGCGAAATTTGTGTCCCACTCCTGATTGAGCGCGGCGAGTGAGTGGTATTGAGTCTGAAGCCACTGGCGAAACTCGCGCAGCGTGTGCGGACAGAAGCAGTAATCCATCGGCGAGGCGAAAGAGCCGATGGACAGTTCGTCCTGCAAGTTGTAAAGCAGCGGCTGGTGCGCAACGGTCGGACGCACCAGATTTTGCAGACGCGGCTTGACCTCCGCCCAGAACGCCGGGTCGTCGAAACACGGCTTGCGCACGAGGAAACGTTTGTCGCGGGTGGCGACATAGCCTTTGTAATCGTCGTCGTACAATTTGCGACGGCTGTGCAGGTGCGCCAGTTCGGGGACAAGATTTTCCACGTAAAAACCGAAGCGGTGCTGCACGAACGGCGCGGCGTCTCGCCCGCGATAGCACTCTTCGGCGGTGAAACCTATCTCTCGCAGTCGCTCCCACCAGCGGGACAAATCCTTCGGCTCGCCCGTGCTCCACATAATGACCTGATAAGCCTCCCACCCGCGCGCGGGCTTTTGCGTCAACCCGCCGCTGCGAACTGCTTGAGTTTCACACATTGCCCCCACGCTGACCACCACACCCACCGCGAGTGCAACTTGCCACGTTGTCATCGTGATTCTCCTTTCATGGGAACGTAACCCAACCCTTCCAACATTGAAATAATTCTACCACTCCGTCCAAGTGTCGCCTGCCGCCCCGCCCTCCCATCGCGTCAATTCAGTATAACAGTCGGCGGAAAGGTTGACAAACTTTCACGGCGTCGGTGTGCGCCACGCCGTCAGGTTCATCACCGACAGCGCGAGCAGCAGCACGCCCAGCGTCACAATCCACACGGGTCGCGTTTTCTTCGGCAGCACTGAGTCCAGTCCCCACACGAACAACGGCGCGATGCCGACGAGCATGGGATGAAGATACCGTGCCTGCGCCTGAAAGTAGCGGGTGTTGAACTGAAGGAACTGGAGGAAGATGAGGAGGATGCCGACGGACAGCCATGCGTGGGGCGTGGGGCGTGGGGCGTGGGGCGTGGTCACAAGCCAGCCTGCAAAGGCGAGCAAAACGGAGAGAGCGAATAATAAGTTTGTGAGCGGCGTTGTCGTTTCGGCGGCAATCGCTTGGAGCGCGGCGAACCAGCCCGCGAGGGCGGCGGCAACGGCGAGCCCTATCAGCAACGCAGACCGCGAAGAGGCGGCGCGAAATTCCTTGAAACAGCCTATCAGCGAAGCAAGGGCGAAGAGAAGGCAGAGACCGACGAAACCGTAAAACACTGAGCGTTCATCATTGGGATCGAAGCGGGAGACGGCAAGCCGATAACGCTCGTAGGCGTGGTTGACCTCTCCAAAGACGCCCCAGAAAGTCATGAAGGTCAGAATAAGCACGTCGGAGAAGGCATACTCGAAAGGCGTTTTCTGAAGACCACGCAGAAAATCTGCTGGACCGGGATTGTCGAACCCTTTCAAAAATGCTCCCGCAGCCAGCGGGTCGCCGTAGAGAATCTGGTTGCGAATCCACCAAGGGCTGACGACGAGCAAAGTGGTCAGACAGGCGAGTCCTGCTATGCGTATTGCCCCGACATGTCGGGACGTATTGCGTGTTTTCAGCCCGCACAGGAAATAGAACACGGCGACCATCGGCAGAAGGAAAAGGCAACTGCTTTTGCTCAACAATGCCAATCCCGTCAACACGCCCGCCACTGCCGCGTCCTGCCAAACGTTGAAACGTTCAAACGTTGAAACGTTCAAACGTTGAACCATCCATGCCACTGTGGCGGCGCACATCAGCCCGGCAAGGGCGTCGTTGCCGACGGAGGCGCAAACGTGCAGGTGCATCGGCAGCAGCGCAGCAAAGCCCATCGTGACGAGCGACATCAACTTGTCGGAAGGAAACAGCGAACGAGCCACGACGCCAACGAGAAGGACAATGCCCAAACCGCACAGCGCAGAAATGCCGCGACAGATGTAAGCAGCGATGACAGCGCGTTCCTGAACGCGGTGCGCTCCCGTGAGAAGACAAGCGGGCGCACAAAGCAGGTAATACAGCGGCGGCTGGTGCGCTTCATAAATCCCCTTTTTACCGCCCTCAAAAATCGGAAACGCCTTCTTCTCAACGAGATAAGCGACGTAGCCCCAATGCACGCCTTCGTCCGGCTGCGTCCACATCGGCACGCGGACGATGTAGAGCGTGGCGAGCGCGAGGTAGAGGAGGAAGATGAATGGATGGGCGAGTGAGCGAATGGGCGAATCGGTGTTCAACAGATGACCCTCCCCCTCCCGCCTTCCCCCCTTCCCCCGCTCACTTTGTCTTTCGGTCGTTCTCCGTTTAGGCATCATTAATCTCCAACAGCACAAACCCGCGCTCGTCGTAGAGAACGGTGAACGCGCCGCCCTTTATTCCTTCATCGAAGAGCCGCTGATACTGTGATCCCCGGAGCATCGCTGGCACAAACAGAACGTGCGTGATTTTCAAACGGCGATACTCGGCGAGAAGGTGGTCAAGCGTCATCGGCTCATAGTTGATGAGCGTGTGATGCTCTCGCTCCCCCCACAGATATTCGCGGTCTAAGTAGAACCACCGCGTCTCGCCGTAGGTGACGATTTTGGCGGACTTTGAAACATTTTCATTCGCAAACTTGCAGACGGCGTAAACGTTGAACCGCTCCAAACGCTGCTGCTCCGACATTCGCCCCAACGCCACGGAGAGCTCATTCTGCTGCGTCGTCACGAAAAGCACAAACCCAAACGCGCAACACGACGCCAGCCCCGCACTGCAAACAAAACGCAACGGCTGACTGCGTTGTGAGAAAGAAACGACAGCATATCCCGCGCACAAACTCAGCAGCGGCAAAATCGGAAACAGATAGCGATTATACTGCGCCAGCACAAAAAACCAGCAGAACAGAAAAAAGAGCGAAGTCACGAGCAGAAAGACAATCACCTTCGGATGCCCGCGCAACAACAGCAGCGGCACGACGAACATCAGCAGCGCGGGACCGATTGCGCTTGTCGGAAACGGCTGCACTTCAAAACCTTTCTGCCTCTGCGCGACGGGTCGCTTGTCCCACTCGCGGTCGTAGTTCCAGGGCCACATCGTCACCCGCCACGGAGCAAGAAAAAAATCCACGACGCCGCGCCCCATGCCGAACTCGCGTTGATGTCCTTCGTAAGCAATCGCTCTGTCCTTTGACCAATTGCGCCCGTCGAACACGTTGTAAAGAAACGGATAAACCGGGTTGCGCGTGTAAACGATGTTCTTCACATACCAAGGGCTGGCAATCAGCGTCGCAACGAGGGAGAACGTGATGAGCGGACGAAGCGATGCGCGCGTGCGAATGATGTGGATTAACATCAGCAACCCCAACCAGCCAAACACGAGCAAGCCGGAGTATTTGGTGCCCATGCACAGACCGGCGAAAACACTAACAAGAACCGTATGGGAGTGTGGGAGCATGGGAGTATGGGCGACGTCTCCCATACCCTCATACCCCCCCTCCCCCATACTCTTTTCCGTCCTCCCGTTCCAGAACGCATAAAACGCCAGCAGCGCGTACGCAGCGAGTCCGATGTCGGCGTAGGCGGTGACGGCTTCGCTGGCGACTATCGGAATCGAAAGAAAAATCGCCGCCCCGACTAACCCTGCCGTGCGCGAGAGGTGACGACGCCCGAAGGCATAAATCGTCAGCGTGCATAACAGCGCGAACAGGTAGTGAAATAACTTCGCCGCCACCGCCCCGCCCGTCGCCTCCATCGTCCACCCGCGCAGCAGCAAGCCGACGGTATAAAGCATCTCCATCGTAAACGGAAAGTTGGAGTGATGATCAAAGGCGATGTAAAAAATCCGCCCGTGACGGATGAAGTTCTTCGGCGCGGCGAGGTGGTAAGTCAGCCCGTCCCAATCGCTGCCCGTCGGCGGGCACAGCGTCGCCAGCAAAAGCCCCAAAGACGTGACAACGACATAAACCGTCAACGCCCGTTCGCCCAGAGTTTGCCGCGTGCTGCGTTGTTCCTTCAGCCATTTCCAACCGAGGCGCAGCCATTCGTAAATGCCTCGCACCTGCGACACAAACAACATCAGCAAGACGGTAACGACCACAGCCAACCGCAGCCAACCCAGCAACCCCACAGCCAACATCCCGTAGGCGATGACGCCCAGCCCCAACCCCGTCGCCATCACCGCCTGCTCCAACAGGGACGAGCACTCAACTCGCAGCGCAGACAGCAGCCGCGCACCGAGGGAGAGCGCCAGCAAGGCAACGCCCGCGACCGGCAGAATGTCCAAAGCGTGTGCCATCATGCTATCCCCTCAGCAGGAACTTCACCTCTTCCGGTGCTTGATAGCAATAAACCGCATAGCACACGCCTACCAGCAGAATCCAAGCGATGATGAGCCAATTCACGATTTCGTTCCAGCGTGACGACATCAGCGTTCACCGAGGAGGATTATAACATGAGGGCAAAAGAGTGTCGAACTGAAGAACAGTTTGACAGTTGGAGAGAAAGTCGTGTCCAGAGGTTCATCAGTCATCCTGAATCTTACCCGTCAGGCGATTGCGAATTGACGGGAGAGCATGGTGGCGATGATGATAGGGGGCAAGGGGTGAATCCGATGGCAACGCAAACGCGCAAAAAGACAGCGCCATCGCCCACTAGCGTCAACGGTAAAAAGGGCAAATCGCGCTCAGTGAATCACTCCAAATCGCAAGTGGAGAATCAACGCCGCACAGGGTTGTTGCTAACCACCGACGAAGAAGAACTGAACGGATATTGGTCAGGAGGCAGGGGGCAAATTTTACGTCCTGCGCCCCGCTGGGAAAAGGCAAGCGTCCCTCACCCCGCCCCGATGAATCCCGATGTATCCCGATGTATCGGGATGAATCGGGGCGGAACCGCAAACGAGTCTGCATTCCGCCGAATCGAATTCTGGAAAGCCTGCTAAAAGCAGGCTAAACGACAAACGAGTCTGCTTCAGCAGACTTCCGTTCAGGCGTTTTAGACACCGAATTCGATTCGGTGGCGTCCCTCACCCCGCCCCGATGAATCCCGATGTATCCCGAAAATCTGGTTTCGACTTTGTGCAGCAGTTGAGTTTCATACTGATGAATCTTACGCCCCTCATCAATCACGCTTTCAATCTCTGTGCGACGATGGGGAAAGTATTGGTCAATAATCGCCTGCCGCAGGGCTTCCCGATGTTGCGGGTCAAGCAGCAAGGCAAAGAGATCGTCGTCCAGTGTCGCGTGAGATACGATTTCGCGAATAATTGACGCGGCTCTAATTTGCGTGGCTGTCTTTAGTGCTGCCTCCCCACCCGCGTTGGCGTGCAAGTGCCAAAACCTATCGCTGCGAAGGTGGAAGAAGGGCATAACGGCGTTAGGCGTTCGCGCTGTGACTTTCACCCAATACTTGCGAAATGTAGCAACCAAATCAGGGGAGAAGAGAATTCGATTGTCAGGAATCTTTCCTTGTTCGATGAGTTCGATAACTGCCAGCAGGAGGACAGGTTTATGCGGGGCGGGACGGTGAGTGCGGTCTACGTTGAGGTTTCGGAACTTCTTCAGATAACGTTGCACTGTGTCGGACATTATCTCGCTCCAGCCATTTCTACCCTTAGTTTCTCTTTGGGCAAACCCTTGAGGGCATAGAAGACCAGTTGCAGCAACGTCGTGCTGTCCTTGCCGCCGCTGAAGCCCACAACCCAAACGCGGTCATCGGCGAGATATTGCTCCTGAATGTCTGCGATGATGGCTTTGAATGGCATCCTGACCCTCCTGTGTAAAGGTTATTCACAGATAATTGTTTGCGTAGATTATAGGAGATTTGTCAGGCGTTGTCAACAACTTGCCCCCCTCCATCGTCCCTGCTATAATCACCCCCGTCAACGCCTTTTCACGGAGGTTTATCGTGGGCGACAGAATTTTTCAGAAGTTGGCGAATCCAGAACTGCTGAACCGCAGTCCGATTTTTGTGTTCGCGGCGGACCCGCTGGCGGCGGGGGGCGTGCAGGGGTTGGGGATGGAGCGCACGCCGCAGCCGCATTATCGCACGCGACCGGAGTTTCTGCAACTGCTGCGCACGATGACGCAGGACGGTTTTATTGATGGCTTGCTGATGACGCCCGCTGACGCGGAGGTGCTCGCGCTGCAGGAGAAGATTTTTGACCACAGCCCCGTGACGCCGTGCGTGCGGATGAATGCCGAGACGGGGATTTGGAATCCGCGTTTCGGGCAGTATCGTCAGCAGTTTTCGCTGCCGTTTCAGACGGTGCCGTTGACCGATGCGGCTTACTGCGAGGAAATGGCGGGGCGGGTGACGGCGTGTCACGTTCACATCGGACTTTATTCCATCACGCTCAACAACGACGTTTACCACGACGAGCGCACGCTCAACGCTTACCTGAACTTCGCCAAAGCCGTCGGGAAGATGTCCACTTTTTATCACTTCCTCGAAGTGTTTCTACCCAACGTGAACCGCAAGGGACTGAGCGATGAGCAGTGCGGCGCATACGTTGCCGACTCGATTGTGCGCACGATGAGTTATCTGCGCCAGCGCGAGCGTCCGCTGTGGATTAAGACGGAGTTCACCACTCCCGAAATCTGGCGGCAACTGTGCGCGTTCGACCCGACGCTCATCATCGGCGCGCTCGGCGGTCCCCGCCACAGCGCGCGCCGCACGCTGCAACTCGCGCACGACGTCGTCGCCAACGGCGGCAAGGTCATCCTCTTCGGGCGCACGGTGTTTGAAGAGGACAACCCGCGCCTCATCGCTAAAGCGTTACGCGCCGTGCTGGACCGTTCGCAGAGCGTCGAAGAAGCGCACGACGAATATCAGCGTGCGCTGCGACAGACTTGAGACAGAGGGTTGAGAGCCTATCTCAAAATTCGTTTGTCGTCAGGCACGGAACGGAGTGCCGTTGGGACGCCACTCCGCTGCGCTGCGGGGCTGACTATCGTTTGTAGTCAGGCACGAAACAGAGTGGAGTGCCGTTGGGACGCACTCCGCTGCGCTGCGGGGCTGACTACCGTTTGTAGTCAGGCACGAAACAGAGTGGAGTGCCGTTGGGACGCCACTCCGCTGCGCTGCGGGGCTGACTACGAACATTTTTGGGGATAGGCTCTAAGGGGAAGTAAGAGCCACCGACGGCGATGACCTACGCGACAAATTTGTAGCCAACGCCGCGCACGGTGCGGATACGTCGTGGTTTTTGGGGGTTCTTCTCAATCTTCTCCCGCAGGCGATGAACGTGGACTTCCAGCGTGTGAGGGTCGCGGTAGGGGTCTTCGCTCCAGACCTCTTGCAGCAGGTCGTCGCGTGGAATCACGCGCCCTGCGTTGTTTGCCAGCACCCACAGCAATTCAAACTCTTTGGGCGAAAGGTCCAAGGTTGCCTTGCCTAAGCGCGCCTCGTGCGCCGCGACGTTTATGGTCAGGTCGCCGACGGACAGCAGCGTTGTTTCAGCCTGTGACTGCTCACGTCCTACGCGGCGCAGCACTGCACGCACGCGCGCAATGACCTCGCGCGTGTTGAACGGCTTGGTCACGTAGTCGTCCGCGCCCAACTCCAACCCGACGACGCGGTCGGTGTCCGCCGCCTTCGCCGTCAGCATGACGATGGGCACATCCGACTCCTCGCGCAGCCGTCGGCAGACTTCCAACCCATCCATGCCGGGCAGCAGGAGGTCCAGCAGAATCAGGTCGGGCTGAAGTCGACGCGCCTGCCTCAACGCCTCTTCGCCATCGCAGGCAAAGGCAACCTCGTAACCTTCTTGCTTTAAGTTGTAACCTAAGGACTCTGCAATGGACTCTTCGTCTTCGACAATCAGTATCTTCTCAGACACCCTCACCACCTCCCATTGCCTTTAGGGGGACGGCATCGAAGAGTGTTTTCAGGGGGAAGCCCTCTAACGTTTCTTACCTGCTTTCTTGAAAACGTAGGCGGGCTCGTCCGGTCTCGGCAGCCGCGCCTCCACCGGCGGGAACTTGGGGAACGGTGCGTGCGGTTCGATTTGATACCAGTAAGCCGTCGAGGAGTAGTCGTTGCTAAGTTTGTTGCCGTGCCCATGTTCAATCGTGACTTTGATGGACTTGCTGAACGCGACGGGGGCTTCGATGTGATAGCGATACACTGTCTGCTCCCCCTTCCACGCCCAGCCTTTGCCCTCATTGTAGAGAATCAAGCCGTGATACGGCGCGTTGTATTCCTGTCGCGGGCAGTACGCCATGCTGAAGTAGTCCTCCGTGCCCGTGCCGTGCAGCGAAGGCGGGAACGGCTCGCCGTCCACAAAAATCATATCGTCACCCTCGCCGTACCAGTCGTTCATCTGCCGCTCGTAGCAGTCAATGTCAAGGTGACAGCCGATGTAGTGCCCGCGCCCCTTCGCCTCTAAAATCACGTAGTTGCCCTTGCCGTCGGTGTTTTTCAAATCGTCCCAGTATGCCTTGCGCCAAGCGTTCCAGTCGCTTTTGTCGGGACCGCCGGGGATTTCAAACCCCTTCGTTGGATTCTCGCGCCGCCACTGCGCGTGAAACCTTGCGAGTTCCGCCGTCGCGCTCGCGTCAGGATAGAGCTCAACGTCCACGTAAAAGTAGAGCGTGAAGTTTTCCTTCTCGCACTCGTTCGTGACCTCAATCCTCATGCCCTCGCTGAACGGCATCGGGAACCAGCAGTTCATCGCCCGCCCATCCTGCGGCGACATTTGCAGCGGCAGGCTGATGAAGTTTTTGAACATCCCATGCCCCAACCCGAAGAAGTCGCCGATGGGACATTCCACGCTCGGCGTCTTCTCGTCATCCCAAAACATCCGCAGCACGACGCGACGCGCATACGCTGGCGCGGAGCAAGAGGTCGTCATCCAGATGTGCTTGATGCATCCTGCGCCGTGCGTCTGCGCAATCACTTTCATCTCGCCGGGCTTGAACACCCAATAGTCCGCGTTTCCGCCCGTCACATCATAACTGGAAAATCGCTTGGACTTAAAGTTGCGAACAACCGCCAAATTTGTTAAAGTGGTAGTGCCGATCAACGCCTGCCTCCATTTTTTTTGACAGGATTGACAGGAAACCAGAATCCTGTGGATCCTGTTAATCCTGTCTCAAACTCAAAGGTGAGACTATGTTAATTCGTTCATTCGACCCGAACGCGCTCCGTCCTGCTCACGATGGGACAATTTTAGCGCAAGGCGTGTTTAGTGGAAAGGAAATCGGCGCGCCGTTTAGCTGCGCGTTTGGCGTGCTCCAGCCGGGGATGCAGCAAAAACCGGAGCGCGCGCCCGTCGCCAAAATTTATTATATGCGTTACGGCACAGCGACAATGCAGATTGAAGACGAGACGCAGACGCTCCAAGCGGGGGACGTGCTGTTCATCCCTGCGAACTCCTATCACACAATTCGCAACGACAGCGACGAGGATTGCAGCACGTTGGCGATTTGGTGGACACCGTTGGAGACGTGAGAGGGGAACTGGTGGGCGCGGGAGGAATCGAACCTCCGACCTCTTGAATGTGAGTCAAGCGTTCTAACCGCTGAACTACGCGCCCGCTTCGTGCTTCAAGTATAGCATGAGGAGAGAAAAAAGACAAGAGCGAAAAAGCCCTCACCCCCGGCCCCTCTCCCGCAGCGTGGGAGAGGGGTGAGGGGCTCATAATGCGCAACCTCACAATAATTCTCGTGACAATATCGCTTGCAACTGCCGACGTATCTCTTGACCGCTGGCGCAATGCCGACGCGCAAACGCAGAGGGCTATTCTGTCGCTCGCCCGCCGCGCCTTTGACGCTTACGCCACGCGCCGCGAGGTGATTGATCCCGACAGGTCGGGACTGCCGCCGCTGATGAAACAGCGGGCGGGCGTGTTCGTCAGCGCGATGCGCAACGGCGCGCCGCGCTGCTGCATGGGGACGATTTACCCGACGGAATCCAACGCCGCCAAAGAAATCATCTCCAACGCCGTCGCCGCGGCTGGACGCGACAAGCGTTTCCCGCCCGTCAAACCGGACGAACTCAAACACCTCATCCTCATCGTCAGCATCGTCGGCAAGCCACACCCCATCACTGCTGATGAACTTTCCAGCCTTGACCCCACCCGCGACGGATTGATGGTCAAATCCGGCGACAAATACGGCGTCGTTCTCTCCGGCGAAACGAACCAAGTCGAACGCATGGTGCAATGGGGTAGAATCCGCGCCGGTGTGAGCGAAACGGCAATAGTGGAGTTATTTCGGCTGGACGTGGTGCGGTTTGTGGAGGGAAAGGCAAAGTGATAGAATATGCACAACGCGGGCATCTTTGCCTGCCCTTGAAAGCATCGCCTGTGAACCGGACGGTTCACTCCAACGCCTGAAAGAGGGGACGACATGAACCAGCAAATGCCGAGCGGACACTCCGTTCCGCGCATTGAATACCTGCGCGTCGTCAACTACCGCGCGCTGAAGGATTTGGAACTCAGAAACCTCAGCCCGCTGATGGTCCTTCTGGGACCGAACGGGAGCGGGAAGTCTACCATCTTCGACGTCTTTGCCTTTTTGTCAGAGTGTTTTTCGACAGGATTGCGGAAGGCATGGGACCGACGTGGGCGATTCAAGGAACTGCGCACGCGGGGCGAAAAAGGATCGATTGAATTTGAACTCAAGTATCGTGAACGACCTAGTTCACCTCTCATCACCTACCATCTGGCGATTGCTGAAGGGGAGAGGGGTCCCTATGTTGCCAGTGAGTGGCTGCAATGGAGACGGCAACGATATGGTAAGCCGTTTCGGTTTCTGGACTTTGAACGCGGACGGGGGCGGGTGGTCAGCGGGGAACTACCCGATGAGGCGGATGCCCGCATCGAAGAACAATTAGACTCCCCTGAGATGCTCGCAGTGAATACCTTAGGGCAATTCGCCCGACACCCGCGCGTGAGCGCGTTGCGCCGCTTCATCACGGGTTGGTATCTGTCCTACCTCACTGCCGACAGCGCGCGGAGCGTCCCTGAAGCAGGACCCCAAGAGCGGTTGTCTATGACTGGGGACAACTTGGCGAACGTCGTTCAATATCTCAAAGAACAGCATCCCGACCGCTTGGATCACATTGTCCAAACTCTCGTCCGCCGCGTTCCACGTTTGGAGAGGGTAGACGCCGAAATCATGGCAGATGGACGGCTTCTCTTGCAGGTCAAAGATGCTCCGTTTGCCCAGCCAATTTTAGCCAGGTTCGCCTCCGACGGAACGCTGAAGATGCTGGCTTATCTCACGGTTCTGGACGACCCTGACCCGCCCCAACTCATCGGTATCGAAGAGCCAGAGAACCACCTGCATCCCCGCTTGTTGCCTGAACTGGCAGAGGAGTGCCGTTCCGCCTCTGTTCGCTCGCAACTCATGGTGACAACTCATTCGCCTTTCTTCGTGAACGGGCTAAAACCAGAGGAGGTTTGGATATTAGAACGGGATGAACAGGGCTATACTCAGGCGCAACGGGTCGCAGACATTCAAGGGGTTAAGGAGTTCATGCAAAACGGGGCAAAACTTGGATACCTTTGGATGGAAGGTTAATTCCGAAAGGGTGATCCTTTCGCGTCAACGAGTCGAAGCCTTTGAGAAGCAGGACAGGAGGTTGCGCAAATGCACGTAGAGTTTCTGGTCGAGGAGCCATCCGCCGAAGTAGCGCTCAAAGCCCTTGTGCCAAAAATCCTCCGCGCAGACGTGACCTTCGACGTTCATGCGTTTCAAGGCAAGCAGGATCTACTGAACAACTTGGAATCTCGTTTGAAAGGATATAGTCCGTGGTTGCCACGCCACTGGCGGATTGTTGTTTTGATTGACGAAGACCGTCAGACGTGCAAGGAACTGAAGCAGAAATTGGAAGAGGCATCGGCTCGTGCAGGCTTGACGACAAAATCCAGCGTGACAGTAGGTGAGCAGTTTCAGGTTTTGAATAGAATCGCTGTTGAAGAATTGGAAGCATGGTTTTTGGGAGATGTGCCAGCAATTGTCAAAGCCTACCCACGTGTGCCCTCGACTCTTGACCGAAAGGCTAAATTCCGCGGCCCCGACGCCATCAAAGGTGGAACGTGGGAAGCATTAGAGCGAGTGCTTCAAAAGGCGGGTTATCATCAAGGAGGGCTGAACAAAATCGCCGTAGCGCGGGACATATCGCCTCACCTATGCCCCCAACGAAATCGCTCCAAGAGTTTTCAAGTGTTCAGGGATGGGCTGCAGCAACTGCTATAAGAGTGTAGCGTGAGCATCTTTGCCTTTCCTTGAAGGAGAGAGCAACCATGTCATGCAAAAAAACGACAACGACGCCTCCCCCTTAAACGGGAACGCCAAAAGGCGATGGTTCGCGTTCACCTCTGGCGGAGAGATGTTTGCCCTTGCGCCGCGAGTCGCTCAAAGATTTCACGGCGGGCGACCTTCGCGTCATGATTGGTCAGAACATCGGCTTGCCATTTCTCGTCCCGCTGGCGATTCAACGGTTCAAAGAGGATCCGCCCGTCGAAGGTGATTTTTACCCCAGAGATTGGCGGGCAAGCGTTCTGCGCGTTGAGGCGGATTTCTGGCGCAAGCATCCTAATCTTCGGCGCATTGTTGAAGGCAGCGTCCAAGCCGCCACGCCGCTGCCGGAGGGAGTTGAGGATGCCCTGCAAGCTTTCAGACGGTCGGGATAAATGTTGTGGAAAAACCAACGAAGTGATAGAATGGAGGGAGGAGGTTATGAACAATGTCAGAGAACAAGCCTCAAGAAATCTCGCCCAGTGGGACGCCGTCCTGTCCATCCTTCGACGACTTACCGCCCGCAGTTCAGGCAGCACTGAAGGCGAAGGGATGGGATTACCCAATTTCCGAAGAGCGCAAGCGCGAGCGGGCAAAAGCGCGTGAAAGCCTGAAGTTCGATGACGACATTCCGCCTGAAATTCAAAAGGAGTCATGGGAATTGGTACGAGGGGCATTACTGGGATGAGCGCAATCAAGAGGACGTTCAGTGACCCGCTGGAACCGATTATCTACTGGGATACTTCTTTCGCTCTTGCGGCTCTCGTCACCAGCGAACAATGGCACGCGGAGTGCCATGCCTTTCGCCTCCGCTTAGAGCCTATCCCAAAATTCGTTTGTCGTCAGGCACGGAACGGAGTGGAGTGCCGTTGGGACGCCACTCCGCTGCGCTGCGTGGCTGAC
>FWPU01008084.1_pt1 | contig 18369 bp, 15 predicted proteins | sample 2228361 | NCBI WGS metagenome assembly FWPU01 (sample SAMEA103939777, study PRJEB20133) | metagenome
CCGTCACGGACAGCGCCTTCTCGCAAAACAGCGCGTCCGGCAGCGGCGGCGGGATTGCCAACAGCGGCACGCTGACCGTCACGGACAGCGCCTTCTCCCAAAACAGCGCCAGCGGCAGCGGCGGCGGGATTGCCAACAGCGGCATGCTGACCGTCACGAACAGTGCCTTCTCTAGCAACACCGTCACCAACGCCGGCGGCGGGATTTACAACGACGGCACGCTGACCGTTACGGACAGCACCTTCTCTGGCAATAGCGCTGCCAACGAAGACGGCGGCGGGATTTACAACAACGGCGGCACGCTGACCGTCACCAACAGCGCCTTCTCCCAAAACAGCGCTACCAACGATGGCGGCGGAATTTTCAACGAAACTGGTGGCACGCTCACTGTCACCAACAGCACCTTCTCCCAAAATAGCGCTGACTTCGATGGCGGCGGGATTCGCAACAACGGCGGCACGGTCACCATCACCAACAGCACCTTCTCCCAAAACAGCGCTGACAGAGACGGCGGTGGGATTAGGAACTCCGGCACGCTGACCGTCACCAACAGCACCTTCTCTCAAAACAGCGCTATCAGCGCCGGCGGGATTTGGAACACCGGCACGCTGACCGTCACGGACAGCGCCTTCTCTGGCAACAGCGCCACATTTGGCAGCGGCGGCGGGATTTACAACTGGAACGGCACGCTGACCGTCACGGGCAGCACCTTCTCCGGCAACAGCGCCGGCGCATCTGGCAGCGGCGAAGGGCTGCACGTCTTCGGCGGCGCGGCCACGATTCGGAACACCATCATCGCCAACAGCGTGAACGGCAGAGATTGCGTTGGGACGTTGAGCGGCACGAACAACAACAACCTCATCGAAAGCGCTGCCAACGCCTGCGGCCTGACGCACAACGTGAACGGCAACATCATCGGTCAAGACCCGCTGTTTGTGGACCCCGCCAACAATAATTTGCGTCTGAACTTCGGCTCGCCGGCGATTGATAAGGGGAACAACACCCATGTCTCTGGTGTCACCACCGATCTGGACGGACTGCCGCGCATCACCGATGGCGACACCAATGGTACACCCACCGTAGATATGGGCGCGTATGAGGCCGGAGAGATGAAGTGTGGTGTGACGCAAAACAGCAGCTACACCTTTGCCAACAACAGCAATGTGGTCATCACCACCACAACCACGCTGGGCAATCTGGACTGCCTTTACGTGGACGAGATGGGCCTCAACCACCCCAACGCTACACCAGGCCTGCAAACTGGGCGCTACTGGCTCATCCGCGGCTTGCAAAGCGATAAACAATCCAATGCCAGCCTTTTCACCGTCAACCTGACCCTGCCGACAGATTTCACGCCCGACAACAACGACAAGGTGTGCCGCTATACCGGCAGCGGTCAGGTCTGGGACTGCGCCTATACGTCGCACACAACCAATACCATCACCCGCAATGACGTTGAGGCTTTCTCCGATTGTGCGGTCGGAAAAAACGTTGGTCCCACCGCCGTCGACCTGATCAATCTGCGTGCCAAGGCGTTTTTCCCTGCAACCCTGCTGGCACTGCTCGCCTGCGGCTGGTTCGCCCTCTTCTTCGCTTTTAGAAGGTTTCTACTCAGGAGGCACTCCTGAGCCAAACACAACCCTCCGACCCTCCCATTGATCCCAAGCCTGCCCTTCTCCCATTTTGGGGGAAGGGCAGGGGATGTTTACAGCGGGTTGAGCTTGTCGAAATTCTGTCCACCAGTGATCTTTACACCAAAGCCTACAACTCACAACCCACGACTCAAAATCCCAAAATGGTTATCCCAGACGGCTACAATTGCCCAAAACCCTGCTGGCTCATGATGCGCGACAAGTAGCTTGGGTCCTGATAGCGTTCTAATGCAAAATCGGCTGCATAAGAAGGAAGGGGATTATCCAAGATATGGGCTGTCAAGAGTTCAGCAGCCGCGCATGCTGCCATGATGCCGAAACCAGACAGAGCTCCTATCACATAAGCGTTTTCAAGGGGCAAGTGCCCGATGAGCGGTCGATTTTCCACGGTATGGGTGTAATACCCCCCATCAAGCTGAGGGCGAGGCATCTTTTCAAGGTAACTTTTCAAGCCGGGTAGAAGAGAAATTAGTCCGCGCAGGACGACTTCTGGGAACAGCTCATCCATCGGGGGAGGTAGGACAACGGTTGAACAGGGTATTTTCTGGTAGTCCCAAAGCATGAGCACCATTTGACTGTCGCTACCCCCTTCTGGACGGACATGGGCGCCGGCCGGCAAAGTCGAGAGCAGCGCTTGGGTTTTGGGGTCTGAGCTTAAGACTTCTTTTTCCTCCTCAGTCCATTCCAGCTCCTGGGGGTCGTTGTAGATCAACAAGGGAGCTTGGCGGTCGATCACCCCAAGGTGATCGCGCAAGCTCATTTTCAGGTGAAGGTCATTTTCCACAGGGATTTCTAGGCCGATTAACCGTCCGACTTCGCCAAGATAAGGTCCGGCTGCATTGACGAAAACATCGCAGGGTAAGCTCTCCCCATTGCCGAGTCGGACACGGCTTACCTTTTCTGCAAAAACGTCGATGCCGATCAGGCGCGCGCGACGGAAGTGCACGCCGTGTTGCTGGGCTCTTTGAAGGAGGATCATCCCCAACTGTTGTGCGGAAAGCCATCCCGCACGGCGGACATGCAGGGCAGCAACGGCACGATCGGTCAAGTAGGGGTAATAGCGGCGGATGGTGGAATTGCCGAGCAACAAATCTGCCCCATCCAGTTTGGTGTTTGTCTGCGGGCGGTAGGTTTGGGTGTGCGTTTCGTGAATGCGTAGTTCGCCGGCGCCATTTTCAGCCATCCAATGAGCTTCTTGGATCATCTGGTCAACCTTTTCCGGCCGGCGGGTGACGTACAAATAGCCGCGCCGGTTGAGATGAAAGGCATTTTGGGTTTGCCTGGCAAGGCTTTCCATCAGGTCAATGCTGCGGTTCATCAGGTTAAGCATGGCGGGATCGGACCACCAATTGCGATAGCATTCCGAGGATCGATCCGACGTCAGGGAGAGAGGTGGCTGTTCATCGATCAAAAAGATGTCCCCGTTCCATTGTTGGGTGAGGAAAGCGGCTGCGCTTACGCCGGCAATGCCTGCGCCGCAGATGATCAGCGTTGGCTTGCGGTTAGCTGCCTTTTGCTGAGGGCTTTGGTCTGAAAGAGAGACAACCGTTGGTTGGTTCTTTTCAGGATGTTGAGGGTACTTGCGAGTTGCCTCTTGCGCCGCATAGCGGAAAGGATGCACCTCAGTCGTTAACCTTAATTTTCCTCTGACAAGAGTCTTAAAGGCAGACTTCACTTGGCAAATCGGGTTGTGACAAGTTTCACGAAAAGATATGACATCCATGACTGAAATTAAACCTCTTTTATCGATATTATCATATCACGTAGCAACATTGGTAGAAAGGAGAGACTTAACGATGCAAACCATTCCAAGTGATTTTTTAGCGATTGACCGAAAATATCGCGCCCATATCCCCTCCGAGGATCTCGAGCAACGCAATCCGAAGGAGCGAATTTGTGATTTCGATGATGTTCTGATTCCCTTAACGCCTGAACGGGCAATGTTCGAGGCGTCGCGCTGCGTGCATTGCCCTGATCCCGCAGCGTGTGTGACCGCTTGCCCGGCACACAATGATATTCCCTCTGCAATGTGGCTGATCGAACAGGGACAATTCCTTGAGGCTGCGAAGTTGTATCGTCAGACCAGTTCTTTCCCCGAGATCTGCGGCCGGGTTTGTCCTCATGAGCAGCTTTGTCAAAATTCTTGTGTGAGAAATAAATACGGCGAGCCGGTATTGACCGGTGCGCTGGAGGCATTCGTCGCATGTTATGAGCGCAAGACCGTTGGTGTTGAGATTCCGGTCGGTGCACCGACCGGAAAACGGGTCGCTATCGTCGGCGCCGGACCGGCCGGCCTTGCCTGTGCGGAGCAATTGGTCCAACGCGGCCATGATGTGACGATTTTTGATCTCAAACCTGCCCCTGGCGGGTTGTTGGTGTATGGCATTCCTAACTTTAAACTCTCTAAGGATATCGTTTTTGCCCGTTGGAGTGATTTCGAGCGAGCAGGGGTAAAGTTCGTCGGCAATACCTACATTGGTAAAGATAAAACGATTGACGATTTGTTTGCCGAAGGTTTCGATGCGGTCTTTGTCGGGGTGGGGACGCAAATCGACGCGCCAATGGAAGTGCCAGGCGAAGACCTACCCGGCGTCTATAAGGCGACCGATTTTCTGGCGCGCGCCAATGTCGATCTAGAGTTGTTGCCCGAGCATATGCGTGCACGACCTGTAATCGGCCGCAAAGTTGCTGTGATCGGCGGTGGTGATACAGCCTCGGATTGTCTGCGCACTGCCTTGCGCATGGGCGCGGAAGAAGTCTTTTGTCTCTACCGCCGTACCGAACGGGAAATGCCAGGCGGGCGACATGATCGTGAATTGGCGAAAGAAGAAGGCGCCGTTTATCACTTCCTCACCCAACCGGTGCGTTTCATTGCCGGCCCTGATGGGCGTCTTGCCCAAATCGAGTGTATTCGCATGCAGTTGGGGGAGCCCGATGCCAAAGGGCGCCGCAAACCGGTACCCATTGAAGGGTCAAACTTTATTGTCGAAGCCGATACGGCCATTCTTGCCCTCGGTTATTGGCCGGATCCGATTATCGGTGAGACCACGCCTGGTCTGGAAACCCATAATTGGGGCTTGATCGTAGTCGATAAAGAGACCGGTGCCACTACACGTCCAGGTGTCTTCGCTGGCGGTGATGATGTGACCGGCCCGGATTTGGTTGTCACGGCGATGGTTGCCGGACGTAAGGCCGCCGCGGGGATTCATCAATATCTCCAAAGTAAGTAGCGAGCTTTCTTAGCTCGTTGCCGTCTCTCCTTCCTCCTTTCGTTGCCATTGAGCGATCCCGTCTTTTGGGGTCGCTCAATGGCTTATTCAGAGCGGATTGAGCTTTCATTCGCGGTATAATTTTAGTTTGTGTCGTGAACGGAAAATAACAGGGCTGTCTCGAATAGCTTAGCGGGTAAAATTCGATTTGGTCTCCAAAGCAGCGTGTCAGCCTGTATGCAGATACAAGTGTGATGAGTCTTCGATAAAGGTCAAAACATTATGGAAGTTGGTTTAGTTCAACAAGTAGATATCGATGGTCAGATGCGCTCGGCTTATCTGGATTACGCCATGAGCGTCATCGTGGCGCGTGCGCTACCCGATGCTCGTGACGGGCTGAAGCCCGTCCACCGGCGCATCCTGTATGCCATGGATGAATTGGGTTTGCGTTCAAATGCTCCTTATAAGAAATCTGCCCGCATTGTCGGTGAAGTACTTGGGAAGTATCATCCGCATGGTGATGCGGCTGTTTATGATGCCATGGCGCGCTTGGCACAAGATTTTTCCATGCGTTACCCGCTGGTAGATGGACAGGGAAACTTCGGCTCGATTGATGGAGATGCGCCGGCGGCGATGCGCTATACCGAAGCTCGCTTAGCGGCTATCGCCGAAGAGATGTTGGCTGACCTCGAAGCGAACACGGTGGATTTCGTCGATAATTTCGATGGATTTTTGAAAGAACCCAGCGTTTTACCGGCTAAGCTGCCCAATCTGCTCTTGAATGGCTCTTCGGGAATTGCCGTGGGGATGGCGACCAACATTCCTCCCCATCATTTGGGCGAATTGGTGGCGGCAATCAATTATTTGATCGAACGCTACGACCAGATTGACGAGGTCAACATCGATGACCTGTTGCGCTTGATGCCAGGGCCGGATTTTCCTACGGGAGGTGTGATTGTCGGGGCAGAGGGCATTCGTCAGGCATATACTACCGGCCGCGGGCGGATTGTCTTGCGCGGCAAAGCGCACATTGAAGAGAATGGCTCAAACCGCCATCGGATTGTCATTACCGAGATCCCTTACCAGCTCAATAAAACGACCTTGATTGAACGCATTGCCGAGCTGGTGCGAGAAGGGAAGCTGGATGACATCAGCGACCTGCGCGATGAGTCTGATCGCCGCGGCATGAGCATCGTGATCGAGCTCAAACGCGGTGCGCAACCGCGTAAAATCCTCAACCAGCTCTACAAATATACGCCGCTGCAATCCACCTTTGGGGTGCAGATGCTGGCTTTGGTCGATGGTGAGCCGCGTTTATTGACCCTCAAGCGCGCCCTTCAGGTATTCATCGAACACCGCCAAACGGTGATCACCCGCCGCTCACAATTTGAACTGGACAAAGCCCGTGCCCGCGCCCATATCCTTGAAGGCCTCTTGATTGCCCTTGCCCATCTGGATGAAGTCATTCAAACCATCCGCCAATCGCCGGATGCGGATACCGCCAAAGAACGCTTGATCAAACGTTTCCGCCTCAGCGAACGACAAGCTCAAGCGATTTTGGACTTGCAGTTGCGCCGCTTGGCTGCCCTCGAAAGGCAAAAGATCGAGGAGGAGCAACGGCAGACGCTCGAACGGATTGCCTATCTCGAAGATTTGCTGGCCAGTCCAACGAAGATTTTACAGGTGATTCGGGATGAGCTGAGTGAGCTGGCTAACAAGTATGCTGACCAACGGCGAACCCATATCGCCATCGATGCCAGTGAGGACTTCGCCGAGCAAGATTTAATCCCCGATGAGGCGGTCTTAATTAGCCTGACCGAAAAGGGCTATATCAAACGCACGTTGGTCAAATCGTTTCGACCGCAAGGACGGGGTGGGCGGGGTGTAGCCGGTCACGCCACCAAGGAAGAAGATGAAGTGCTGGTCATCTTGCCGGCGCGTACGTTGGATACCCTGTTGTTCTTTTCCAATCGCGGTAAGGTGTATTCCGAAAAAGCCTATCAAATCCCCGACTCAGAGCGTCAAGCGCGCGGCATTCCCTTAGTCAACGTGATCGGTGTGGATGCTGGCGAGACAATCACCGCCGTTGTCGCCGTGCCTCAATTCGAAGCGGCGCGTTATTTGTGTCTGGCAACGCGTAATGGCAAGATCAAGCGCATGCCCCTCTCTGAGTTTGCCTCCGTGCGACCTTCCGGCATCATTGCCATCACGCTGGAGGCAGGAGATGAGTTGGGCTGGGCGCGCTTGACCCAAGGGGAGAGTGAATTGATTCTGGTCACTGAGCAGGGGCAAGCGTTGCGCTATTCCGAAAAGGAGGTGCGCCCACAGGGACGTTCGGCCGGCGGTGTCAGCGGCATTAAGTTGATGTCCGGCGATCACTTGGCGAGCATGGAAGTGGTCGAAGCGGATGGCGAATTGTTGGGGGTCACCGAAAAGGGATTTGGCAAGCGTACTCCTTTGAGTGAATATCCAACCACCAGCCGAGCGGGGAAAGGGGTGCGCACGCTGGCTCAGGGTTCCTTGCAGAAAACCGGGCTCATTGCTGCTGCTCGGGTGGTGCAGCCTGATGACGAGCTGACGGTGATCTCTGCCAATGGCGTCCTCTTGCGCACCAAAGTCGCCGATGTGCCCAGCTTGGGGCGCGCGGCACGGGGCAGCTTGCTGATGAAGTTACAAAATGGCGATCGGGTTGTCTCGGTTGCTCGCTTGGCAGCCTCTGATTTGAAGGCAAACTAGGTCGCTTGGGGGCTTTCTGTCTCGGCTAATAAGGCGGCGGCGAGGGCTTGTTGAAGGGAACGGGCTTCGATGACTTCGATGTTCGAGGGATAGGGTTCTGTGCGGTTGTGGCGGCGGGGAAGGATGGCTGCTTGAAAGCCCAACGCGGCCGCTTCCCTGAGACGGGCACCGATTTGACCCACCATGCGCAATTCACCCGATAATCCCACTTCGCCGATCAGAACCACCTCTGCCCGCAAGGGACGATTCTTATAAGATGAAGCAATGGCGGCTGCAATGGCTAAGTCGGCAGCCGGTTCATCGATGCTCAAGCCGCCGATCACGTTGACGAAGACATCCTGTTCGCCTAAGCGCAACCCCAAACGACGCGTCAAGACGGCGCAGATCAATAACAACCGGTTTAGATCGACCCCGTTGGCGGTACGTCGCGGATTACCAAAAGAAGTGGGGCTGGTGAGCCCTTGAATTTCAACCAACAGTGGACGCGTACCTTCCATCGTGACGGCAATCGCCGAGCCTGGGGCGTTGATCACGCGTTCGGCTAGAAAGACCTCCGAGGGGTTGGGGACTTCTTTCATTCCCCTTTCGCCCATCTCGAAAACCCCTACTTCGGATGTCGCTCCAAAGCGGTTCTTAACCGAGCGCAGCAGGCGATAGGATTGAAAGCGATCGCCTTCCAGATACAACACGGTATCGACGATGTGTTCTAAGACCCGCGGTCCGGCAATGGCGCCTTCTTTGGTGACATGACCGATGAGGAAAACGCTGATGCCAGAAGTTTTTGCCAGTTCTCGCAAGCGGGAGGCGCATTCGCGCACCTGAGAAACGGAGCCGGCGGTCGATTCGAGTTCGGGCAGGTAGGTGGTTTGGATCGAATCGATGATCAGCAGACGCGGTTTCAGGGCGGCGACATGCTCCAAGATCTCAGGCAAATTGGTTTCGGTGACCAAATACAGCGTTTGCGGCGTGGGCTCGGACTTACTCGCCTTTGCGGGTTGGCTTTCGCTGAGTAATCGTTGGGCACGCATGCGAATCTGCCGTTCCGATTCTTCGCCCGAGACGTATAAAACCACTTCCTGCTGAGCCATTTCCAAGGCGACTTGGAGCAAGAGCGTGCTTTTGCCGATACCTGGGTCGCCACCGATGAGAATAATCGAGCCTGGGACAATGCCTCCGCCTAAGACACGGGCGAATTCACCCATTGGAAGGGTTAAACGGTCTTCTTGAAGGCCATCGATTTCGGATAAGCGCTTGGGGGTCGAGCGGCTGCCCAACAAACCTGACGTCCGTTTGGTGTCGGCTGCGGTGGGAGCGATGACTTCCTCGACAAAACTGTTCCATGCGCCGCACTGCGGACAACGCCCCATTTCGCGCGCCGAGACCCGCCCGCACTGTTGACAGACAAACTGGGTGCGCGTTTTTGCCATACGGGCATTATATCAGCCTATTCCGCCGTGGGGACGAATGGCTCGGGCATTCGGCTCAGGGTTTCCGCAGCAGATGCTGTTTGGGTGAGGGGTGGAATTGCAAAGAGAAAACCTTGGCTTTGTTGACAAGCAGGGGGCAGGAAGTATAATGATGTGTAGAAATGGATAGCCGAAAACAAGGAAGAGTAAGAAGAATTTACGGAAAAAATACCGTAAAAGCGATCATTCGCTACTGGCAGGACGGCGACTTCATCTCCAAGCGTCGCTATTCCAAAAAGGAACGCTACGCCATCCCTTACAACGGCGAGGAAGTCTATCTCTACTGGGCAAACCACGATCAGTATTACATCAAGACTGGCGATTACTTTACCGATTACACCTGGAAAGCCCCCAACGGCGTGACCGTGCACTTCAATCTCAAAGCCGCCGACGTGGAGCAGAACAACGTCAAGGGCGAGAAGCGCTTCTTTCTGCCGCGCCTGGACGAAATCGCCTGGGACGAGGAACCGCGCACGCTCACCATCCCCTTCGAGTTCCGCCCGTTAACCCAGCAAGAGCAGATTGCCTACGGGCAGAAGAACCAGCAGGAGGTGATTATCGCCAGATCGGTGACAGACATTCCAAAGCGACTGGCGACTGCTGGGAAGGTTGATGTCTCGTCCGCAAACATTGACCTCCTGTCCGCAAACACGAATGTCTCATCCGCACCAGAACCACACAAAGGCTGGTATTCCCGCGGCCGTCTTCCCCATTTCGACGCTGCCCACACCTACCAATTCATCACCTTCCGCCTGCACGATTCCGTCCCCGCCGAGGTCATTGCGCAGTGGAAAGCCGAACTGCACTGGACAGAACAGACCCAACCGCACTCCAAAGAAGCCATTGAACTCCGCAAACGCATTGAAAAATACGAAGACAGCGGCTACGGCGCCTGCTATCTTCGGGATGAAAGGATTGCCGCTCTGGTTGAGAACGCTCTTAAACATTTTGACGGCCAGCGCTATCACCTTGTCGCCTGGTGCATCATGCCCAACCATGTCCACGTGCTCATCCAGCAGATAGAGGGTCATTCGCTCCCGAAAGTGATCCACAGTTGGAAATCCTACACGGCGCACGAAGCGAACAAACTACTGAAACGAAGTGGCGACTTCTGGATGCCCGACTACTTCGACCGCTTCATCCGTGACGAGAAACACTTCATGACTGTGGTGGAATACATCCATCAGAACCCGGTCAAGGCTGGGTTGGTCTCTGCGCCGCAGGAATGGCCCTGGTCTAGTGCTGCTCGTGGGGGGGCGTCTGCTGGGAATGCTGCTGGGAATGCGCCCGTCTCGGACGTGCACGGCGGCGGGAAGGCTGGGAATGCGCCCGTCTCGGACGTGCACGGCGGCGGGAAGGCTGGGAATGCGTCCGTCTCGGACGTGCACGGCGGACGGGACGTCCGCGATCCCGGCGACGACGATCCCGGCGACGACGATCCCGGCGACGGCGATCCTGGCGACAGCAATCCCGGCGACGGCGATCCCGGCGACGGCGATCCCGGCGACTCCAGAGTGGCTTGCCTTAAAGCCCACCCCTCTCTGCCGCTGGACACGCGCCACTTCCCGCCCGATTTCACCGACCGCCTGCTGGCTTCTTTCGACCCTTCGACCGGCTCAGGGCAGAGCCTGGACGAGATGACCGACGGACTGCTGGTACATTCCGAAAACTGGCAAGCGCTCAACCTGCTTCATGTGGAAACGCGCCGAGTGTACGCTGGAAGTGCGTCCGTGTCGGACGTGCACGGCGGACGAGACGGACGCGACTCTGTCGGGCGCTACCTGATCTATCGCGGCATCACGCACGAAGGTCAGCGCGCCGTAGTTATCTGGCGCGAAACCGAAAATTGGACGAAAGAGCATTAAGAACGCGACCGTGATTTTGTGAAGGACAACAATCTCACCGCAGGCGCCGATCTCATCTACGTTAACGGAGATTCGTTCATTCCCGGCGCGCGGGCGTTGGAGAGCGTGTTCAAGGCAAATATGTTTGCGGAGGCTTTATGAATACGTCTGTAAAAATCGCCATCCCCAGCCAAACGATTGCGGACTTTTGCCGCCGCTGGGGTATCGTGGAACTCTCCCTCTTCGGTTCCGTGCTGCGGGAGGATTTCCGACCCGATAGCGATGTGGATGTGCTGGTCACCTTTGCGGAAGGTACATGCTGGGGGATTAAGGATTGGCTTCAGATGGAGCAGGAACTGGAGGACCTGCTGGGGCGGAAGGTGGACCTGGTGGAGCGAAGGCAGGTCGAACGGAGCAGGAATTACATACGCCGTCGTCATATTCTGGACCATGTAGTGCCCGTCTATGTGGCGTGATGATGCTTACCTCCTAGACATGCTGATCGCTGCCCGTGATGTGCTGGAGTTCAGCCGCGGCCTCACCTGGGAGCAATTTCAGGGGAGCTCGCTGCACCAACATGCGATTGCCAAAGCCCTAGAGAATATCGGCGAAGCAGCGCGCAACATCTCAGCGGAGACTCGCGCTGCCCATCCTGAGATTCCCTGGGCGCAAGTGATCGCCCTGCGAAACCGTATTGCCCATGATTACTTCAACCTGAACCTAGCCCGCATATGGGACATCGTCCAGCGCGAAGTTCCCGACTTGATCGCCTTGATTGAACCACTTGTGCCGCCGGAGGAGACGTAACCATGGCAGATGTGCTTTTCAAGAAAGTGGATTACACCCTGAAAAAACTCGTTGAAGACATTTCTATGGGAGAGATAGGCTTGCCTGACATTCAACGACCGTTTGTCTGGCCGACGACCAAAGTTCGCGACCTGTTTGACTCGATGTATCGTGGCTTTCCCATCGGTTATCTCCTCTTTTGGGAAAACGGTTACTCAGATGCCCATCGAATGATTGGGATGGGTCAAAAACAGAAAGTGACACGGGCTTCCCGAAAGGTGGTATGAACTGGACTACTCCACCTTCATCAATAAACGAAAAAAACTCATGGCTATGGTCATGAAAGCCGGTTTTGAGAAGTTGCGAAATAACGTATGAACAATCAAACCGACCGGCAATACCAGAAACTCGAACATCGCCTGATGCTGCTGTCCTGGCTCAACAGCTTGCTGGGCTATGAGCACAACCGTGACCTGCTGGCGGACCTCAAGCAAGCCGACGAGGGCTTTGACGATTCCGTCGACAGTCACATCTAACATTGGAGAAACCAGTATGACGCATCTGACGGTTGCCGATCTGACGATTGAGGAATTCAAAGCTCTTATTCGTGAAGTTGTTGTTCAAACGCTCTCCGAGATGCTCGGAGATCCCGATGAGGGACTGGAATTGAACGATGATTTTCAAATAGAACTGCGGCAATCTCTGGCTGCAGTTCAGGAAGGCGCTAAGACGAAGCCTGCGCATGACGTTGCCGAACGACTTGGGTTGACGTGGTAGCGTCGTGTATCAAGTAGAGTTCACGGAAAGAGCAGAGTCCGATCTGGCTCGTTTGGATAAGCCAATTGCGCAACGAGTACCACAAGATCATGGTTCACTTTGTCCGTCATCGTCGCGAGGTTTACAAGTCGAGATAGTAGCGCTGGCTAAGCTGCGCCTACACCGAATGCCGCTACGCTTTGCGGCCAGGTTGAACGGGCGCTGTTGGGCGGTTTCTTTGAGAGAGTCTATGCGAGTTACAGATCTAACAAAAGATTATCTTGAATTTGTTCTTCAAAAAGATGCCCCTGAACAATATGAAAATTGCTTTCCAGAACTGTTTGAATACTATTACAAATTCTGGGCGCAACCACAGCCATATTTTTTTCGTAATGCGGATGAAATTTTGCATCGCCGAAATCTCATTCTCAAACGGTTGCCAGTATTATCAGAACAATTTGCACGCCTTGGTATGGATTTTGCCAGTATTGAAATCGTTTTGTTTGTGGGTCATGGAACTTCTAACGGGCATGCTTTCTATCTTCAGGGTCGCTGGTTGGTTTGGTTGCCAATTGAAGGCTATCATTCGCTTCAGGCAATCGATGTCTTTGTATCACATGAAATCGCTCATGCTTTACATTATCGGCGACAACCTGATTTTTACTTCAAAAATATACAAGAGAGGAATCATTTGTTTCGGCAATTAGTAACTGAAGGAATAGCAACCTTGACATCAAAAGTCGTTTTGGGTGTGAGTAATGAGCAAGCGTTATGGGCAGATTATCTCCCTGTCGAAGCCATTCAACGATGGTATAAGCAATGCATCCAACGAGAAAACGAGTTACTACGGACAATAGCGCACAAGCTTGAAAGCAGTGATGATGAGAATAAGTTATTTTCTTTTTCGGACACAGACGACGTATTTGAGAATCGTGCAGGCTATTATGCTGGTCTTATTCTCATGGAGCGTTATCTAAAGCAGTCTGGTCTCTCGTTGCAAGATTTGTTTCGAATAAGCAAGCGGGAATTTAGACACATTATTCGATCCCTTCTAGAAGTTGAAACTGATTAATGGAATACCGTCTGCAGCGGAAAGAGGCTGGACTCTGAAGGCATGCGCCGCGAGCCAGCCGAGTAGATTTTTGACGAAGGTGTCTGGCTTAGCCCACCACTGCTGTTAAGACCAATTATTGGGTAGAACCTAGCGAAGGATGAGTAAAGTAACACCCATTACGATTGTGAACGTAGGTTATCGCTCAACCAACTACTGGGTTATCAGCGCGGGCGCTTCTCGTTTGCTGGTTGACATTGGTTGGCCAGGAACCCTCGGAACCATGAAGGCGAACCTCAGGAAGATGGGGATACCACTCCGTGAGATTCGCTATGCCCTCGCTACCCATTATCACATTGACCATGCCGGGCTTGCAGAGGAACTAAAAAGAGAAGGCGTTCCTCTCATTGTACTCGATGTTCAGGTTGATGCCATCCCCATGATGAAAACTTGGACAAAGCCAGCCGATAACTACACCGATATTACAGCAATTGGCAACGTTATCATCTCGTTCGAGGAGAGCCGCCAGCGTCTCAGCCGGATCGGAATTGCGGGAGAAATCCTTTATACGCCCGGCCACACCGATCATTGTGTCTCGCTTCTCCTTGATGATGGATCAGCCTTTACTGGGGATCTCCCAGCGGAAGTCTATGCCTTCGACAACCCAGTTGCTCTGGCATCTTGGAGACTCCTTCGGGAAAATGGTGCTACCCAAGTGTATCCCGCGCACGGTCTGATAAGGTCAATCGACGAAACACCAGGGGAACACTTGCCCGAACGATGACCTTTGCTTCAGTGCTGCCAACAATGGCATGAACTCGACGCGCTCCACGCGCAGGTTATGCTTACGTTAGCCCGCAGACGGACGGTAGAATTACGTAAGACAATGCAACCAACGTGAAATCGGGTTAAGCGTACAAAGGCGATAGGTCTTCTAAACCCAACAATGGTTTGAAAGCTTTGCGCAATAGGCGATAAGACCATACATTACAATAACAACGAAATTGTTGACACTGCGGTGGCAAGAATGCTCTATCTGGGAGATTTTTTTAGTTGATCGATAATGCTCTTGAAAATCGCTCTCTTTGTGAACGTGTAACTGACTCGACCTGGAAACTCGGCGCGCCAGAATTTCAGCACATGATGGAGATAGTAGGCTTTGAAATTTCGGTAATGGGATTGATGAAAGGCAATCAGAATGGTCATGATCTCGCTGATAGCCAAGGAACGGGCTCGCCGATGCTGCTTCTGTCCGCTGACGAGTTGTTGGCATTCCCAAATTGGTAAAACCCGCTTGCAAAAATCATCGACATTGCCGAACAATTCGAGTAAACTATCTTATGGAGGGACTCCCTTGGCGATTGAAATAGTTTTGTGATGACGATAGTTTATCCCCATCTGAGGCCCTCTTCTTATCCCGAGCTCGTGATAAATGTATAGTAGTTGATGGCAGTGAAAGAGTTTGATGAATTAAAACCTAATATCGATACCACAAATATAGCGGATCTAATCCGCACCTGTAATGTGGGTCGATTGAAACGTTATAAAAAGGGTGAAGTGCTTTACCATCAAGGAGAAGAATTAAAGTGCATTCACTACATAAAAAAGGGGAGCGTAAAGGTGTTTTCATTGTCTGAGGACGGGAGGATTTGCATTCATGAGATCCTTCGAGATGATTCTATCTTGGGTTTGCCCGCTTATTTTTCTGGCGGAGAGCATGAGACTACTGCTGAAACCCTAGAGAAGACAGATATATATATTGTGCCGATTTATGAATTTGAACACCTCATGGCAAACAAACCTTCCTTTGCTCAAGCTCTTATTAGAGAGCAAGCGCACACGATAAGAAGGCTAAGGCGACGAGTTATGGAGCTTAGCATTCCTGACGTAAGAAAGCGATTACAACATAGCCTTTTGCGACTTGCTGATGAACATGGTTTAATGACAACAAAGGGTTTTGAAATTGACTTAAATCTAACTCATGAAGAGCTTGCTGCGCTTCTTGCAGCAAATCGGAGCACAATCACGGCGTATATAAACGAACTAAGAAGACAAGGGTATGTTTGGGTAGAGAAACGTCGCTTTGTCTTAGTGCCCCCAGAACATATCCGAATTCTGAACGAATTGAAGCAATCGGTTCTTAAGTTCGATGAAAAAGCAGCCCTGCAATGGTCTAGGAAAGCATTAGAAGAAGGTGTTGACCCCTTGAAAGCTTTAGAGGCGTTGAGTATGGCAATCAATCAGGTTGACAATGGATTTGGTAGTGGAGCATTATCATTAGCTGATATTATTGGTGCTGCTTTTGCTATGAAAAATGCAATGATGGTTATCGAAGAACAACTTAAGCAAGATAATATCAAAGTTCTTTCACATGGTAGAGTTGTAATTGGAACAGTATTTGGGGATATACACGATATTGGAAAAACTATGGTAAGTATGTTGCTGATTGCAGGAGGTTTTGATGTCATTGATTTAGGTGTCAATGTTACTTCTGATCAATTTGTGGCTGCGATAGAACAATACCAACCAGAAATTCTGGCTATGTCAGCTTTAATGAACGTTACTTTGCCCGAACAAATAAGAGTTATTAATGCTTTGATAGAAAAAGGCTTGAGACACAAAATAAAAATTATGGTTGGTGGTGGATGCGTAACTCAGGAGCTTGCTGATCTTATGGGAGCCGATGGCTACGAATCGACAGCTCAAGGAGCAGTGAATCTAGCAAAGCGTCTTATAATTTGAATTATTTTGTTGCCTAGGCGACAGACTTCTGGTGGGGGTTATCTATAATTTACTTAACGTTGCTATATTATCCGAGTAAAAATTTTCCATTTTCTGTTTGTATTTCAGCTAATAATAGTTTTTTTTGAAAAAGGAGGTAGACAATGGAAGAAGAGATTATCGAAGGTTTGAAAAGGGCGGTAGTCGAATATAACTCTGAGGATGCGGCTAATTGGGCAAAGAGAGCTATAGAACAAGAGATAGATCCTCTAACAGTATTGGACGCTTTAACGCAAGCTATTCGGAAGGTAGGTGATGGTTTTGCAAATTGCGAACTTTGGCTTCCTGATCTGATTGGAGCTGCGGATGCTATGCAAGCAGTTATGCCTATACTTGAAGAAGAGATCAAGCGAAGGGGAGCTGAGCGTGAGACGCTGGGCAAAGTGGTATCTGGAACAGTTTATGGTGATATTCACAATATTGGAAAAGATATGGTCAACACCCTCCTTACTGCTGAAGGCTTTGAAGTAATTGACCTAGGAATCAATGTTTCACCTGAGATGTTTGTCGAAGCAGTCGAAAAACATTCTCCGAACATTTTAGCTATGTCAGCACTTATGACTATGACTGCTCCCGAAATGATTAATGTCATCACAGTGCTAACTCAGAAAGGTCTACGCGATAAGGTTAAGATCATGATAGGTGGCGGAGCTATAACGGAAGAGTTTGCCAATAGTATTGGAGCAGATGGTTATGATCCCACTGCCCCGGGTGCTGTTATATTAGCTAAGCGTTTTGTTTCTAAGGACTAGTAGGAGATAAAAGATGACAGTCAGAGGTTATTTAGTTAGTAATCCGATAAATATATTGTCAGATGACGAGGTCAATAGAATCCACTGTGGCACGTTGGAAATACTCGAGGAAACGGGGGTGGTGTTTGAGCATAAGAAGGCATTAGAAATTTTAGAGAGTGCTGGTTGTAAGGTTGATTTTGAGAATAAACGTGTACGGTTCCCTAGCTATTTGGTTGAACAATGTATCCGTCGGTGCCCAAGTAGCTTTACCATGAAAGCGCGTGAAGATAAAAATAGTTTGAGATTTGGAAGACATACTCTTTATTTTACAAATTTTGTTGCTATGGACGCGCTGGATGTGGACACAGGACAAAGGAGAACAGCGTCGTTAGGAGAAACTATTGACGCAATAAAAGTATTAGATGCTCTTGATAATATACATTGGATTACCTCAGGCCCCTATTTCAATATCCAAGGTGTTTCCCCTGTCATGGTTATTCCAACAACTACTGCGTTACGTATAAAACACTCAAGTAAAGCAACATGTGGGTTGAGTGGATATGATTGTGACATTTGGGAAATAAAGATGGCGAAGGCAACCAATCAACAGATCACAGGAATAATCACGTCATCTCCTCCCCTTACATGGGGTGAAAGCGTAGTCACTTCAGCCCTTCGGTATTTAGAAGCGGGATTCCCTATTACTCCTGGCAGTGGGCTAAACTTTGGCGGTAATGGTCCAGCCACCATAGCTGGTTCAATGATCTTGAATAATGCTGAATTACTTTCTATGTTGGTCTTGGCACAAGTTTTTAAGCCCGGTAGTCCATTCATGCCCGCCAATTACCAACAACCCATGGACATGAGGACCGGACAACCTTTAGAAGGAGCGATCGAGAAAGGGCTTAGTGGAATGGTCTTTGCGCAAATGTGGCGGTATTATGATATCCCCTGTTGGATTTTCTGTTCCAGTGACTCTAAGGTACCAGATTACCAATGTGGATATGAAAAAGGAATTTCAGCATTACTCCAAGCTCTTGCTGGACCAAGTGTTTTTTTTGCTGCTGGAAGTGTTCATGACGAATTAACCTGGTCTCCCTATGTGGCTGCAATGGATAATGATATTTATGGAATCATTGGTCGGGTCTTAAAGGGAGTAAAAGTCACTGATGAGACATTAGCAATTGATCTTATCAAGCAAGTTGGTCCGATTCCGGGGAACTATTTGAATACCGCGCACACTCGTAATTTGTGGAAGCATGATCTTTTCATACCTGTTCTTGCCGATCGAATGTCTCATCCAGAATGGCTCAAGGCAGGGGGAAAGAACATTGTTGATCGAGCGAAGGAACGG
>FWPU01008087.1_pt1 | contig 18368 bp, 22 predicted proteins | sample 2228361 | NCBI WGS metagenome assembly FWPU01 (sample SAMEA103939777, study PRJEB20133) | metagenome
GGTAGGATTGACAGGTGGGAGAGTGAGGCTCCTGCCGAACTCCCTCGGCGCGGCGGGAGCCTTGCCCTCCCTTTTTCAACCCGTCAATCCTACCTTGACAGAGTACTAGACTGCTCAGACTCGATGGCGCGGACGCCCGTTCACCTGCGTCATCCTCTTGGCCGAATACAGCACATAGCATATACACGAGCACGACAGCACGAATTAGACTATATCGAACCATAGCGGCTCCTTTATTGTGATCGTCGTTGCATCCCCGATCTCGGCATCCGCAGTGGGACTGGTGATAGCAACCACACCCATAGAAAATCCTCCTTGTCAGGTCTTTGACTTTGTGCTACCCATGTGCTTGAAGAACTAAACGGCAGATAACCGCCATTTGACACCGATCCGACAAATCAGGTAAAATGCGGAAACAAAGATGTCAAGCAAACGACAAGGGACGAGAAAACGATAGCCGCCCTGCGCGAGCCGTGCGCCTGATAACGTCACGACACTGCCGGTTTGGGGAACGTCTGCTGGTGGGTGAAACGCAGTCAGCCGTTTTGAGGGGACTATGCCAACAGTTGTTTACGCTCCTATTGTTGCACACCGCGAAGTGGCTCCGCGCCACTTTGTGTTGACGTTTCACGCTCCGCCCATTGCCGAAGCCGCGCAGCCCGGACAGTTCGTGCAAGTGTGCGGGCTGGACTGGATTGCCCCGCTGCTGCCGCGTCCGTTCAGCATCATGCGGGCGCACCGCGAGAAGGGCAATGTGGAAATTCTGTATCGTCTGGTGGGTAAAGGCACATCATTGATGACAGGGTGGCAGGCGGGAGAGCGCGTGCAGGTGTTAGGACCGTTAGGCAAGCCATTTCAAATCTCGCTGTATGGCGCGCGGATTTTTATCGGTGGTGGAGTGGGTATACCGCCGCTGCTAATGCTGGCTGAGAAATTCGGGAGACAACCAGAAATCATTCGCGACGGAACGGTCGTTTTGCAAGGGGCGCGCACGGCGGATCAACTGCTGTGCGTTGAAGATTTTCAGCGCACTGGTGTAACGGTAGAACTCGCAACGGACGACGGCAGCGCAGGACATCACGGTTTGGTGACAGACCTGCTCAAGCCTCAAATCTCAAGGCTCCAAGCACGATACGGCACGGTCTGGGTTTTTACCTGCGGTCCGCACGCGATGATGCGGGAAGTCGCGCGAATCTGCGACCAATACCACGTTCCCTGCCAAGTCGCCCTTGAAGCCCCCATGCCCTGCGGCTTTGGCGTCTGTATGGGCTGTGTCGTCAAGACAATTAACGGTTACCGTCGCGTGTGTAAGGAAGGTCCTGTGTTCGACGCCAGTGAGGTGTCCTGGGATGAATAACCACCACTCACCACTCACCACTCACATCGGGTCTCTTTGCTTGCGCAATCCCGTGATGACGGCTTCAGGGACATGCGGCTATGGGGAAGAGTTAGCCCAGTTCGTGCCGCTGGACCGACTGGGCGCGATTGTGACGAAGACGGTGACGCGGCGTCCGCGTGAGGGCAATCCGCCGCCGCGCGTGTGCGAGACAGCGGCGGGGATGTTGAACGCGATTGGGTTGCAGAACGTCGGCATCGAGAAGTTCATCAGCGACAAATTGCCGTTTCTGCGCGATGCAGGCGCGACGGTGATTGCCAACATCGCGGGCGAAGACGTAGAAGAGTTTGCTGAGTTGGCTCAGAGGTTGGATGGGGTGGAAGGGGTGGCGGCGATTGAACTCAATCTTTCCTGTCCCAACGTAGCCGGGGGATTGGATTTCAGTATTGACCCGCGGTTGACCGAAGCGACCTGCGCTGCCGTGAAAGCAGCGACGCGGCTGCCTGTGATTGCGAAACTATCGCCGAACGTGACCAGCATCGTCACGATTGCGAAAGCGGCGGCAGCGGGGGGCGCGGACGCGGTATCGCTCATCAACACATTGGTCGGCATGGCGATTGACGTCAAAACGCGCCGCCCGAAAATCGCCAACGTCACGGGCGGCTTGTCGGGACCTGCGATTAAGCCCGTCGCGCTACGCATGGTGTATCAAGTCGCGCAGGCAGTCAACGTGCCCGTCATCGGCATCGGTGGAATTATGTCAGCGGAAGATGCGTTAGAGTTTTTGATGGCGGGCGCAAGCGCGGTGCAGGTTGGCACGGCGACGTTCACCAACCCCCGCGCCAGTTTGGACGTGATTGAGGGGATGGAGCGATGGATGCAGGAGAACGGTGTGGGCAGTGTGAATGAGATTGTGGGGGGTCTTCGACTGCCCTAAGTAGGTTGCCAAAAGTTCTGCAAAAAATAATCAGTAAGTCCATAAGTCGTCTACAGGGCAAGGGCAGCCCTCTCAACCGCCGAATCGAATTCGGCGTCTACAACGGCTGGGAAGCCTGCTAAAAGCAGGCTAAACGACAAATGAGTCTGCTTGAGCAGACTTTCGTTCTGGCGTTTTAGACACCGAATTCGATTCGGTGGCAGCCGTGATTCCGCCGAATCGAATTCAAGGGCGTTTTTATGGGCGTTTTTGACGATGCCAAGTAGCAATTCTTGCAAAGACTTTTGGCGACCTACTTAGGAATCGCCCATGCGCCGTTGGCGCACCCCGCCGCAGGAAAATGACGGCATGGGATGCCGTCGTGGTCGGCGCGATAGACCAGTTCGGCATCCTATGCCGACGATTTTCGAGGGAGGAAACTCAGTTTTCCGCTGCGTCTGAGTCGGTTGCCTCATCAAAGCGGAAAAGGATTTCTCGCCCTACGCTGTGACCCTTGCAAGGGGAGACCTTGAAAGATAAACTTATCGTTGCATTAGATGTTCCGACCCTCGAAGCCGCCGTGGGCTTGGTGCGGCAGTTGTCGGGTGTTGTGAGTTGGTTCAAAGTCGGACTGGAGTTGTTCACGTCCGAAGGTCCGCGCGCGTTCCGCGAAGTTTTCGACGCGGGAGCGCAGAGTATTTTCTTTGACAGCAAGTTTCACGACATTCCGAACACGGTCGCGGGTGCGGCGCGGGCGGCGGCGCGGCACGGGGTGACGATGTTCAACGTTCATACGACGGGCGGCGTGGAGATGATGCACGCGGCTTTGGAGGCGGTGGAACGGACGTCCGCGGACGTCGGGCGCGAGCGTCCGAAGGTCGTTGGCGTGACGATGCTGACCAGCATTGACCAGCAGACGATGAACCGCGAACTTTGCATCGGCGGGGCTGTCGAAACGCAGGTGGTTCATCTGGCGCGGTTGGCGCAGCAAGCGGGATTGGACGGCGTGGTCTGTTCGCCGCAAGAGATTGTCGCCGTGCGCGCGGCGTGCGGCGATGGTTTCCTCATCGTCACGCCCGGCGTGCGTCCTGCGTGGGCGGCGAAGGGCGACCAGCGGCGCGTGATGACGCCCGCCGAAGCCGTCGCTGCGGGCGCGGATTACATCGTCGTGGGGCGACCTATCACGCACGCGCCCAATCCAGTGGAGGCGGCAGAGCGCGTTTTGTCGGAGTTTGTGGGAGGAGTTACTGAGTGAGCAAGAAGAAATTCAAAAGACAGACGAGAGTTCAAACGTTGAGCGCGGCGAGCGAAGAGGCGTTGCAGCAAGCCAAGTCCGTGCTGTTGGCAGAGGGCGAAGCCTCAGCGGAGTCCATCGCCGAAGTGGTGACGCGCTTGCGCGACATCGCGCCGAATGAGACGTCCGAAGTGCTGCGGCGTTTGGCGCGGGAGGGACAGGAGAAATCGCTGCCCCTTCTGAGAGCCTTGTTGCACGAAGGCGAAGACGGACACGCCTACGCCGTCGTGGAGGCAGCGGGGCTTGTAACCTCTCCGCAATCGGCGGAACTCCTGACGCAAGTGGCGGCGCAGACGGCGGACAAGCAGTTGAGCAAAGAGGCGCGGCGTTCGCTGCAACGCTTGCGGGCTTCGGGCATCGAGACAGATACGTTCGTGCCGCGCGGCGAGAGCATTTTGTCGGGCGCCCCGGAGGTTCACTTCAAGCAAGCCTACGTCAGCGTGATTGACGGAACAGGCGGGCGGGTGCTCATTGCCGCCCGAAGAATGGAGCAGCCGGGCTTGGTCGTGGCGCACACTTATTACACGGATACGCACGGCATCAAAGAGTGCGGCGCGAGCGTGATGAAGAAACAGGAGTTTTTAGAGATGGTGGAAACGTCGGACGACGACCCGTTCATCTGGACGGAGATCCCGTGGGACTACGCCCACTATCTGGTCAACGAAGCGCGACAGCAGAACCAAGCGCACGGACACGAGATTCCAGAAGACTACGACGTGGTTGAGCAAGTTTTAGGTGAACCGGAGAAACCCTACGAGCAGCCCCTCATTTACCAGCACATCAACCCCGATGAAGTGAAAGCATTGCGGCACTATCTGGACGACAGCCCGCAGTTGTTGGAGATGCCGGAGTTTGACAGTTGGTGGCTCGACCGCGATACGTCGGAGAAGTATGCCGCAAAGTGGCGCGAAGCCGAAGACAGTTGGATCGTTCTGAGCGAAGCCGCGCAGAGAGACCGCGAGAACAAAATCTTCCACGACGCCGCCGACGAACTCTTCGACGAAAAAACTCGCGCCCTCTTCAAGCGGCGGTTGGAGGAGATGGCTTACATCGTTTTGAAACGACAGGGCGAAACCGAGGCAAAACAAGCCGTCGCCGCCGCGCTTGCGTTGGCGCCGGACGCGCCCGCGCCGCACCACAATCCCTTTGCGGTAGAGATGATAGCGCGCAGCGTGATTGCCGTCGCCGAACGCGACAAAAGGGAGGAGCGGAAAGAAGGACGCCTCTATGTGCCGGGCGGGCTCCCTCCGCACACCCACGAACACGAACACGAACATGGGCACGAACACGCGCACGAACACAAAGAGGGATAAACCATGAGCGTCACAACCACCGCGCCGCAGGGCGCCGTCAATCCGTGGCAGATGGCGTTGCAGCAACTGGACTCGGTGGCAGAGCGGCTGAAGTTGGAGCCGCCCATTCACCAGAAGTTGCGTCACCCCAAGCGGACGCTCATCGTCTCGATTCCCACGACGATGGACGATGGCAGCGAAAAGGTCTTCACCGGCTATCGGGTGCAGCACAGCATTGACCGCGGACCGGCAAAGGGCGGCATCCGCTATCACCCCGACGTGGATCTCGACGAAGTGAAGGCGCTCGCCATGTGGATGACGTGGAAGTGCGCGGTGGTGGATATTCCCTACGGCGGCGCGAAGGGCGGCGTGACCTGCGACCCCAAACGGATGTCGCGCTCCGAGTTGGAGCGGATGACGCGCCGCTTCACCAGCGAATTGCTGCCCATCATCGGTCCTGAAAAGGACATTCCCGCGCCGGACGTCAACACAAACGCGCAGGTGATGGCGTGGATTATGGACACCTACTCCGTCAACGTCGGCTACTCGGTGCCCGGCGTGGTCACGGGCAAACCCGTCAGCATCGGCGGCTCGCGGGGACGCGAAGAGGCGACGGGGCGGGGAGTGATGATCACGGCGCGGGAGATGATGCAGCATCTCGGGATGAACCTTGAAGGCGCGTGCGTGGTCGTGCAGGGGTTCGGCAATGTGGGGCGTCACGCCGCGCTGTTTTTGCAGAATGAGTGCGGTTGCCGCATCATTGCCGTCAGCGATTCCAAAGGCGGCATTTATAATTCGAAAGGTCTCGACGTCAAAGACCTCGTAGCGCGGACGCGAGAGGCGGGCATGGTGCCCGCCTACGCTGATGGCGACCGCATCACGAATCAAGAGTTGCTGGAATTAGAGTGCGACCTGCTCATTCCCGCTGCGCTGGAAAATCAGATTACGTCCGCCAACGCCGCAAACATCCGAGCGAAGGTCATCGTCGAAGGCGCGAACGGACCGACGACGCCGGACGCCGACCTCATCTTGCAGGACAAAGGCATCATCGTTGTGCCGGACATTTTAGCGAACGCGGGCGGCGTAACCGTTTCCTACTTTGAGTGGATACAAGGACGCGACGAATACTTCTGGTCGCTGCAAGAAGTCAACCAACGTTTGGAGCGCATCATGAAGAACGCCTGCGACGAAGTGTGGGCGACCTATGAACGCGAAGGGGTGGACATGCGCACCGCCGCATACATGGCAGGCGTCGGGCGCGTCGCCGAGGCGATTCGAACGAGAGGCATCTACCCGTAGTGACAGATTTTGTCATTCCTCCGCCCTGAAACTCCTGACAGCCCCTTGTCGCCTCTCCCACTCTCTGGTAGAATTTTTTGTGAGGATATTCACAAAACCGGCATACAATTCGCTCTAAACGAATTGGAGCCAATATCCCAAAATTGCGCTCATGGAAGCAAGGTGCAACGAGCCTTGTGCCCATGAGCGTTTTATTTGTGAGGATTTGAACAAGGCAGTCGAGGTGATGTTTGAAAAAGACAGATGTAAAAGCGGTGCCCGAATTGTTTGAGTATCTGCTCATTGGCACCGCTTTCGGTCACGCCGCGCTGTCGAGTCTGCACGACCGAGAGGCATTTCTCTGCGTGCTGATGTCCGGGCTGTTTGTCGCGTTGAACTTCCGCCTCTGGCGGATTGTGGGCGCGTTGTCCACGCGCTTCCCGACGGTGGTGTACGCAGCAATCGGTCTGAAGATTCCCTTCATTAGGGCGGGACTCTGGGCGCTTTTGAAGTTGGGGCAACCGTGGATGGTGGGCGTGGGCGTCACGTGCAAGTTCACGGCAGCCATCATCTGGATTCTTTTCTGGGGACGGAGACGGAGGTAACGTATAATGGCGGGCGAAAAGTTTGACACCCTCTTGGGTAGCATTGAACGTTGGTTGGTGATTACGGCGATTACGCTGGCGGTGGGCGCATGGTTCTACGACCACGAAGCCTTCTGGTGCGTGTTGGCGACGGGACTGTTTATGGCTCTAAATTTTCGTCTCTGGCGCGTCTTTGCCACATGGTCGCGTCACGTGCCGGGGGTGCTTTATCTGGCGCTGCTGCTCAAAGTGCCTGTGCTGGCAGCGGGCATTTATCTGCTGCTGCACATCGGCAAGCCGTGGATGGTGGCATTGGGCGCAAGCAATCTTCTGATTGCGATGCTGTTGAGCATCAACCCCAATCATTTACAGCACGGCGGGAAGAGATGATTGAGAACCGGGGAGATTTTATTCTGCCTTCTCAATGCGCACCGCTTCACCCGCGCGGACTTGCTTGAACGCTTTAGCGTCTCCGACGACCCTGCCGAAAACGTTGACCGCGCTGGCGGGGCGAATCTCGTCGCCGTGACTGGCAGGCGTGGGACCGAAGAAAATACAGAACGCCGAGCCGGGCTGCCAGTAGCCCAAGTCGCCCAACGCGACGACCTCCTGCGCGTTTTCGACGGGGCATTGGACCGGAATGGAAAAATAGATTTCGTCTCCCCACGTATGGGCGTGCGCCGTCAAAGGAAGAGCCTCGTAAATACGTCGGGCGGTGTCCGTGTCGTTCAACTCCGCCTGCACTTCGACACTTCCCGCCGTGATTTTAATGCGTCGCATGAATACCTCCAAAGGTTCCTCTATTACCCGGAAAACAATCGGCTGCACTTCTGGATGCAGTCCACAATCAGCGCCTCCGTCCAGTGGTCATTTCTCAGGTCCTCCACAGAAAGTTGCTGAAGCGCGGGCGCCTCGGCATGAAGAACCTTGAAGTACTTGGCTTTGATGACGACTATATGTTCCCGCCGACCGTGCCGTGTGACGTAACATTCTTTGTTCAGCGTCCCCACCACCACCACCCGCGTTCCCTGCTGCACCATATCCGCGCACCGCTCTGCCAGTGGTCCATACACGTCTACGAGAAACAGATCGGATACTGCATCACCGCTCGCGCGCACGAAGGGGCGCGCCACCTCCACGCTAAACTCCGCCTTGGCAATCCCCGATGCCCGATGCCGTAGCACAGCATCTTTGGTTGTAGTCCCCGTCACAATAATAAAATTCAAGTCTGTCATACTCGTCTCCTCCTTCAGGACCCCCTCGCTCTTACCTCTATCAACCTCAGGCAAACTTCTACTTCCCCCCTTCCCCAGTGAGATGATCCACCTGCCAGTCTTTGATTGTGACGCTTACAATCTCTCCTTCTGACGGTGCGCCGCCCGCAGCGACCACACGAACGTAAGTATCTGTCAAACCTTCATAGACTCCAGTGGCTTCATCTCGCTGCTCAACAAGGATCTCAACGGTCTTGCCGATATACCGCTGCGCATAGAGGGCGGACAGTTCGCGGGCGAGCGCGCCCAACTGTTTCGCCCGTCGTTCAATTGTCGTCGTCGGCACTTGATGCGGCATGGTCGCCGCGGGCGTTCCGGGTCGCGCTGAAAATGGAAAAACGTGCATCGCGCTGAATCGCATCTGCCGCGCAAATTCCATCGTTTCCTGAAACTGTTCTTCGGTCTCGCCGGGGAAGCCCACCAGCAGGTCCGTCGTCAAGCCCAGGTGGGGTATCGCCGCCCGAAATCGCCGCACCCATTCCGCAAATTCTGCCGCCGTGTAACCGCGCCGCATGGCGCGCAGCACGGCATCGCTGCCCGACTGCGCGCACAGGTGCAGATGCGGACAGATTTTTCGTGAACCCGCCATGACCTCTACAAGGTCTTCCGTCAGGTCTCTGGGGTCAAGGGAACTGAGGCGAATCCGCTCCAGCCCGTCAATCGTTTCCATCGCGCGCAGCAACTCCGCCAACCGTTTGCGGTGTCCGGGCAGGTCGCCGCCGTACCAACCGAGAATCACGCCCGTCAGCACCATCTCTTTCGCGCCGTGCGCCACCATCGCCCGCGCCTCCTGCACCACTTCCTCCATCGGACGGCTGTAAGGCTTGCCCCGCGTGCGGGGGATGATGCAAAACGTGCAGTGACGGTTGCAGCCGTCCTGCACTTTCAGCACGGCGCGTTTGCGGGACGCGACGGGCATCGCGTAGGGAGTATCCGCCTGACGCTGCAAACCGTAGAACAGCGGGAAGTCACCTTTTGAGCGCACGACCTCAGCAATGAGAGCAGGCAATTCTCGCTTGCGCCCGTTGCCGACGACAATCGCCTCTTTCACCATCCGCCGAAATTGCTCGGCTGCCCACTCGGCGGCGCAACCCGTGACGGCAATGACGGCGTGGGGATTGTTCCGCGTCGCACGGCTCACCGCCTTGCGTGACTTGCGGTCCGCCATGTTTGTCACCGTGCAGGTGTCAATAATGTACGCGTCCGCCGGCTGGTGAAACTCCACCTGACGAAAGCCCTGTTCCTGCATCAACCGCGCCATCTGGTTTGAATCATATTGATTGACCTTGCAGCCCAAGGTGTAAATCGCAAACGTGGGTGCTTCAACCATTCGTCAACTTCACACTCCTCTATGCCGTCCCGCTTTCATATTCAACCCTTGCCGGAATTGTCTTCTCATCTGAAAAAAGTATAAAACTTCAATCGGTTCCGTCTGTTTTCCGGCGATGAATCAATAGGTGAACCTCCTGTGGTATAAATGAAACAACACCCCATATTGGGGGCACTGTGTTATATTGGGATGTGACCTGTCGAGGTGAGAGGCAAATGATTATTATCGTTTTACTGGGCGCGGTGCTGTTCTACCTGTTTGTGTATCTACTCTTCGCCCATTATGCTCGTGGTGAAGTGATTGCTGTCATTTCGCTGAACCGCTGGAAACCGATTGACGTGCGCATAACATCCAGCGCCGCTCTGAGTGCGCTGGAGTGGCTGCTGGTGGCTGTTATTGTTTATCTGGTGTTAGATTACAGTATTTCGCTCGTCCGTCAAAATAGCCGCCGTCGTTCAGACGCTAAATGATGAGCGTTTCAACTTCGCCTCCAATTCCGCCAGTTCCTCCGCTGTCAGCGCGGCTTCCAACTTGGGAAACAGCACACGCTCTTCGAAGCGGATGTGCGCCTCCAGTAGTTTCCCAAGTTCATTGAGCAAATTTTTCAGTCCCTCCCCCGATGGAACGTGAGCTGCCGCGTCCATGACCGCGCGCCGAATGGTGACGTGGTCAGTCAGCGTATGCACAATGTCCTCATCATCCGCCGCGCCGCGACGGGCGTAAAAAGGCAGCAGCACTTCCTCTTCTTCCCGAAAATGCCGCGTGAGTTCGCTGTGCCAAAAATCCAGAAACCGTTGCGCCACTTCAACGGCGTCTTTTGCCTTCGCCCTCTTGAGGCGGCGGGCTTGCACTAAACCGTGATGATGGTCGCGGGATAAATCGTGCAGCGTCGGATGTCTTTTCATTGGCTTTTTCCCACCATTTCCAGAAAATACCGATGCACGCGCAAATCGTTCGTCAACTCCGGATGGAACGACGACGCAAGCAGGTTGCCCTCCCGAATCAGAATCGGAACGTTATCGTGGGTGGCGAGCACTTCAACGCTGGACTCCACCCGGCGCACGACGGGCGCGCGGATGAACACCGCTCGCAACGGAACTTCGCCCAAGCGCGGCGCGATTACGTCGGCTTCAAAACTGTCAACCTGTCGTCCGTAGGCGTTTCGTTCGACGGTCACATTCATTAGACCCAGCCGCGTTTGCTGACTGGCAACGATGTCTTTCGCCAACAAAATCAATCCGGCGCACGTCCCATAAATCGGCATTCCCTCCGAGTGCCGCTGACGGATTTTCTCGCTGATGCCGTAGCGGTCCATCAGTTTGCCGATGGTCGTGCTCTCGCCGCCGGGGATGATGAGTCCCGCCACCCCGTCCAACTCCTGCGGCAGGCGCAAGCGCATCCCCTCCACGCCGCACTTTTCCAGTGTGAGCAGATGTTCTTCAAAGTCACCTTGCAATGCGAGAACGCCGATTTTCATCCTACTTTGTGACCGTCACGATCCGCTTCTCGTTGTCTACCGTATAGTTCAACCCCGCCGCTTCAATCAGCTTGACGACGTGGACGTAACCTCTGTCGTTGATGATCATGACCTCGGCGTCTATTAGTTCGCCCTCAATCAAGATCTTGTGCTGCTCTTCATCCCAGTCCAACGCGAACCCCAACGCCCTCGCCCAGTCACGCACGGGGCACATAGATTGACCGTTGATGACGGGCATCGTGGCGATTTTGCGGTCGTTCAGGAACAAGGCATACGTTTTGGGTTCCGCGGGCTTTTCTTCAGGGATGCGTCCCACCAGATCAAAGTGCCCATCTGCGCCAAAGTGCGGAAGCCCTTCGCGCCTTGCACGCGTCCAATGGACGTGGAACTGTTTTCCGCGACGCCCTTTTCGCCCACGTAAATACCGACGTGCCCGAACCCCCCGCTGCCGGTCATTTTGAAGAGGATGTCTCCGACCTCAATGGTGGAAGCGGTGGCGTTCACCGTCAAACCCGCATCACGGAAGTTGTGCCCCGTCTCAATCGCCGACGCGCCAAACAAACTGCGATACTCGTCCCCGTAAACCTTTTGCGTGACCTGCCGCACGAACCGCGAGCAGAAGCCTTTCTTCTGCTCAACCGATGGGTCGGTGACTGCAGCAATGGCAGCATTTGCAAGACGCTGGTTCATTCTCTTCTGAGTGGAGTATCGGAGTGATAGAGTATTGAATGGCGTCCAATACTCCACCACTCCAATACTCCATCACTCCATTGTCTTACCATCCCCGCACCGACAACAACTCTTTTTCATCCATCGTCCGCACGTCCAAGCCGCGCATGGCGTCGCCCAGCCCCGCCGAGATTTCCGCGAGAATGTCGGGGCGGTCGTAGTAAGTCGTCGCGTCCACGATGGCTTTCGCCCGTTTGAGTTGCATTGCCCGACGCTCGTCGGGGTCTTCGATGTTCGCACCCGCTTTGAAAATGCCAGAGCCGACGAAGACGGCTTCCGCGCCGAGTTGCATCATCAACGAAGCGTCCGCTGGCGTCGCAATCCCGCCTGCCGAGAAGTTCGGCACAGGCAGGCGGAACGGTTTGCCTTCCTCAAGGTTTTGTCTGTTGGTGTCGTGGATTTCCTTGACCAGTTCGTAAGGCGCGCCCAAGTTCTTCGCTTCAGTCATCAACTCCTCTTCGGGCATCAGGGCAATTTTGCGGACGCCGTCCATGACGGCGCGCATGTGGCGCACGGCTTCGACGATGTTGCCGCTGCCCGCCTCGCCCTTGGTGCGAATCATCGCCGCGCCCTCGCCGATGCGACGCAGCGCCTCGCCCAAGTCGCGGCAGCCGCACACGAACGGCACGCGGAATTTATGTTTGTCAATGTGGAAGTGCTCATCCGCGGGCGTCAGCACCTCGCTCTCGTCCACGAAGTCCACGCCTAACGCCTCCAAAATCTGCGCCTCCGCAAAATGCCCGATGCGACACTTCGCCATCACGGGGATGTCGTAAGCCGCCTCTTTGAGCGCAGTCATAATCTCCTTAATTTTGAGCGGGTCCGCCATCCGAGCGACCCCGCCCTCTTTGCGGATGTCGGCAGGCACGCGCTCCAACGCCATCACCGCCACCGCCCCCGCTTCCGCCGCAATCAACGCCTGATCCGCGCTCGTCACGTCCATAATCACGCCGCCGCGCAGCATCTCGGCTAAACCAACTTTGTTTCTCCAGGTGGATTTTTCGACCATGTGGAATCACCTCATCTCTTCTGTAACAATATGCCCGACAAAATTCCCGCGATATTCCACGCATCGTCACCCGCTCGATGATGCGTGCCTTCCAGTGGGAGTTTGAGCAATTCCAATGCCTCCGCCATGCCGACTTCATGCCACAGCGCATGAAGCACTGCGAAAAGTGATTTGACGTTCAGATGCGTCGGTCCAAAAGGATAACCGACGCTGCAAGACTGACACTGCCTCTCAAACTGCCGTCGGTCATAATCACCATAACTCGCCCAGACTCGTTCCTCCGTCAGGTATTTGTTTCTGAGAATCCAGCAAGCCTCTTTGAATGAAATTCCTCTTTCGACTTCCTCTGTGTGCGAGTTGTGAGTTGAGTGCAGAACGCGCTGACAGTGGAGCGTTCAGGCTTGACCAAAATACTTTGCTTTTCCAGTCGTTGCCCCGAAGCAACTTCCACCGTACAGATGCCGACTTCGATGATTTCGCTCCCCTGTCCAGCAGGTAGATTCAACGTCAACGACGATGATTTGATCGAGCCTCTTCGCCACACCTCACACCTCCCGCCGCCACGCCACCGCCCGCGCAATCGTCACCTGGTCGGCGTAGTCCAAATCGCCGCCGACGGGCAAGCCCATCGCCAACTGCGTGACTTTGACGCCCAGCGGTTTCAACTCGCCGCTGAGAAACAGCGCGGTGGCATCGCCTTCGACAGTGGGGTTCATGGCGAGGATGACCTCTTTGACCTCTCCCGCCTTCACGCGCTCGGTCAGTTCGCGGACGCGGAGTTGGTCGGGCAGGATGCCGTCCATCGGCGAGAGCAATCCCTGCAAAACGTGATACACGCCGCGAAACTCGCCGCTGTTTTCAATCGCCGTCAAATCGCGCGGGTCGGCAACGACGCAAATCACGCTCTGGTCGCGCCGCGCGTCCTGACAAATCGGGCAGAGGTCCTCCTCGCTGAAATTGAAACACCGCTGGCAGTAGCGGGTTTTGGCTTTGACTTCTAAAATCGCCTCCGCCAGACGCTTGTTCTCCTCCTGCGACGCCCGCAAGAGGTGAAACGCCAGCCGCTGCGCCGACTTGGGACCGATGCCGGGCAGTTTCTCCAATTGCTCAATGAGTTGGGCGAGGGGACGAGCGTAGCGCATAACGGCGGAGCAATGGAGTATTGGAGTGTTGGAGTGATGGGGTATTGGAAGCCATTCAACACTCCATCACTCCAATACTCCAATACTCCAGTCAGAAGAGACCGGGAATGTTCATCCCCGGCGGCAGACCGGCGACGGAGGACAGGCGTTCGGCTTTGCGTTCTTCGGCGCGGTGGAGGGCTTCGCGGACGGCGGAGACGATGAGGTCTTGCAGCATTTCCACGTCGCTGGGGTCAACGACCTGCGGGTCAATGCTGACCTCCAAAATCTCTCCCAATCCGCTGACGACGGCTTTAACCATCCCGCCGCCGGAGGAGGCTTCGATGCGCTCCTTCTCCAACTCCTCCTGCGCGCGCGCCATGTCGCGCTGCATCTTCTCGACCATCTGTTGAACCTGCTTCATGTTGGGAAGCATCACGTCACTCTCCTTTGGGCTTGTCGCCATTTTCCTCAATCTCGGCGTCGAACAAACTCAGCGCCAATGAAACGATGTCTTTGTCTTCGTGCTTGACGGGCAGCGTTTCAGTGATGGGTGGGCGTCGTTCGCTGGCGTCCACCATCTCGCACCGCACGGCGCGGCGTTCGCCGAAGAACTCGCTCAACACCTCTTCAACAAAGCGGCGTTTGCTCTCGTCCCGCACCTTGTCGTGATGGAACTGTTTGGTGAACCTGAGAATGATGGCATTGTCTTCAATCGAAGGCTCCGCCTCTTGCAGCAGAGCCACCAGCGGCACGCCCAACCGCCGCCGGAGTTTCTGCAAAACGTCGCTCCATCGGTCGCGCAGGTCGTCGCTGCTGCTGATGGATTCCGGCGCGGCGGGTTGAACCTGCGGCTCCGGTTCGGGTTGAGTTGTCACAGTCGGCGACTCACTGGGCGTCGTCACTTGCGGCGGGCGCGCGGCAGCGGTGGCAGGCGCTTGCGGGCTGGAAGCCTGCGTTACGGCAGCCTGCGCTCCCCCCGTCGGCGCGGCTTGCCAGTCCATCGTCGCTTTGAAGAGCGCGAGTTCGGCGACGAGGCGGTGTTCTGGGTTCCACTTCATGTCCTTCTCGGCTTGGCAGAGGAAGTCAATGGTTTGCGTGATGCGCGCTTTGCCGAGCGCGGTGGCTTGGTCATTATAGCGCTTCTGGTCTGCGCTGCCCCATAGGGTGTCGCCCTGATAACCGACGGACAGAAACAGCAAATCGCGGAAGTGGTCGCACAAACTGTGAACGAGTTGCGGCACGCTTTTGCCGTCATTGATGGCGTTGTGCAGCAACTTCAACGCCTCCGCCGTGTCGCGCCGCGCAATGGCGTCAGTGATGTTGAGCAGCAAATCCTTCGCCACCGTGCCGAGAACGGCGTGAACTTCTTCTTCGGTGATGTTATCGCTGCCGAACGCGGAGAGTTGCTCCAACAGCCCCAGCGCATCGCGCATCGCGCCATCGGCAGCGCGGGCAATCGCAATCAGCGCGGCGTCGTCAATTTTGATTTTCTCCTGTTTGGCGACGTAGCGCAACCGCTCGACGGTATCCTTCGCCGTCACGCGCTTGAAATCAAATCGCTGGCAGCGCGAGGTAATCGTCGGTGGCACGCGATGCACGTCCGTCGTCGCCAGCACGAAAACGACGTGCTTGGGCGGCTCCTCCAGCGTTTTCAACAGGGCGTTGAAGGCGGAAGTCGACAACATGTGGACTTCGTCCACAATATAGACCTTGTAACGTCCCTCCGCTGGCGCAAATCCCGCGCGGTCCACAATCACGTCGCGCACGTTGTCCACGCCCGTATGCGACGCCGCATCAATTTCGATGAGATCCATAAGCGGCTGGTTGTTCTGCACGCGCAGGCAGAAATCGCACTGGCAGCAGGGCTTGTCCGTCGGACCTTTCTCGCAGTTGAGGGCTTTGGCAAGCAGTCGAGCCGACGTCGTGTTATGGACGATGAAGTCATTGGCAACAAAATTGTGAGTTTCGGGAATCGTCAGGTCATAGACCGGGTAGTCCCCCGTGTATTCGATGCTTACAATTTTATCCCAATAGAGGTCAGACTCGGCGAGATTGCATATCTCCTGAGACCCCAACACTTGCCCATAGTGAAGGAGTTTCGCCCGTGAGGGACTGTCTGGGGAACGTTTGGGAGCAGCCTTTTTAGGACGCTTGTAGCCCAGTGCCTGTCCCACCTCCGCCCATGTCTTGTGGCTCCGGGTTTTCTCTGCCCGCACCAAGTCATAAACCTCATGAGGAACGACGTCGGCGTTAGGATTGGGCGTTCTTTCCTTGAGACGAGCAGCCAACTTCAGCAGCCGCGGCTGCTTCTCCCCTATAAAACCAATCTCGCGGATAAAACAAAAAAGGCTCTCGCGATGGGTCACTTCCAGCACCCAGGCAGGGTATTCCCGTCCCTTGGAGCGCACGGGTTTGTAGCGCACCTTTGCCAGAATGCCAAACCGCAAGAGCAGATGCTGTACTTGACGGATTAATCTCAAGGACACCGAACAGTAGGAGACTGTCGGGGTCGTGAAACATTCAACGCCTCCATCTCCACTGAACAAAACGCGAAGAAAGAGTGCGAGCGAAGGGGCGGGAAGTTGGAACACAATCGAGGGAATTACCTTCGTATGCGAGTTCCGCCCCATCAGGTCGTGGCGCTTGAGGCAGGCGGCCACCGGGTTCTTGGATTGACCGCGGGCGTTTAAATGATTCTGCAACACCTTTGAAGTCACCCGATAGGTGGGCACGCGCTGCCCGCCGGAATCATAAGCCGTCACCTTGACGTTTTCAAATTGCCGGGCTGCTTCCTGAAAGTCGGCCACTAAAGTCGGGTCTGCGCTGGTGAATCCGACGCATGTTCCCGAGGAGATGCTTCCCTCTGCAATCAGATGGGCAAGAAGTCGAACTTCGTGGTCGGGCAAGAAAGCATGCCCAAAGACCGGCAGACACCGGGGGAGGGCGATTTTGTCCCCCACCCGGAGTTCCGCGAGTCGCTGCCAACCTGTGATGGTCAGAAAAGGATGGGACGCGGTCACTTCAATCTCTCGCCCCAAAGTCGTTCTTACTTTGAAGCAGGGCTTGATCCCATCAAAGACAAAAGCACTGGGCTGAGTAGAGCGGAGTTTATAATCATCGCCTACTGTGAAAACAGACGCTTCCTGTCGGCGATGAATTTCTTCAACCGTGGTGACCTCGCCTGTCGAAGCGTCCACGATTTCGGTGTCGAATTTGACACATTTGCCCGTTCCGCGCGGACCAGTAAACAAGTAGGCGTGTGCGAGGTGGTTGGCGCGAACGGAGTTTTGCAGCGTGCGGGTGACGTGCTCCTGCCCCACCACCTCCTCAAACGTCTGCGGGCGGTATTTGCGGTAGAGGGACTGAAATTCGGAGTTCGGCATCTGTTGGGTCGCCGTCAACGGATTCTTGTAGCGGATTAAACGGATTAGGGAACGTCTACCACGAAGTAATCCGCTTCATCCGTTATCGAAATCCGTTGACGGCAACGCATTGACTCTTTTGAGAGAGATCGTGCACCCCACCTTCGACCACGCATTTACGGGCGCTGTCCGCGCAGCCGGCTCCGACCATGTAATCCCACGGCACCCGCAGGGAGATGCTTAGGGCTGCTCCTTCCGGCCTGACCCGGTTCACATCGCTGCGTCGCATGGGGCACAGTCTTCGACACCACTTACGCGGGGCTTGTCCCCACAAACACGGACCTCGGGCGGGGGGTCAGCCCGGCGTGGGCGGATTTCCGGTACAGGGCACCGCCAGCTCCCCGCTCAGCACGATCCTGGCGGACAGGGGGGGATTCGAACCCCCGCTCAACGCTCAACACGCCGAGACGCGATTTCCAGTCGCGCGGTTTAAGCCTCTCACCCACCTGTCCATATAAAGTCTTAACTCTTACTCGATGGTAATCGTAATCGAAAAACGACGCGAGTAAGAGTAGGATGACGATTCAGTTCTACGCCGTATTCTCATTCCTCTTTTCTATCGGCGCGACGACGACGGCTGTGCCATACGCCAGCACTTCCGTAACGCCCGCCATGATTTCCGTCGCGTCGTAACGGACGCCGATGACGGCATTCGCGCCGATTTCTTCGGCGTGTTGCAGCATGATTTCAAACGCCTCCGCCCGCGCCCGCTCACAGAGTTGCGTCAGCAGCGTGATGTTGCCGCCCCGCAGCGATTGCAATGCCGCGCCGATTTGCCCGAACACCGACCGCGAGCGCACCGTGATACCGCGCACCAACCCCAGCGACGTCAGCACGCGATACCCCGGCAAATCAAACGTCGTGCTCGTCATCTCCCGCTGCAGGGACGGCATGGGCGCGACCTTGTAGGGCGCTTCTGCCGGTTCTGTTGTCAGGTCAAAGCGATCTTTTGCCATTGAATAAGACAATGGGTCAATGAGTCTAATGAGATCATGGAATCATTGACCCATTGACTCATTGGCTCATTAACCTTTACTGGCGGACAGGGAGGGATTCGAACCCTCGAGCGAGGCTCATCACCCCACTACACGATTTCGAGTCGTGCGGTTTCAACCGACTCACCCACCTGTCCATGAAGTCAACCAACCGTGAGTCGTTGGCTTGGGTTTGTCTACGTTAGCGTGGGTTTGCTGTCAGCCAACTACGAGCCTATCCGAAAAGTGTAGCGCAGGCATCCTGCCTGCCCGCTCGCCCCTCCCTCCCCCTCCCACCCCACCCTTTCCCTCCCCGTTGACGGGGAGGG
>FWPU01008088.1_pt1 | contig 18367 bp, 16 predicted proteins | sample 2228361 | NCBI WGS metagenome assembly FWPU01 (sample SAMEA103939777, study PRJEB20133) | metagenome
GGCCAAACACGCAACTTCGCGCTGGCCACCCCAGCCGAACCTTGCCCTGGCGATCCGTCAAGTTATTCTATTATTAAACAAGCTCTTAGCGAGTCTGACCGCCGCGGCAGCATCCGCGCCGTACGCGTCGGCGCCGGCATATCTCGCCGCGCCCTCGTCCATGATGGCGCCGCCGATCATGATCTTGACCTGGTCGCGCAGCCCGGCTGCCTTGATCGCCTCCACCGTGCGCTTCATCTGATCGAAGGCCAGCGTCAAGAAACCGCTCATGCCGACGATATCCGGCTTGAGCTCTTGGATCTTGGCGACGAACGTGGAAGCAGGCACATCAACGCCGAGGTCGTAGACCTCAAAGCCATTTACGTCCAGCATGAAACATACCACATCCTTGCCGATGTCATGGATGTCGCCGGCGACGGTGCCCATGAGCACCTTCCCCCGTTTGGCCGCGCGTTCTATCTGGCCGCGCAACTTCGGCTTCACCATGTCACCGATGGCCTTCATGATGTCGCCCGCAATGATCAGCTCAGGCAGAAAGTACTCCTTGGCGTCGAACCGGTTGCCCACAATGGTCATCGCCTCGCTGGCCGCGCCGAGGATGGCCTGGGGATCTTCGCCGGCCTCGAGCATGGCGCGCGCCAGCGCCAAAGCCTCTTCTTCGTTGATGTCGGCGATAGCCGTGATCAGTTGTTCCTTCATGGTTTCACTCCCTGATGAGATCGCTCGTGCCGGTCCGCCGGCGCCGATAAGCGCACCGCTCGCGCAGGGTGCAGAAATCGCAATTGCCGGCTCCCTCTACACCGAGTGGGCCGGGCCCGATGCCGATGATCAGCGACAACGATTTGATGGGCGACATCACCAGAGACTCAGTCAGTGTCACCCCGATCGGCCGCGCATCCAGCAGCGAAAAGAGCGCGGCCTGTTCTGTCACCGGCCATTCCGACTCGCCTGGCGACAGAGAGGCGCTGGCCCGCCAGCCACGAGCCGCGGCTTCGGCCTCAATCGTCCGGCACAACTGCTGACGCACCTGATCCACCGCCCACGAGCCCAGGTCGTCCAGGAACATGGCGCGCAGGCGTTGTCCACTCCGCTGGTACTCCGAAGCCCGTCGGCTGATCGCCGGCCCCACCGTGCAAACGCCGATGACCAGTTCAGCGGCACCGGCGACCACCGCGGCGACCGGCCCGCCTCCGAGTGTGGTGCCGGTCGCCAGCAACAACCGGTCATGGCGCACTTCGCGGATCGCGAAGGCCTCCCAGATGGCGGCCGGCTGCACGAGGGCACGAGCATCGGCCAGCGCCGCCTGCCAATCCGCCCAGACGGCCGGCCGCGCCAGCAGTCTCTTCAGGTTGCCCCCGACCTGCGCGAGATAATCTTCTGCGTCGAAACGAATGTCCCAATCACACCGTATGCCCATTCTGTGCTGCTCGATCAGGCGCGGTGCGCCGGCACCACCTGGCAGCCGGGGATTTCGCGCAGCCCACGCTCGGAGCCGGGCGGAGCATACACCACCAGCAGTCGCATCGGCTCCCAGCCGGTGTTGACGGTCGAATGATGCACGTCGGCCGGGATATGCATGCAGGCGCCGGGACGCACCTTGACCGGTCCCTGGTCATCTATCATCTGTTCGCCTTCACCGGACATGACGAAGATGATCTCTTCGGTGCCGGGGTGGTTGTGGCGGGCGTGCCCCTGACCAGGCTGCAGGACCACCATGCCGAAGCTGAAGCGCTCTGCGCCGGTAACTGCGGGCTCGCTAAAAAACTTGATCGTCCCCCAGTCGAACAACAATGTGTCCACATCTTCGCCGTAGACGATTTTGCCTCTGCCCAGGATATCCATCATGATCCTCCCCGGTAACACAAGAAGGCCTCTTACGCCACCGTTGTCCTCACGCCATCAGGGAGCGCAGGAAGGCCAGGCCGCCCGCAGCCAGGCTATCCGCCGAAGGAGCCAGCGGCCGCCAGACGGCCGCAGCGCGCGCGATCTCTTTGACTTCGGTGCTGAACGACTCGATGACCAACGCGCCCCTGAAGCCGATCTTCTTCAAAGCAGCAGCAACCTCGGCCCAGGCTATATGCCCCGTGCCAGGGGTGCCACGATCGTTTTCGTTGGCATGAACGTGCCACAACTTGTCGCCGGCCATCTCGATGGCTTTGCCCAGCTGCTTCTCTTCGATGTTGGCGTGGAAAGTGTCTATCATCAGGCCGACCGCCGGGCTGCCGATCAACGCCACCAGCTCAAGCGCCTGTTCGGTGAGGTTGATGAAACTGGTCTCGAAACGGTTCAGCGGTTCGATCGCCAGCCTCACCCCCTTCTTCTCGGCATATTCGGCGGCAATGCGCAGATTCCTCGCCGCCAGCGCCAGATCTGCCTTGCGTTGCTCAGGGGTCTGTTGCCACTGCCGGCCTACGGCGGCATAGATGGGGCCGGCCACCAACGCGCCACCCATGCGTGCCGTGCCGTCAATGCAGTGCTTGAGATAGGCGATGCCGGCCTGCTGGATCTTCTCGTCTGGGTGCGAAGGATCTCGGCCGGCACCCATCACGGCACAGGTGGTGCAGGCCAGGCCGGTGCGCGCATAAGCTTCAGCGGCGGCATCGTAGTCGAGGTCCCCCTCGCTTTCGATGGGAATTTCGACCAGGTCAAACCCCAACGCCTTCGCGTGATCCAACCAGTGAAGGTCCTTCGTCTGAAACGGCGACGACCAGATGAACGTATTGATGCCGTATTGGACCATGGCGAACCTCTCCGGGTTTGGGATGAACTCGGCAGGACGAACGACCGGAGACAAAGTAGCACCAGGGCGCTCCGACTTCGTCCCCGGTCGCTGCTCCCCGATCAGATCATCACGGCGTGATCTGCACCTTAATCGGGTCGTCCTTGCGCGCCCGCAGGTCAATGATGGCCTGCGCCGCCTCTGAGAGCGGCACGGCCTTGCTTACCAGCGGCTCCAGGTTGAGCAGGCCGTTGGCGATCATGGCGATCGTGGTCGGCCAGACGCCCGGCGCCAACCAGGAGAAGCGGATCTCTTTGTCGGCAGTATGCGTAGCCAGGGCCGGCACATGGATCACATCGCCGGCATCCGGCAGGCCGAAGTGCACGATGATCGCGGCCCCACCGGTGACGTCAATCGCCTGCTCGAAGGCAGCATTGGAGCTGGTGGGCACGATGGCACGATCTGCCAGACGGCCCTGCGTCACATCGGCGATGGCGGCCTTGAGATCTTTGACGTAGTAGGGCGATTTTTCGTCTTTCGTATTGAAGATGTAATCGGCGCCCCACTTCCTGGCTTCTTCCAGGCGGTAGTCACGGGTGCCGACCATGGCCACTTTGCCGGCGCCAACGGCCTTGGCCATCTGTACCATCATGATGCCGATGGGGCCGGGGCCGAAGATGGCCACGAACTGACCGGGTTCGATCGCCAGTTTCTTCATGCCATAGACGGCACAGGCCAGCGGCTCGATGAATGCGCCTGCAGCATAGCTGACCGCATCGTCGAGCTTGAAGAGGCCGGTGTAGCGAGAGATCGCATATTCGGCAAACGCACCGTCGGCGTTCACGCCCGGCACATACAGGTTGGCGCACAAGTTGGTATGACCGGCGGCACAGGCGTAGCAGGCGTTGCAGTGTTGCACGGGGTTGACCACCACGCGGTCGCCCGGCTTGAACAAGCCCATGGACTTCGGGATGGCCCCGACCTCAACGACTTCGCCCGTGAATTCGTGGCCCAACACGATGGGCATCTTGCCCGTCGGGCTGAGGCCGAAGAAGTAGGAGATGTCCGAGCCACAGATGCCGCAGTTTTTCACGCGCACGAGCACGTCGGCATCACCCACCCGCGGGATGGGCACCTCGCGCAGCTCCATTTTTTCAACATCATAGAAGACTTGGGCCTTCATCATCTCTGCCATCGCAGTCTCTCCTCTGCGGAACTCCTATCGTTTGCTCAGGGTGGACTCACCCATACCTGGCAACCAGCTCATCCATGAACGCCTTGGCCGGGCCGGTCGCTTCCAGGGCACCGGGCCAGAAACACAGATCCATCGGCCACCATTCGTCGGTGTAGCCAGCATCGTACAGCGCTTTGACGATCTCGGGGAAGTTCAGCACGCCCTGGCCGAACGGAGCATGGGTGCTCGTTTCATTGTCGTGCAACGTGCCGTCAGAATCAATGAAGTGGACGTGGCCGATCTTGCCGGTCAGCATGTGTGCGAACTGGACTACGCCGCCCGGCAGCGTCTCTTTCTCGCCGAGCTGGCGTGAAGCGATGACGGAGCACATGTACGCGTGGCACGAGTCAAAGAGCACGCCGAAGTTCGGGTGATCCACGGCATAGCACATGCGGACAACCTCGCTGGGCTTGTTCAGATAGAAGCCCGGCTCGAATTCCCACACGAGCTTGATGTTGTAACGCGCGCACACCTCGGCCGACCGGTGCCACACATCGGCATATCGCCAGAAGCAGGTCTCATAGTCGAGGCCACCCGGTATGCCCGTCGGCGGCGCGTTGGTGTCCACGCGCAGCTTGGGGATGCCCATGTCCAGGCAGATCTCGATCTGGCGCTTGACCTGGTCCAGGTAATCGTTGGGGTTGATCAATGCCGGCACACCGGCAAAGGCGCCCGCAATGCCCGAAATGCCCAGGCCGTGATCGTCAAGCATCTTCTTGATCTCCAGGCGCTTCTCGCGATTGGTGTAATCGCCCGGACCATAGTGTGGGTCGAACGCGCCGAATTCGATGCCATCGAACTTCAGCTCGGCCAACCGTTCCACGACCGCGGGCAGTGGAATCGGTTTGTCCGCATACCCGCCCCAGATATACGCCCAGGTGCCGACAGAAATCTTTTTGGCCATGACGGACCTCCTTGGTTGGTGATTGGTGGGTTGGTGGGTTGGTGGGTTGGTACATTGGTAGATTGGTACATTGGTAGGTTGGTAGGTTGGTAGATTGGTAGATTGGGATCGGGTAGCCGGTCGCCCGACATTCCGATTGGCGACGATCGGGTTGCCGTTGCGCCAGCGGCCCAGATCACCAGCTCCTCCTCTAGCGACCGTAGGGCGGGATCATCGGCACATCCAGGTTGATGTCCGGCCCGAAGAACTTGAAGATGATCAGGGGCTCTGCGCCGGTATTCTCAACCAGGCACGGCCGCACTGCCGCGTCATGCGAGATCAACAGTTCGTCGAGGTCGAAGTTGCCGGCTTCGATCTCATGGCCACCATAGCGGCCTTTGCCGCGCCAGACCAGGATGTTGTAGACTCCTCTGTCCACGCTCCGGAAAGTCTGGCCCGGCTTCACAACCAGACGCTTGCCGCTGAACTTGGTGGTGTTGTAGTAGATCCAATGTTCCTCGCCACCCTCTTGCCTGGTCTCTGCCACCAGAACCGGAGTCGTATGGTGATTCTCGTAGAAGTAGGGATCACCGCTGATCTCCCAGTTGATCTGGTCGAGGATCGCCCGCTCGCCGCGCGTCGCGCGTGCTTCAGGGGTGACGTCCTTGAACAGCAGCTCTTTGGAGATGATCTTGCCCGCGTTCAGGGCCTGGAGCATGGCGAAGACGTCCGAATCCTCCTGCAATTCGATGGTCAGCGCCGTACCAGGCGCGTGCAGGACACCGGCAGGCAAGTGAAATCCCTCGCCGGGCACCAGCAGATAAGCGCGCGAATGCTGCAGGATCAGATCGTCCTTCCACTCCACCAGATGTTTCAGGAGGAGCTCCTGCTTGCCCTGCTCGACGATGTAGGGATGGACGCCGAAGAAGGTCTCTGGATGCGGGCCGAGATCCACGCCCTCCGGAAAGTAGTAGGCCTCTTCTTTGGGATTCGCGCCCACCAGCTTCGCGTCTCGCTCCATCTGGTGGATATGGAACGGGATGCGCGCGGCAAAGTCGTAGATCTTCGCCAGCCGCCCCAACCCCTTGTGCGTCCTGGCGTACTCGGCGCCCATGATCAGGTCGCCGGCCACCTCGACCGCCTCCTCGAGGGTGATGCGCTCCCCGGCGATGGCCAGATAGCTCAGTCCTTCGTCCGGTGGCCCCACCCGGTTATCGGCCCTGGTCGTGGAGCCAAGCCACCGTTCACAGATCCAGCCCCGCTCGCCCACATCGTACTCTTCGTCCTTCAGCCCCAGCCGTTTGCCTGGCGGCAGAAAATCCCGCGCCACCCACGCCGGTTTCAGCCGCAGAATGCCGTTGCCCTGGGCCAGCGCCGCGGCAATGATCTCGCGTTTTTCGATTGCCATGTTCACCCTACCTCGCCAGTTCTCCAAAACGTGCGGCTATCGCCAATGCCGGATCAATCGGCACATGCGCGCGCTTGACATCTTTCGGGATCACGATGGTGGGAGTAGGCCTGACCTTCTTGCCCTCGAACTGCGGCAGCCACTGTTTCTCGGCTTCCAGCATCTCGGCGACCATCTCGCGAATTTCCTTCAACGTCAACACCGCTGAGGTCAGCGGGTCCATGGCACATGCCAGGACTGCCTTCTCGGGGTCGCCCTCGATGCCCGCCTCCACCGCCAGACGCTGGACATTGATGTTGGTCATGTTCAATGCCGCACACTGCGAAGGCAGGGCGCCGACGAAAGTCTTATGGATGCCGGTGCGATCTACATACAACGGATACTCGGCACAGCAGTCGGCCGGCAGGTTGGTGATCATCCCCTCGTTGATGACGTTGCCGTTGAGCTTGAACGTTTTGCCGGTCTCCAGCGCCTCGATGATGTACGAGCCGTACTCGACGCTGCGGGGCGGCAGCGTTGTCGGCTGACCGGCCAGGATCTCCTGCCCCTCGTACTTGGCAGCTACGTACTTGCACCAGTTGTAATACGCACCGCTCTCGCCTCCGAACGCCGGCTCATCGCAGTAGAGCTCGAGCGCCCGTTTGCTGCTGCGGAACCACGGCACATACTCCGATAGATGCCCTGTGGACTCGGTCATGAAGTAGCCGAAATGACGGAAGACCTCTCCGCGCACCTTTTCATTCACATAGTACTCCGGCTCCTCGAAGCGCGCTCGCAGGATGGGGTAGAGATCCCGGCCTTTGTGCTCCAGCTTCAGGAACCAGGCCATATGGTTGATGCCCGCGGCCAGGAAGTCAATCTCTTCTTTCGGCACGCCCACATAGCCGGAAATCAGATCGAGAGTGGTCTGCACCCCGTGGCAGAGGCCCACGAACTTGACCTTCGTCGTGCCCAGTGCCCAGCAGATCATCGCCATGGGATTGACGTAGTTCAGCAGATAAGCATCGGGGCAAAGCTCCTCCATGTCGTGCGCCATGGCCAGGGTGACCGGAATGCTGCGCAACGCCCGGAAGATGCCGCCCGGCCCCAGGGTGTCGCCGATGCATTGATCTACGCCATACTTCAACGGGATCTTATAGTCATATTCGAAGCCGGTGACGCCGCCCACCTGGAAGGTGGCGATGACGTAGTCTGCGCCCTTGAGCGCCTCACGGCGGTCGGTGGTCGTCCATACGCTGGCCTTCAGGCCATTGTCCTGGATCACGCGCCTGGCAAACGCCTCCACCTGCGAGCTGCGCGTGGTGGTGGGTGCCATCAAGGCAAACTCGGTGCCCTCCACGCCGGGCGTGCCCAGGATATCAAGAATGAGTGTCTGGCAGAAAACGATGCTTCCTGCCCCGATAATGGCGACTTTGGCCATATTCTACCTCCTATTCTTCCATGAAGAGTTTTTACATCGAGATGCGTTCTCCCGTGATGCGGTCGAAGAAATGCAAGCGCTGGCGCACGATCCCGAACCGCACGATTTCGCCCCGCGACAGCGGTGAGATGCCTGGCACGGTGCTGACCAGCGTCTGTCGGCCGATCTTGATGTGCAACAACGTTTCGACGCCCAGGGGCTCGGTCAGTGCGATCTCGCCGGCAAACAGGCCGGCCGGGTCGGGATGCACATCTTCGGGACGGATGCCCAGGATGAGCTCCTGTGGCAGGCGGCTCATGTCGCCGCACAGATCGCGCGCCGGCAGATGGACGTCACTGTCGAGGATCCTGATGACGCCATCCTCGATGGCTGCGCGCAGCAGGTTGATCTTGGGCGAGCCGACAAGCTGAGCCACAAAGGTCGTCGCCGGACGATCGTAGATATCTTCTGGCGTGCCCACCTGAATGATGCGCCCGTGGTTCAACACACCGATGCGATCGGCCATGGTCAGCGCCTCGATCTGATCGTGGGTCACGAACAACGTGGTGCTGCCCTGGGTGCGTTGCAGATGCGAGAGTTCCACGCGCAACGCCTCGCGCAGTTTGGCGTCCAGGTTCGACAGAGGCTCGTCCATGAGATAGACGCGTGGGTTGCGGACGATGGCGCGACCGATGGAGACGCGCTGCATCTCGCCGCCAGACAGACGGGCTGTCTTGCGCTGCAGCAGATGGCTGATCCGCAACACTTCGGCCGCCCCTGTGACTCGCCTCTTGATCTCATCTTCCTTCATTCTGCGCAAGGGCGCGCGCAGCGGAAAAGCCAGGTTCTCGTACACCGTCATGTTGGGATAGAGCGAATACTGCTGAAAGACGAACGCCACATCCCGATCTGCGGGCGGCAACGCGTCTACCGATTGCCCGTCGAATGCCACGCTGCCGGCATCCTGTTTCGTCAGGCCGGCAATGATGCGCAATGTGGTCGTCTTCCCCGCGCCGGTAGGCCCCAACAACACGAAGAACTCGGCATGTTGCACTTCGAAAGCGACATCGTTGAGAGCGGTCACGGCTCCGAAGCGTTTGGTGATGTTCTGCAACGTGATCCGGCTCATCCCTGCACCTCCCTGGCCACCGCCTTCTCGCTCTCCGGGTCGAAGAAGCGCACCATTTCGGGGTTGAGATCGAACCGCACCGGCGATCCGATGGCATAATGCATATCGCGGCGGGCGCGAACGTGGACGATCTTGTCGGTGCCGTTGCCGTTGGACCGCGTCTCTCCATTGAGGCTGATGTGCAACATGGTATAAGAGCCGTGCAGGTCGGAGGCATACACCGTGCCGCGAATCGCCCCGGTCTCACACACCTGCGTCGCCTCCGGCCGAAAACCGACGATCACGTCATCGCGCCGCAGCGCGGATGCCAGGGCCGGCCGCCACGCCGCCGGGACAGCATAGATGCTGCCGCCAGGCAAATGCACCCTGCCTTCGGCATATTTCCCCGGCACCAGGTTCATGCCCGGGCTGCCGATGAAGTTGGCCACGAAAAGATTCGCGGGGTCATGGTACACCTGGGCCGGCGTGCCGATCTGCTGGACCACGGCCTCAGACATGACGACGATGCGATCGCCCATGGCCATCGCTTCCACCTGGTCGTGCGTGACATAGACGGTGGTGGCATGTTGTGCCAGGTGAAGCCGCTTGATCTCCGCGCGCATCACCTCGCGGAACTCGGCATCCAGCGCGCCCAGGGGTTCGTCCATCAAGAAACAGGCCGGCTTGCGCACCAGGGAGCGGGCAAGGGCAACCCGCTGCTTATCGCCACCGCTCAACGCAGCCGGCTTGCGGTTGAGCAGCGGGCCGATCTCAAGCAATTTGACGACTTCCTCGACTCTCCGATTGATCTCGGCGCGCTTCATTCCCTGCGACTCCAGCGGGAACGCGATGTTCTGGCGCACGGTCATCTGGGGATAGAGTGCAAAGAACTGAAACACGAATGCGATATCGCGCTGACTGGCGCTCAGCCAGGTGACATCGCGGCCGTTGATGAGGATGTTGCCTTCGGTGACCGCCTCCAAGCCGGAGATCATCCTCAGCGTGGTGGTCTTGCCGCAGCCAGATGGCCCCAACAGCGCCACAAATTCGCCGTCGTGGATCGTGAGATCCATCGGTTTCACGGCCCACATATCGCCGAATTTCTTCGCGACTCGTCTGAGTTCGATTTCTGCCATTTCCGTCCTCACACGTTGCAGGTCACAAGTCCGCACCGGGTGGTTGAGAGGCCAGCCGGCCTGCCGACTGCCGACCTGCAATCCATCTTACTGTCGGATCGCGCCGAAAGTGACCCCTCGCAACAGATACTGGCGCAGCGCGAAGGTGACGATGACCACCGGGATCAAGAACAGCAACGACCCCGCCGCAATGGCGTTCCACTCGATGCCGCCGACACCCAGGTTGGCCGGAATGGCCGGCGGAGCAGTGCGCGCTTTTTCGCTGGTCAACATCAGCGCGAAAGCATACTCATTCCAGGCAAAGATCAGGCAGAAAACGGCCGTCGCCGCAATGCCGGTCACGCACTGCGGGAGCACGACCTTGCGAAAAGCCTGCAGCCGACTATAGCCATCTACCAGCGCCGCCTCTTCGTACTCGATGGGGATTTCATCAATGAATCCCTTCAACAACCACACCGAAAAGGAGAGATTGAACACCGTGTAGAGCAAGATCATCCCGATATGGGTATCGTAGAGGCCCACCGCGCGATACATCAAGAAGATGGGGATGGTCACGACGACAGCGGGCAACATGCGGGTGCTCAAGATGAAGAAGAGCCAGTCGCGCTTGCCCGGGATGTCATAGCGGCTGAACGCGTAGGCGGAAAGCAGGCCCAATGTGACCGCCAGGACTGTCGAGGTCATCGCGATGACCAGCGAGTTGCTGAGCTGGCTCACAAATTTGCTCGGCCCCAGGATGCGCATGCCGCGTGCCAGCGCCTGCCTCTCCCAAAAGCTCAGGTCGGTACGCTGCTGCTGAGCCGCCAGCGCTGCCGCGGACAGTTGTGTCCGATTCGTGAAGAGGCCGATGAAGCCATCCAGGGAGGGGGTGAAGAAGACCTTTGGCGGCGAAGCTGTGGCATCAGGGCGCGCCTTGAAAGCGGTCATCGCCATCCACAGCACCGGAATCAGCATCACGAAAGCGATGATGATGGCCAGGATCAGCCGCACGGTGATCCCCAGCCTGGCGCCGGGCGTTATCTGATCTACCCGCACCGATTCAACGACCGGGAAGCCAGGCCCGGCCACATCGAATGCACGGCCTGCACGGGTGCTCGCCATCGCTACGCCTCCTTCATCTTGTTCAGGTACCAGATGTACACGTTGCTGACCGCGATGATGACGATCAGCACCACATAGGCCAGGGCGCTGGCCATGCCGGTGCGTGCCTGACCTTGAAAGACCATCCGGTACAGAGCCACCGATACCGTCTCGGTGGCATTGCCCGGGCCGCCGCCGGTGAGGCCCATCACCAGATCGAATGCCTTCAGCGCCTCGATGGTGCGAAACAGCACGGCCAACAACAGCAATGGTGCCACATGGGGCAGGGTGATGCGCCAGAATTGCCGCCAGGGGCTGGCCCGATCAATCGCCGCGGCCTCGTAGATATAATCGGGGATCGCCTTAAGGCCGGAGAGACACAACAACATCACGAAGGGACTCCACATCCAGACATCCACGATGACGATCGCGGTCAAAGCATGGTCTTTCAACCAGATGGGCGCGGTGGTCGGATTCCAAAAGCCGATCAGATAATTGAAAATGCCCATCAAGGGGTTAAAGATCAAACGCCAGAACATGCCCACGATCACCGGCGACAGCATCATGGGGATGAGGATCAGGGTGGTCAGCAGGCCGTTGGCTTTGAATTTTGCCCGCAACAGAAGCGCCAGGCCAAAGCCGATCAGGGTCTGGAACAGCACGGAAAGCAGCGCATAACGCCCGGTCACCGCAAAGGCTGCCCAGATCTCCGGGTTACCGAGCAGGGCATCGAAATTGCCCGTTCCGATCCAGACGGGGGGCGCTTTCCCGCTGTGCGAGTATTGGGTGAAACTAAGAAAAAGGCTGTAGAAAAGGGGAAAGACGTTCCACAGAATCAGCAGCACCAGGGTGGGCATGATGAAGAGCCGCTGGATCGTGCTATCGCTGACCTGACGCCGCATGCGAGCACGCGGCTGCTGGCTCTGAGCAATCGCTGCGGAGGTCATATCAACTCCTCGTTTCCGACGGACACAAACCCGTCCATGAGGCAGGACGGCACTGCTGCCGTCCCACCTCGCTTACCGATGCACGATGTAGTCCCCGGTCGCTCGCCATGTCAACGCGCGACAGAGCCGGTACCGTGATTCTGCTGACGCATCTGGCGATCCGGAGAGCCCGATGCGTCAGCAGCGGCGCAGTTACTTGAGGTAGCCGTACTTCTTGAAGATGGCCTCGTGTGCCTTGGCGATGGCGTCGAGAGCGTCTTTGGCCGTGCCCTTGCCGCCGACGACGTAGTCGCTGAGCGCAGCCTGGGCCGCAGGCAACAGCTCGCCGTACTGCGGGATGTTGTAAAAGTCCTTCACCATCGCCATGGTCTCCGCGAATGCGGCGTTGTATGGCGCGGCCTTGAGGAAGGCCTCGGAGGCCAACGCCTTCTTGTTGCAGGTATAGCCGCCCAGCTCGCCCCACTTCATCTGGATGTCGTCGCGCGCGAACCACTTGATGAAGTCAAGCGACGCCTGCTTCCGCTCCTCCGAAATGTAGGCATTGATGCTGGTGCCCTGCCCGCCCAAGGAGGCGTATTGATGGCCGTAGGGCCCCTTCGGGTTGGAGAAGAAGCCGGTCTTGTCCCAATACTTCGGATTCGTCCCCTGATTGGCCAGCGCCGGGAAGAAAGCGAAGTAGTTCATGGCGAAGACCACTTGCCCATTGATGAAGTAGTCATTCATCTCGGGGAAGAAGCTATTGGTGTTGCCGGGCGGGCCGGAATCGTAGAGGGCCTTGTAGGCCTCCAGCGCCTCCACGCACTCCTTCTTGTTGAGCACGCCATCCACCTTGTAGTCCTTGTTCCACTCGCAGCCATAGGTGAAGAGGGCATTCTGGAAGCCCATCGTGATGGCGTCGTAGTCCTTCTGCGTGTAGACGGCCGCGCCATACAGCGGAGGATTGGCGGTAGGCCGATGGAAGAACTTCGCCATGTCCACGAACATCTTGTAGTCTTTCGGCGGGATGGTGTAATCGTAGCCAAACTTCTCTTTGAATGCCGCCTTCTCCTTGGGATCGTCTATAATGTCCTTGCGATAGGCCCAGCCGTTGGCATCGCCCTCGGTGGGATAGGCATAGTACTTGCCGGAACCAGGCGGATACTCGCCGTAGTACTTGAGGGTCGCCTCGGTGACGGTATCCTTGAGGCCATTCTTGACCAGAAACTCGGTCAGGTCAACGTAGTGACCCTCGGTCACTGCCTGCCCCAGCCATTGGCTATCGCCAACCACCATGTCGAAGCCGGTGCCGCGGGCAGCCCACTCCGCGGATACCTTGTTGAAGTAGCTGCCCCATGGCTCCTGCACCACGGTGACCTTGATGCCGGTTTCTTTCTCGTACAGATTGCCGATCTCCTGCAGATAGTTGGCCGGATCCCACTGCGCCCACCAGATCACCAGCTCTTTGACAGCCGGAGCAGGCTTGGCTGCAGGTTCAGGGGCTTTGGCCGCCTCAGGGGCTTTCGTGGGTGCAGGCGCAGGCCCACATGAGGTCAGGCCAAACACCAGCGACAACACCAGAGCGAGAAACATGATTTTCCTAAACACGGTGGCTCTCTCCTTTTCTTGAAGAAATGTGGGCGAGAAAACACGATCTTGGCTCGACAGGTCCGACACTCAGGTCACTGCAGGCGATCTCACCTCCTTTCTTCGCCATCCTCAGCCCACTTCCTGAGGAATCACAGAGCGAGGTCTGTTCAGAATGCGCCCAACCGCGTGGGCCAGATCATCCATATCGAACGGGAAGTTCAGATAGGTGATCATGTCCTGGGACTCTGAACGGGAGGGCTGCTCGGAGATGACCAGTAGCGGCACTCGACCGACGTGATCGAGGAGTGATGCCCTGGAGAGGAGAGACCGGACATCACGAATGGGTAGCGTAGAGGCGATGATGATCAGATCTGCTTCCGGCAGCACACAGGGGCTGTCTTGCCGCGTCAGCGGATCCGCCACGAGCCGATGGACCTGCACCTCTGCGAGGCTGCGCAGCTTCAAATCAATCGCCGCGTAGAGGGCGTCATGATCGCACAGGACATGAACTTCTTTGGTCATCGCGCTTGTCGCCACCACAGAAGAAATCCGCCCGTTCTGGGGACACCCATATCATATCATTGCAACATTCCAAAGCCATCACAAATCAACGCGGAGATGTTCCAAAAACATTCCAATCAGACGAGGCCCTACTCCATCTCCGACCCTGGCGGAACGAAGATGTATCCCAGGCCAGGCCGGGTGCGGATATACTCGGGGCGCTGCGGATCAACCTCGATCTTGCGGCGCAGGCGATGGATGGCCTGACGGATCAATTTCTCGCCCTCGTCATAGCCTGGTCCCCACACCCGCTCTGTGAGATAAGCGGGCACCAGAATGCGTCCGGGCTGTTTGACCAGCTCACACAGAAGGCGATACTCGGTGGGCGTCAGTTCGACCTCCTGGCCGCGCACGAAGACCCGCCGTTTGCCGAAATCCACTCGCAGGTCGCCGGCCTCGTACTGCATGTCCGAAGGCAGGCCCTCGGCAAACTCTACCCGACGCAGGGCCGCGCGCACCCGTGCCAGCAATTCCGGCACGCTGAAGGGCTTGGTGATGTAGTCGTCCGCCCCCAGATCCAGGCCCAAAACCTTGTCCGCGTCGGCGGCCATCGCCGTGATCATGATGATCGGCACCGTGGAGAATTCTCGGATACGCCGACAGGCTTCATAGCCGTTCATCCCGGGCATCTTGATGTCCAACAGGATCAGATCGGGCTGCTCATCGGCGGCCAGTTGCACGGCCTGCTGTCCATCTGCAGCCGTGAGCACTTCGTAGTTCCGGGCTTCCAGATTGGTCTGAATAGCCCAGATGTATCTGGGCTCGTCCTCGGCGACCAGAATGCGCACTTTCTTCATCGAAGGACCTCCCTGGTAGGCGTCGGCAAAGTGAAACAGAAGGTGCTGCCGGCGCCGGGTTGGCTCTCCACCCAGATGCGGCCGCCGTGGGCCTCTACGATGCCCCGACACACGGCCAGCCCGAGACCCGCACCACGCAGGCGACGCGTCACTTCGTTCTCAACGCGATGGAAACGCTCGAAGATGCGATCCCACTCTTCGGCCGGGATGCCGATCCCCTCGTCGCTGACCGTGACCACGATGTGCTGGTTATCCCAATGCGCTTGCACCGTGATCGTGCCGCCATTCGGCGAATACTTGATGGCGTTGTCCAGCAGGTTCCGCAGCACCTGCTCGATGCGCTTGGCATCCACGCGGGCCACCAACGGCTCGGCCGGCAATTGCGTCACCAGGCGATGCTGGCTCGACAGCGCGCCCATGGACGTGATGGTGTTGCTGATCAGCTGGCCCAGGTCTGTCAGGTGTTTGTCCAGGCTCAACCGGCCGCTTTCGATGCGGCCAAGGTCCAGCAAGTGCTCCACGATGCGCTCCAGCTTGGCCGTTTCCTCGCTGATGCTCAACAGGAATTTGCGCTGGGTCTCCCGGTCGAATTCAGCGTCGTCCATCAACAACGAGGAGGCCGAGATCTTGATCAATCCTAGTGGCGTGCGCAGCTCATGCGAGACGTTGGCGATCAGCTCGGAGCGCAGCCGATCCACCTCGCGCAAGATCTTCACCTCGGCCGCCTGTTGCGCCAGGCGCGCATTCTCCACCGCGATGCCGATCTGATGGCCGATGGTGGTGAGCAGTTGCATCCGGTTCGCGCTTAAGACCTGCGATCTATGGCTGATGCTGCCCAGCACGCCCAACACTTTGTCTTTGGATTGAATGGGCACGCCGGTCAGGGTGAATGCCATGTCCGGCTGCGAGCTCTGAATCATGTGGCGAACCATCTCCAGCACCTCGCCGATTTGCAGGGAAGGCGACGCCTCCGTTCTCTGAGGGGCGCCGTCCACAGGCAGCCGAACGCGCTTGATCCTGGCCGCCACCGGTTCCGGGATGCCGCGATATGCCGCCAGAGTCAGATGCTTCCCGTCATCGTCGAGCAACTGCACCCAGCCGGCGTCCATGTCCATGACCCTCAGGGCGCACTCCAGGGTTGCACTCAGGATTTGATCCAGGCCGCTGGACTGGCCGATGGTCGTGGCGATCATGTTGAGCGCGGCCAGGTCCTGATTGCGTCTCTGAATCTCTGCCTCGGCGCGGGTACGCTCGGCGATTTCCGCCTGGAGCGCCCTGTTGGCATTCAACAGCTCGGCCGTGCGTTCCTGGACGCGCATCTCCAGCTCGTCGTGAGCCCGGCGCAATGCCTCCTCGGCCTGCTTACGCTCTGTGATGTCCTCGGAAATGCCCAGCAGATACTGGGGCACGCCTTCCGAATCCAGGATCGGCACCTTGAGCGTATGCAGGATGCGGATGCCGCGATGACGGGTTTGGATCGGCTCTTCAGGGAAGTCTACCAGGCGCTTCCGGCTCAAGACCAGGCGATCCTGGGCGACGAAGTAGTCCGCCTGCTCCTTGGGGAACAGGTCATGGTCCGTTTTGCCGATCATTTCCTCGTGAGAGAAACCCACCAGCTCTGCGCCAGCCTTGTTCCAGCGCACGAATCTCAGGTCCCTGGCGTCCTTGACGAAGATCATGATCGGGATGTTTTCGACGATGGAATCCAGGAAGGCCTGGGTGCGTTTGGCTTCTTCCTCGGCGCGCTTGCGCTCCGTGATATCTTCGGAAATGCCCATCAGATACTGCGGCTTGCCGGTGGCGTCCAGGATGGGCACCTTGAGCGTGTGCAAGATCCTGACACCCTTGTGGCGCGTGTGAATGGGCTCCTCAGGGATGTCTACCAATGAGCCGGAGGAAAGCGCCTCACGATCTTTGGCGTGAAAGAAGTCGGCCTCTTCTCGGGGAAAGAAGTCGTGATCGGTCTTGCCGAGCATCTCTTCCCGTGGGTAGCCCACCAGTTCCTCGCCGGCTCGATTCCAGAGCACCCATTTGAGATCCTGTGCCTCCTTGACGAACACCATGATGGGGATATTCTCCACCACCGAATCCAGGAAGGCCTGGGTGCGTTTGGCTTCCTCCTCGGCGCGCTTGCGCTCCGTGATGTCCTCGGAGATGCCCACCAGATACTGCGGCTTGCCGGTGGCATCCAGGATGGGCACCTTGAGCGTGTGCAGGATCCTGACGCCTTTATGTCGAGTATGAACCGGTTCCTCTGGTGTGTCTACCAGTCGGCCGGTGGTCAACGCCTCGCGATCTTTGCCGGTGAAGAAGTCGGCCTCCTCCTTCGGGAATACATCATAGTCGGTCTTGCCGATCAGCTCTTCGCGCGACAGGCCGATCGTTTCTGCTCCGGCCTTGTTCCAGCGCACCCAGCGGAGGTCTCTGGCGTCTTTGACGAAGAACATCAAGGGGATGTTCTCGACCACCGAGTTGAGAAAAGCGGTCGTCTCCTCTAATTGCCGCGCATGTTCCGCCAGCGCCTGTTGCGCCCGTTTGTGTTCGGCAAAGAGGCGGGCGTTTTCGATCGCGTTGGCCAACTGATCGGCCATTGTCTGCAGCGTAGTGATATCCTCTTCGGAGAAGGCGGCTGGCTGCGCGGATTGGATCGTCATGGCACCGATTGCCTGGCCGCGGCTGATGAGGGGCAGCGCGAGCTTAGAGCGCGTCAAGGGCAGCAGGGGGTTCTTTTTCTCGGCCGCTTCCTCGCTGACATCCTGCTCCAACCGACTCTGGCGGTTCGCGATGCACCAGCCGACCATGGTGTCGCCGCCGACTTCGATCCGGCGTCCTTCGGCCACCATCTTGCGACCGGCCTCGCCGGTGCCCGCACGCAGCACGGCCCAGCGGCCCACACCATCGCTCCAGTCTACCAGATACAGGCCCACATAATACAATCCAAACCGCTCGCGGGTGAGTTCGACGACTTGTTGGATGAGGTCATCGGGATCGAGGATGCTGCCGGTGGCACGCGAGACTTCGGCGGCGGCCTGGAGCAGCAGAGCACGACGGTCCAGTTTGAGGTTGGCCTGATGGAGCAGTTGTTCCACCTGGTTCGCCCCGGTCGGCTGAGAAACAGGACCTGATGGCTGGGGTTCTGTTAATTGCCAAGGATACATGGCGCTGTCCTCGCTCGTCATCGAGAGTCAAATTGGGAATGGTCGCCATAGGCCAGGTACCGGATAGAATGCCGGCCGTATGCGTCGCGTCTTCAGAACACGGTGCCGCAAGCACTCTATCAACAGCCAGACACCTGTAAGTATACCACGACCCATCAAGACCCAAAACGGCAAAACCTGGCCGTATATCCGCGTCGTCCGCGTCCCGTTTTCACAGGACGCGGATTGACGCGGATGAACGCAGATTGTCTTCCTGTCCGCGTCGCTCTGCGTTCATCCGCGTCCCATTTTCATTGGACCTCTCTCACCCCCGGCCCTGCTCTCCCCTGGCAGGGGAGAGCGGGGGGCACCGCCTTGTAGGGCATTTCGGG
>FWPU01008089.1_pt1 | contig 18366 bp, 17 predicted proteins | sample 2228361 | NCBI WGS metagenome assembly FWPU01 (sample SAMEA103939777, study PRJEB20133) | metagenome
CTTCGCTCTTGAACCCGGAACCCAGCATCAAAATCGTTGTCAGTTTGACATACCCCCAGCGTCTGTCGGCGGCTTTCTTCTGCAACCGCTTTAAGTATAATCGTCTCTCTTTATCTAACTGTATCATGCTTGTGCGCTAATTTTGCTTATCTGACCACTTTTCCACTCATTTCGTTTATCGCTTTCCATATTTGTTTGAGTATAATTAAAGCATTAAAGCAATGAGAGAGAACAGGGTTCTAACACTGGGGAACGGTGAAGGTTCAGCAGAGTTCCAACCGTATCGCGAGAAATTATGAAGAACAGGCGGGAACATTTCCAAACGCGTGTCGGCGGAACAAAGTGGCGTGTGGAGATGCACCAAAAACGCGTTGCGATTGAAATTTCAAGCCGAAAGAGTGTTATTTTTGCCGCTTTCACGTCTGAACGGTGCTCCATTTCGGTTGTCTTTTGATACAATCCATGAACACACGGCATTCAACAACATTATGGACTGCGCTTGTTGCCGACGCACTGATGCTCAACCTTGCATTTTTGCTTTACATCAAGTTTCGTGAGGCGATTCCACTCGTTCAATTCCGCGACCAAGTGCCGATGCTCATGTTGCCCATGCTCGTGATGATGATGTTCTGGCATGGGCTGTTCTGGCTGTTCGGACTTTATGACGTGGAGCAGTTTGTCTCGCGCTACAAGCAGGTCTCGCTTGTCTTTCAAGCGACGACGGTCGGCGCGATTGGGCTGGCGTTGTCTATTTACATTGACGACTATCTCTACGAACAATCGTCTGGGGTAGAAGTAACGGCGCGGGCGCGATTTGGGATATTTTTTTATTGGGCAATTTTATTTGTGAGCGTCTCCTCTGCGCGCGTGCTACATGCGACGGTGATTCGCAAACGCCTCATGCGCGGCATCGGGCGCAAAAACGCGCTGATTGTCGGAACGGGCAAACGCGCCCAAGAACTCGCCAACGATATTGAGGCACACCCCGCGCTGGGCTTAAATGTGATTGGCTTTGTGAAAGAGCGTCAAAATGGACAAGAACCTCTGGTAGAGAATGTGCTGGGCGTCGTTGATGACATTCCGACGCTCATTCAAGCGCGCAAGGTTTCAACCGTCGTGATTGCGGCGGAAGTCAATCGGCACGAAGAGCTCCTAAAAATCATTGGGCTATGCGAAGGCAGAGGCGTGAGTTTGAAGATGCTTCCCGATATGTATGAAATCGTTTCGGGGGCGGCACAAACGACGCAAATTTACGGCATGCCGCTCGTGAGTTTAGACCCGAAATTGCTCTCGCCCATTGAAGCCAATCTCAAACGCATTTTTGACATCGCCCTCTCGCTCGTGGTGCTCTTGGGCGGATTGCCCGTGTGGATTCTCATCGCGGTGATTGTCTGGATGGATACCAAAGCGTTTCCGATTTATTCGCAAACCCGCGTGGGCTTGCACGGCAAACATTTCACGCTCTACAAGTTCCGTTCTATGCGCCCTGATGCGGAGTCATCAGGACCGAGACTGACTCAAAAAGAAGACGACCGCATCACGCCCTTCGGAAAAATTTTGCGCAAGTATCGCATTGACGAGTTTCCGCAGTTTTTCAATGTCTTGATAGGCGATATGTCTATTGTCGGTCCGCGTCCAGAGCGTCCTTATTTCATTGAAAAAATCACGCAACACGCCCCGCACTACACGCGCCTGCACCGCGTCAAGCCCGGCATCACGAGTTGGGGACAAGTCAAATACGGCTACGCCGCCAATGTTGATGAAATGATTGACCGCCTCAAATACGATTTGTTCTACATCGAGAACATGAGTTTCGGTATGGATATTAAAATCATTCTCGCGACGATTTATGTGGTCATAACAGGCAGAGGGCAGTAGCGATTTTTCAATCACAATTTCAAGCATTAGATTGATGTTCATTTTTCAAAAACCTAAACCAAACGCACAATGCATGTAGAATACCACAAGTGGTATAGCCACCGTCTCCATCGCGATATGGAGCTGATGATTTTTGGACACGCTGGCGCGCCGACGATTGTCTTTCCAACCTCATATGCGCGCTTCTATGAATGGAAGGATTTCAAGATGATTGATACGATTGCCGATAAAATTGATGGGGGATATTTGCAGCTTTACTGCGTCGATGGCATTTGGTCAGAGACGTGGTATAACTACGGCATTCACCCGAACGCACGCATGCAGCGCCACAATGCGTGGGAGCAGTATATGATTCACGAAGTCTATCCTTTGATTCGCCATAAAAATCACAACCCCTTCACGATTTTGACGGGCACAAGTTTTGGCGCATTCATTGCCGCGCTCTTTGCACTCAAACATCCTTGGCACGCTAATAAACTTGTCGCCATGTCGGGCGGATACAGCACGAAAGGATTTTTAGATGGCTACTACGATCAAGATGTGTATTTCAATTCGCCGTTAGACTTTGTTCCAAATATGCACGACCACAACACGCTCGAGCGAATCCGCGCCATCGACCTTAAACTCATCACCAGCACTTGGGATATTCCCACATGCCGCGAAACGACAAAGGAACTCTCGACAAAGTTGTGGGATAAAGGGGTCTGGAATCAATGCGATATGTGGAACGACGCGCAACACGATTGGCCCGATTGGCGCAGAATGATTCGCGTTTATCTTTAATCCTTGCCTGAAAAACACTTGTCGCACCGACCGCCGTCAGAACGCCGTAAAGGCATCATCGTTTGCACGTGGGAAGGCATTTTCGCCAATCCTTACATCGTCATTACCGATACCACATACCTTACGGCGTTTGCTGTGATGCTTTCCGCCTCCAATCCTATCATCGCTTTCATCGGAGGCATTCCCTTTTTGGTTCGTGTCTTTCAACTCTTAGGCGCGTATCTTGTTGAGCATTACGGCAACCGCAAACGCTTTGCAATTTGGACGGGAGTCGGCGCGCGGCTGACGTGGCTACTGGTTGTGGCGGCTGGGCTCATTTGGCGCGACGACACGGGCACGCTCTTACTCGTCTTCACAGCCGTTACATTCATTGCCAAAATTTTTGAGACGATGCTCGGCATGGGCTGGATGTCGTGGGCGACGGATTTGATTCCGAATCAAGTGCGTGGCAGTTACTTCGGCTTTCGGCTCTCGCTTATGGCTGTTACGAGCGTGCTGACCACCTACATGATTGGATTCATTCTCGACTGGTTCAAGGCACGCGGCAACGAAGCCGATGGCTATCTTGTGATGCTTGTGATTGCCTCGCTGTGCGGATTAATTACCCTTGTTCTCTTTCAAAAGCAATATGAACCGCCCTTTCAACCCGCACCTGACCGCGATTTCAAACGCGACGTCTGGCTTCCGTTGAACGACGCGTATTTCCGCCCTGTCATTATTTTCAATCTGCTCTGGGCGATAGCGCAAGGCGTGGCGTTGGTCTTCTTCACGGTGCAGATGATTAACGTCTTGCACATGTCTTTTACGCAGATTGCGATTTTCAACATCATCGTAACGATTGGGCGCGTTGCGCTCAATCCCTTCTGGGGCAAGTTCACCCAGCGATTCGGTTCGAGCGCGACGCTCAAAATTTGCGGAGTGCTCATTACGCTCAATCCGATTCTCTGGCTTTTTGCAACGCCCGATAATCTCGTTCCCGTCTGGCTCGACGCCCTAAACAGCGCGGTGGCTTGGACAGGCTTCGACCTTGCCGCCATGAACATTCAATTCACCGATAGCAAGCCGAAAGGACGCGCCTACTACTTCGCATGGGCCGGCATTTCAAGCGGACTGGGCTTGTTTTTCGCTGGATTGGTCGGCGGACAGCTTGCGGATTTTTTTCAAGATGTTTCCCTGCAAACGCCAACAATGCTCATCACTGGCTATCACTGGATTTTTCTGATTTCATTCGTGCTTCGGATTGTAAGCCTCGTGGTGTTTTGGAGATTGCGCCCCGATACGCCTGTTCTCAAATCGCTCGGTTTGAGGCTAAATTGAGATAGACTTCTACCCGCCGCGACGGATTCGAAATAAAAAGGCGACTCGTTTTGAATCGCCTTTTGCTTTTTCATGCCGCGCGCTTACTTATCATCGACCACTTCAAAGTCGGCGTTTTTCACTTCGCCTTCTTTTGTTTTCTTTGATACGTCTGCATTGCCTTGCGGCTGTGCCGCGCCGTCTTGTTGCTGATAGAGTTTTGTCGAGACTTCTTGCCAGACTTTGGAGAGTTGCTCCATTGCAGGCTTAATGGTTGCTACCGAGCCGCTCTTGTGGGCTTCGCGCAAGTTGTTGAGCGCATCGTTAATCTTTCTACTGTCTTCAGCGGGAAGCTTATCGCCCAAGTCTTTGAGTTGGCGTTCGGTCGAGAAGATGAGCGCGTCCGCCGAGTTTTTGATGTCGATTTCTTCTTTGCGCTTGCGGTCTTCTTCGGCATGGGCTTTGGCGTCGTCGCGCATTTTTTGAATTTCCGCGTCAGAGAGTTTGCCGCTGGCTTCGATGCGAATTTTTTGCTCTTTGCCGGTGGCTTTGTCTTTTGCGGAAACGCTCAAAATGCCGTTGGCATCGATGTCGAAGGTTACTTCGATTTGCGGAATGCCGCGTGGCGCGGGCGGAATGCCGTCGAGATTGAATCGACCGAGCGTTTTGTTATCGACCGCCATCGGACGCTCGCCCTGCAAGACGTGAATTTCAACGGACGGCTGATTGTCGGACGCCGTTGAGAACGTTTCGGTTTTGCGCGTCGGAATCGTCGTATTGGCTTCGATGAGTTTGGTCATCACGCCGCCGAGCGTTTCAATGCCGAGCGAGAGCGGTGTAACATCGAGCAAGAGCACGTCGGTGATGTCGCCTTTGAGCACGCCGCCTTGAATTGCCGCGCCCACCGCGACGACTTCATCAGGATTGACGCTCTTGTTTGGCTCTTTTCCGAAGAATTGTCTGACCATCTCTTGCACTTTCGGAATACGCGTTGAGCCACCAACCAAGACGACTTCATCAATATCGCTGACTTCCAACTTGGCATTTTTCATCGCACGTTTGCACGGTTCGAGCATGCGGTCGAAGAGGTCGGCGCAAAGGGCTTCGAACTTCGCACGTGTAATGTTGATGACGAGGTGCTTCGGTCCGTCTTGCGTTGCCGTAATGAACGGCAGGTTTACCTCGGTATCGGTGCGCGAAGAGAGTTCGATTTTGGCTTTTTCCGCCGCTTCTTTGAGGCGTTGGAGTGCCATTGGGTCTTTGCGCAGGTCGATGCCTTCTTGCTTTTTGAATTCATCGGCGAGAAAGTCGATGAGGCGTTGGTCGAAGTCGTCGCCGCCAAGGTGCGTATCGCCGTCGGTTGAGCGCACTTCAAAGACGCCGTCGCCCAGTTCCAAAACGGAAATGTCAAATGTGCCGCCGCCCAAGTCAAAGACCGCGACCTTTTCATTTGATTTTTTCTTATCCAATCCATATGCCAGTGCCGCCGCGGTCGGCTCGTTCAAAATACGCTTGACTTCCAAGCCCGCGATTTTGCCTGCGTCTTTCGTGGCTTGGCGTTGCGCGTCGTTGAAGTAAGCCGGAACGGTAATGACGGCTTCGGTTACTTTTTCGCCGAGAAAATCCTCCGCCGTTTGTTTCATCTTTTGCAGAATGAACGCGGAAATTTCTTGCGGCGTGTATTCTTTATCACCAATGCGAACCTTGACGCTATTGTTCGCGGGAATGACTTCGTAGGGCACCAGTTTCATTTCTTCGGTTACTTCCGAAAAGCCCCGTCCCATAAAGCGCTTGATGGAGTAGACGGTGTTTTTCGGATTGGTAATCGCTTGACGCTTTGCCGGTTGCCCGACGACGCGCTCGCCCGTTTTGGTGAAGCCCACAATCGACGGCGTCGTGCGTGCGCCTTCCGAGTTGGCAATGACCACAGGCTCATTGCCCTGCATGACCGCAACGCATGAGTTCGTTGTGCCTAAATCAATTCCAATAATTTTACCCATTGTTGTAAGACGGTTTAGTGTGAATGAATAATTTTACCAATGAAACTCTGCAAATTGTTTGGAGATTCCAAACCTTTCGCCAAAACCTTTTTATCGTTTTGAATTTTGTTTTGAAAATTTTAGGATTCATTCGCGAGCGAAACGGCGAGTCGCCTTGTCGGAGTCTTGGAAATCGTAACGGTGTTGCGAGGAATAAAAAAAGACGCTCTCGCAGAAAAATGAACAAAACTGCGAAAGCGCCATTGAAAAAGGAGAATAACTATGAACTGACTCTGTAAATGCTTTCGCCTCTCGTTTTGTTCCCGACCTCGCCGTTTCAGTCGAAAATTTTTATTAAATCCAGATTTTTAAGGAACTTAAATTTTAATTTTTTATTAAAGTCATAACACGAATTGCAGACTATTATGTTCAAATTGTGTTCAATAAAGGAAGCCCGAGCGTCTTGCACGGGCTTCTCTTTTGCTTTCGCCAAAACCACTGCCTTACATTACTTCAACGCGATTTCTTTGACGTTCTTCACCGGTTCGACTTTGGGAAGGGTCAAGTGAAGCACGCCGTTTTCATACTTGGCTTCGATGTTGTCCTGGTCGATGTTTTCGCCGAGCGTAAAGGCGCGTGAGAAACTGCCATAGACGCGCTCAACGCGATGGTAATTCTTTTTCTTTTCTTCGGTTTCTTGCTTGCGCTCGCCGCGAATGGTCAGAACATTATCTTCGATGCTGACTTTGACATCTTCTTTCTTCAAGCCCGCCAGTTCGGCTTCAATATAGATGTTCTTTTCATCTTCGGCGATATTGACGCGCATCGCGTTTGGATTGAATCCAGTGTTGAATGCAGGCATCACATCACGGAAGACATCATCAAAGACGCGGTCAATAGCGGCAAACGGATTTTGATTGAATTTGACTAACATGGTTAATCCCTCCTATTTCGTTTAGTTTGAGATGTTTGTCTTGAAAGTAACTTTTGAACTCGCTTTCACTTTTTACTTACTCAACTCTCGTGCCAATGTTGGTTTTGCGGTTTTCTTTCTTCTGTATTGGCACTATCCAGAAACTTATTCCGATGTGCGTCAGGTTGAATCGGTAAGTCTCTCTTGCTGTGTCAGAGAGGGCTCTGAAAAATTGTCATTTCAAGATTGAGTATATTAAACATCTTCGTTTGAGATGCGTTAAAGAAAGATGGTTTGTTTGTAAGCCGGTGCGTAAAGGGGAAACTTGACGGCTTTTTGAAACGACTTTTTTTCTGAATCTTACTTCAACCTAAACTGTTAACGAGGTAATTGATGATGCGGATTCAACATTGCTTTTCAGGGCTTCTGCTGACAACTTCGCTCCTGGCAATTTCAATCTTCTCGTCGGGGTGCTACACACAATTTGCCACCACGAACTCAATTGCTCGCGCCTCTTCTCCGAGCACAATCGATGTGGAAGAACTTATTGAAAATGGTAGCGATGTTACGATTAACAATTACTACTACGACACCTACTACGCGAATGTGTTGCGCCCTGCCATTTACGGTTTTGGCGGTTGGGGCTGGTATGACCCGTTTTGGGGCTATCCGCTTTGGTATACGCCCGTGATTGTGCCTGTCGCTTATTACGGTTGGGGCGGCTGGGGCTGGAATCGCTGGGCTGGCTGGAATCCATATTTTCCGCCGGTATGGGGCGGCGCAGTTGCTTCTACTGCACCCGTCGGAACGCGCCGCACAGGCATCGGTCGCACACGTGCAACGGGAATGGAAAACTCATCAATTTATCCTGTGGGCTCTTCGCTACGCTACGGTTCTTCAAGAGAGAACGGCATCGCTCCAAGTTCACGCCGACAACGCACGGGCACAACCACCACCGCTCCCGCGACCACCACACGCCGCAGTAGCACAGGCAGAAGCGTAGAACGAAAATCAAGCGGAACCTCGTCAGAAAAATGGGGCAGTTATTCCGCACCGTCTCGACGGCAATCCAGTGGCACGTCCAGTTCACCCAGTTACTCGCCGCCTTCATCAACGCGTTCATCGTCCGCCTCAACACCCTCTCGCAGTGGCGGCGGTTCATCAGGTGCATCTTCTTCCGGCTCGTCAGGTCGAAGACAACGCTAACTTAATAGCACTATGAAACACACACTTTTTTTCGGACTTCTTTTTCTTTGCGCAGGTTGCGGTTTTACCAAAATGACGCACCCCGAAGTCGAAGTTTTTGACCCTGACTCGAAAAAGTTTTTAATGGAAGAGGTTTCTGTGCTCTCCAAGTGCGGCAGTTGCCATGAGCATTTGACGGATAAATACACCGTCTATACCAAAGCCGTCAAAAACAAAACGAGTTTGGACAAACTCAACTTGCTTCGCTCCGATTCATTTAACGGTGCGGAAATGCGCGGATACGATAATTACGCCGAGAGCGAATTTGGATTTTACTACTACTATCCTTGGTGGTATGATAATTACATCGTCAGTTCAAGGCTTTACAACAGCACGCCGATTGCAAGCAACGAAGAAGTCAGTGATGAGCGTCGGCGTCGGCAAAGCTATCGGCGCGGTTCAGGACGCTTGCGACTTTCTTCACCGACAACGCCAACATCAACCGTTTCAGCCCCAATGCCTTCTGTTGCGCCGACTGTGCCAGCAACGTCAGTTGCAAATCCGAATCGCACCACCAACTCAACTGACGATGACAATAACAATCGCCGCCGCACCACCGAAAGCAGTCCAACCACCGAACCTGCGCGACGGCAAAGCGACAACCAAACACAACCCGCGCAACCTGAAAGACGCGACAGCGGTCGAAGCCGATAAATACAAGGCTTTTCACCGCATTTGACGAAAGAATCTTGACCTAAATCAACCTTAGCCATGACACGCAAAATCCTTCTTCTCCTTTCAATGCTCGGCTCTTTTTCCATCACGGCGCACGCACAAAACGAACTTGACGCGATTCGTTTCAGTCAGCAAGGGCTCGGCATCGGCGCACGCGCACTCGGCATGGGCGGCGCATACACCGGCATCGCCAATGATTACAGCGCGATTTTCTACAACCCCGCCGGACTCGGTCAAATCAAGCGTATGGAGTTCAATCTTGGATTCGATTTCTACCAATTTAACAGCGACGCTTCTTACCTCAACACTTTGCAAAGCGCAACCAACAGCCGCACCGCCATTCAATCGCTTGGATTCGTTATGCCCTTTCCAACGTATCAAGGCAGTTTCGTTTTGGCGTTTGGATACAACCGTCAAGCGAACTTCACCGGCGGTCAAAACATCAATGCGTTTAATCCGTCGCAAAGCTTCTTAGATGGACTTGCGACGAACTCAAACCCGCGCTTCGATAATAATGGCAACATCATTTTGAGCGACCTTGCCGCTTACGCTTGGGAACAATTTCTGCTCAATGATTCGGCGGGGGTTTATATCAATCCGATTCGTGGCAATGTGTTGCAAAATTCCGAACTCTTGGAAGACGGCGGGAAAAATTCTTTCTCGATTGCTACAGCGATTGAAGTCGCGCCGTCTTTGTTCGTTGGCGGCACGCTCAACATTGTGAGTGGCAATTACTCTTACTTTCGCACCTATCGCGAGAGCGATGTTCAAAATCGCTACGAAAAGTTTCAATCGCTGACGCTGGAAGAAACGATTGAAACCGACCTGACGGGTTGGAATCTCAAAGCCTCGCTCCTGTATGTGCTCAACGACCACCTTCGGTTGGGATTAGCCGTTGAAACGCCGACGACTTTAACGTTCAACGAACTTTCCACGCAAACGCTTTCATCGCGCTACAAACAGCCTCCTGCACTGAATCAACCGCTTTCGTATTCAGAGCGATTGCCTGCGAACAACTTTGAGTATCGGCTTCGCACGCCGTTTGTGTTTTCAGGCGGCATTAGTTTGGAAGAGCCGAACTTTACAATTTCCGCACAGGCGACCTTCACTGATTGGACACAGCTCGAGTATCGTGCTGATGGCGTTAGTTTCGCCGACCTCAATCGCATTTTCAAAACGGATTTTCAACAAACGATTGACTACGCCGTCGGTGCGGAACTTCGCTCCGTCTTCCTACCGATACGCGCACGCGCTGGATACAGTTATCAAATGTCGCCGCTCAAATTCCGCGACGCCGCCAGAACACAGCCAACCACAATGGACGACGCACGCAAAACCATTACCTTCGGTGCCGGACTCTTGCTTCGAAAAACGCTCAACATTGACGTGGCTTACATCCGCACGACCCAAAGCATTTTCGGCAGTCTCTACGCCGGCTCGGCACAAGTCGGCGAAACGCTCACGCTCAACAGCATCGTGCTGACGACAAGTTTTCGCTTCTGATTACTTTTTCACTCCCCCAGTTCCCCTTGATTTCCCTTCACCAAAATCTATGGCACATTCTTCTCAAAACGGCTTTATCGTCTGTATTCATCGCATAATTTGGCTTGTGTAAAAAGTCCTCGCGTCTATATTGACAGTGCAAAAGTAGCCCAAAAAGATGCTGTAAAAAAGGTGTGCAATGGTCTTACGGCTGCAAGACAATTCTTTCAAGAATCTTTCTTAAACGAAAGGAGTTTTTAGTCAATGGCACACAAAAGTCAAGTGAAGTGGTTCGATGGCAAAAAGGGCTATGGGTTCATTCTTAATCCGGTGGGTGGCGAAGACATTTTCGTTCACTACTCTGCGATTGCGTCGGAACGGAAGTATAAAATGCTCGATCAAGGCGCACCCGTAGAGTTTGAACTTCTTACCACCAACAAAGGGTTGCAAGCGCAAAACGTCAAGCAACTCACACCGTTGAGCGATGAAGCCATGCGCGCTTCGCCATCGAGGTAGCATAACGGTTACGTGCCGTTTGCCCGTCAGGAACTTTGCAAGCCAACTTGTGAACAAGGGAGGTCGCGCATTTGCGACCTTTTTTGCTTACGATTGTATTTTCGCGTCAAAGTCTAAGTTAAGTCTTCATGACGCTTAAATCGCTTCTTTCACATAGCCTTGAAGCCTATACGGCTGTGCGCTCCGACACGCGCCCTGCCGACGCCGTTCTTTCCGATTATCTTCGCGCCCGAAAATATCTCGGCTCACACGACAGAAAGTTCATCAGCGAAGCCGTCTATGGCACGCTCCGATACGACCTTGCCCTCGAGCCTTTTGTTGCCACTGCGTTCCCTCAAAATTCCAACAAGTTAACTTACGCACTTATCCTATTTCTCTTTCTCTCACAACGGCACGGCGACGACTTACTTTCTCCAACAAGTGAACTTACGTCGCTACCAGAAACACAACTTTTCGACCTGCGCTCGCAATTTTTTTCCAAGCGACAACAGACACAAAGTATTTCAGAACGCTACGCGTTTCCTCACTGGGTTACAGAAAAATTGTTGAGAGAATTTTCAGAAGCAGAACTCGAACACCTTTACGCCGCACTCAACACCGAAGCCCCGTTGACTTTGCGCACGAACACTCTGCTCATCTCGCGCGCGGCTCTGCAACAAAAACTTGCCGCTGAAAACATTCCCACCACATTCGGCACACTTTCACCCGACGCGCTCTTGTGCGACCGACGTCGACCGATTTTTCAATCGCAAAGTTTCAAAGAAGGACTCTGCGAAATTCAAGACGAAGGAAGCCAACTCATCTCCCTAATCCTAAATCCAAAACCGAGAACGATTGTGCTCGACGCTTGCGCGGGCGGCGGCGGCAAAACCCTTCACCTTGCCACCCTTATGCAGAACAAAGGCAAAGTGTATGCCTACGAGAAATTTCCAAAACGCTTCGGCAACATTCGCGACCGATTGAAACGCTCAACGCTTCAAAACGTCGAGCGTCTCGATAGCGACGCCAAACTGCAACGCTTTCAGGAAAAGTTCAATGGCAAAGTCGACTCCATTTTGATTGACGCGCCTTGCACCGGTAGCGGCACGCTCCGACGCAATCCCGACTTGAAACGACGGCTCACGCCTGAATCGCTCGAATGCCTCAAAAACGTGCAGTCTGAAATTTTGGACACCTACGCGCCACTGCTCAAAGTAGGAGGCAGATTAGTTTATGCCACGTGTTCAATTTTTCGGGAAGAAAACGAAGCGCAAGTAGAAGCGTTTCTTTCGCGACACCAAAATTTTTCGCACGTGCCTGTCTCGGAAGTTGTGAAGGAAATTCGTATAGACGCTGATTTGACAAGGCTTTGCGAGCGATTACAAAACGAACTTTATCTCAAACTTTTTCCGCATCGCGATAACACCGACGGTTTTTTCGCCGCCGTTCTTAGGCGCAATGCCTAAACCGATTTCGCATCGCGGGCGTCTTCCTGCTTAAAGTTCACCGTCTCTTTGATTAAGTAACTTTCGCTTTGGAGGTAGCTCTTCGTAATCATTTCGCCGAGCAATCCGCCCAAGAAAAATTGCACGCCGAGAATGATGAGCAACACGCCGAGCATGAGGAGCGGGCGATTGCTCACGCTTTCTTGATGCACATACTTGCCGTAAGTCAGCACCGCTGCAATGATGAATCCCAATAGAAAGCACACAATTCCGAGCATGCCGAAAAGGTGCATGGGGCGTTTCATATACTTGGTAATGAACATCACCGTAAGCAAATCCAAAAAGCCGTTGAAGAAGCGACTTAATCCGAATTTGGACGTGCCGTATTTGCGAGGGCGATGCTGAACAGCAAGCTCCGAGACACGAAAGCCGTTCCACTTCGCCAAGACGGGAATGTATCGATGCATTTCGCCGTAGACTTGCACGGCTTTGACGACTGCATGTCGATACGCTTTCAAGCCACAATTAAAATCGTGAATATGGACGCCGCTCAATAAGCCGGTAACGAAGTTGAAGAGTTTGGAGGGAAGCGTTTTTGTAATCGGGTCGTAGCGTTTCTTTTTCCAGCCGCTTACAAGGTCGTAGCCTTCTTCGAGTTTGCGAATGAGCGGCTCGATTTCGTAGGGATTGTCTTGTAAATCCGCATCCATTGTAATCACATACTTGCCTTGCGCGGCGCGAAAGCCAGCATCGAGTCCGGCGGATTTGCCGTAGTTGCGCCGAAATGAAATCAATTTGACTTCTTTGTGCGATTCAATCAAGGCTTTGACGACTTTGTCGGAGCCGTCGGTCGAGCCGTCGTTGATGAAGAGAATTTCAAATCTTGGCTGATGCCCGAAGAGCGTGTAGAGGTTGCTCTTTTGAATCGAGTCGTAAATTTGTTCAGTGAGCTCTGGGAGTGATTCGGCTTCATTGTAAAGCGGAATCACAATGGAAATATCAACTGGAAATTCGGATAATGTCGCGTTCACAGGTTGTAGATTTAATCCGCTGATGGTTTATCGAGTCGGCTTTCAAGGACAGCTTGAATATCGACTGGAACGTTGGAGAGAAAATCATATCCTGTCAAGCGTTCAAGCTCGTCGACAGTGGTTAGATACTTTCGCCAGCCGGACTTTTTGAATTCTTTGCCTTGCTCATTGGGCATATTGACGGCGATGACGCGTGTGTCTTTGGTGATGTCTTTCAAGCCTTGCCCGCGCTCCAAGACGACAACGATTTTCCAAGTGGATTTGGGAATCGCGACACGTCCATTGCCTTTGCCTTTCAAGTATTCAGGATTTTTGTCGTAAATGCCGCCCGCGATGAGATAAAGTTCTTTGTTTTTCTTTTTTGCCAAGACTTCACAGTAGGCTTCAAGCGAGAGCCATGGACCAGCATTGAGGTCGTGCGTTTGCGGCAGAATGTTCGTCATTAAAAAAGTTGCGTCGTTATCTTCTCTGGTGCGGGTGCGTTCTTCGGAGCGAACCATGTGTCCTCTATCAAATCCGCTGCCGGTGTAGTCGTTGTGGGTGATGCGTTGAAATCCGTTGGGCAGGCTCAAGTCGGTGATAAACGGTCCTTGTTTGCGCTCTGCCGAGCCGAACCAACTTGCGTTCAAGTTCCAAGCAACCCAATTTGCGCCGCCGCGTGCATTGTTGTAGGAAAGCACAAATTGCGGTTTTTCCATCAAGTAGTCGTCGCTCTCGTCATTGTCTTTGGGAATGCCGAGCGGCGCATGCATTTCAAAGAAAGAACCCGGACTTGCGGGTGTTGCTTGACGTTTTTCCGCTTTGGGTTCTCTTTGCTGTTTGGTCGTCGGTTGGTTGTCGCCTGCGGAAACCGCCTCGTCTTTCGCGCTTCGAGATTGAATCAACAAATAAACGCCGACGATAACGACAAGAATGAGTAAGTTGCGGATTGTTTTGTTTTGGAACAAACTAACCTCCGTTCTGTTTATGAACTTAAAATCAGTGTTAAAACACGAATGACAAAATCGCGTCTCATTTTCGTGCTTGTTCTCTTTGCGCTTGCCTTGCTCTTCGTTTTGCCGAAGGTGTTTAATCGGAAAACAACGGCGACGGCTTCAAGCTCTGCCCCGACGCCGCTTTCCGTTGACGCCGTCGTGCTTAAACCGCGCACGGTCGCTAATAAGGTCTATACCACTGGCACGCTGATTGCGAATGAGGAAGTCGAGTTGCGCAGTGAAATCACGGGCAAAGTTAGCAAAATCTTTTTTCAGGAAGGGGCGCAGGTTGCGCGCAATCAACTGCTTTTGAAAATCAACGACGATGAACTGCAAGCGCAGAAGAAGCGGACGGAGTCGCAGTTGCGCCTTGCCGAATTGCGCGAAGCACGCCAGAGACAACTGCTTGCCGAAAAAGCCACGAGTCAAGAAGAATACGATGTCGCGCTCAACGAACTCAATACACTTAAAGCTCAATTAGAGGTCTTGAAAGCACAGATCGACCGCACGGAAATTCGTGCACCGTTTGGCGGCAAAGTCGGCTTGCGTTATGTCAGCGAAGGCAGTTATGTCTCACCTTCCACGCGCATTACGACGCTTCAAAGTTCGACGCCTATTAAACTTGATTTTGCAATTCCAGAAAAATACGCCTCGCAAGTGCGCGTTGGCGATAAAGTCTTCTTCCGCGTGCAGAGTTCGCCGAAAACCTTCGAAGCCACCGTTTATGCGATTGAGCCACGCATTGACCTGAACACGCGCACACTCCAACTTCGCGCGATTTATCCGAACCAAAACGCCGAACTTATCGCCGGGGCATTTGCCGATGTCGAACTTGTTTTGCAAGAACTTAACAACGCACTGATGATTCCCTCCGAAGCCCTTGTGCCAGACCTCAACGGTCAAAAGGTCTTCCTCATTCGAAACGGTAAAGTCGCTGAACCGCTCGTTGAGATTGGACTTCGCACCGACAGAGAAGTGCAAATCGTGAGCGGATTAAGTGCGGGCGACACCGTTCTGACCACAGGCATGTTGCAAGTGCGAAGCGGTATGACGGTCTCTTTGAACCTTCGCCAATAGCCCCTTGGCGACATTTTGTTTGGATTCCATTTTTGTAACTTTAATCCATTGCAGTAAAAAAATGGACGTTTGGCTTTACATCTTTTCAATCATCGTTCCACTCGCCTATACGGGTGCGACGCTTTCATATTGCGCCGACTTTTTTTGGAAAATCGGCTGGGCAACTGCCATTAAGCGTCCGCTTTTGTTCCTCACCGCGATTTTTCATCTCATCTATCTAAACCTACTTTTTGCGCAGAACGGCTATCCGCCGATTGCGTCCGTTTTTCAACTGATGTCGACGATTGCCTTCACGTTGCTCATCACTTATCTCTTCATTGAACTCTCGACGGGCGTGATTGAAACCGGCTTTTTCGTGCTTTCCGTCGCACTGCTCTTTCAAGTGATTTCATCGTGGTTCATTGAAGATGTTGGCGCGGTGAGCGAAGGCGTAAAAAATCCGATTCTTTCGCTTCACATTGTTTCCGCCTTGCTCGGTTATAGCGCGATGGCGATTGCGGGCATTTACAGCCTGCTCTACCTTATGCTCTTAAAGCAAATTCAAACGAATCAATACGGTTTGCTTTTCGAGCGATTGCCGAACCTCGAGCTCTTTGAAAAGATGAGCTACAACGCCGTCATGTTCGGATTCTTTTTTCTGACAGTCGCCTTTATTGCTGGCGCGATTTGGATTCCGAAAACTTCAATTTCACTGGTTGATTTCAAACTCATTGGCACGATTGTGGTGTGGGCGATTTACGGCGTTGGACTCTTGTTCCGCGAACGGCTCGCTCTTCATGGCAAGCGCATGGCAGTGATGCTTATTTCAGGGTTTCTCTTCGCGTTCCTTTCCATGACCGTGCTGAACTTTTTTTCGTCTCGTTTTCATTCGTAGTTAGGGAGAAGGATTGACAATCATTTGGCTCTACTTCAATTGATGTTTTCATTCAACAAAGCGATTATGCACAGCAGTAACCATTCACATCACGACGCGATGCAACTGATTGCCGTCGGCATTACGCACAAAACTGCGTCGCTCGACATTCGGGAGCGATTTGCTTTTAACGAGCAAGACGCCAAAGCCTTACTCAATGAACTTTGCAACGGATTGGTTTCAGAGGCGATGCTTCTTTCCACGTGCAATCGCACCGAGCTTTACGCCGTGCCGAAATTGCCAGAAGTAACGGCGGAGTATTTGATTGATTTTCTCATCTCGCGCCGCGCGATGTCGAAGGAAATTGGGCGTGAACATTTTTTTCGCACGTTTGCGTGCGGTGCGGTCAAGCACTTTTTCACGGTTGCCTCCGCCGCCGATTCTATGATTTTGGGCGAAGCGCAAATTCTCGGTCAGGTCAAAGACGCTTATCGACTTGCGGCGGAAATGGGTGCGACGAAAACCATTCTGAACCGCTTGGCACACGACGCCTTTAATGTGGCAAAGCGCGTCAAGAGCGAAACGAAATTTTCCGAAGGCGCGATTTCCGTCAGTTACGCCGCTGTCGAACTTGCTAAGAAAATTTTCTCCGACCTTTCTGAAAAAAGCATCTTGCTTATCGGTGCGGGCGAAACCGCCGAACTTGCCGCTAAGCATCTGCTCGAGAAAAAAGCCCATCGCATCTCGATTACCAATCGCACGCTTGCCAAAGCCGAAGCCCTTGCAAGCGAACTCGGCACAAGCAACATTCTCACCTTCGATTACTTCAAAGAACGCTTGCACGAATTCGATATCGTCATTTCTGCTGTCGGCACAGTCGGTCAAATCCTCTCTGTTTCTGACATTGACCTTGCCATGCAAAAACGCCGACGCAAAACCATGCTCCTGCTTGACCTGGGCGTGCCGCGCAACATCGACCCCACAGCCAGCACCCTTTACAACGTCTTCCTCAAAAGCATTGACGACCTGCAAGGCATCGTTCAAAAAAATCTTGAAGCCCGTAAAGCCGAACTGCCAAAGGTTGAAGCCATTATTGTGCAAGGATTGATTGCCTTCGAGCAGTGGCAAAGCAGTCTGCAAGTCGCGCCCACCATTCGCTTGTTGCAAGAAAAATTCAACGCGATTAAAGCGCAGGAACTTGCCCGATTGAAAAACAAAGTCAGCGACGCTGAATACAAACTGCTCGAGCAACTCGCCGACCGCCTCATCGGCAAACTCATGCATTTTCCCATCAAAAGCCTCAAATCGCCTGTGCCAACGGAAGAGAGCCTTGAAGGGAAAATCGCCTTGCTCCGACAACTCTTTGAGCTTGACGACTCAACCGCCGTGAAATGACGTTCGATTACAAAAAGCATTACACGCTTGACGCTGAACAGTTTGACTACTTCGAAGCCCGCCCGCCCGTCGTGTCGCACAGCGAGCGACGACTTGCCGAATGGATTCTTTCACTTTTGCCGCGTGGGGCGAAGTCGGTGCTTGATGTTGGATGCGGCAGAGCGTGGGTCGCCGCAACGCTCTGTCCGAAGGGCGTTGAAGTTTGCTCAATGGATATTTCGCCTACCAATGTTGAAAAAGCCCTCGCGCGTTACCCTTTTCCGAATCATCGCGGCGCGGTCGGCGACGGGTTCAACTTGCCCTTCGACGATGAATCGTTTGATTGCGTGATTGCTTCCGAAGTCGTCGAACACGTGCCCGACCCCGAAGCCTTTGTTCAATCGCTCTTTCGCGTCGTCAAGAAAGGCGGCGCGCTAATTCTTTCCACGCCCTACAAAGAAAAAATCCGCTATGAACTCTGTATTCACTGCCATCAGCTCACGCCCGTCAACGCCCATCTCCACTCGTTTGACGAGCATCGGCTCACCTCGCTCTATTCTGGCAACGATTTGCACCGCGTAGAGTGGCACGCCTTTAACAACAAACTCCTGCTCTTCCTTCGCACTTACCTTGTGCTTCAATTTTTTCCCTTCACACTCTGGAAGTTGGTCGATAAATTGGCAACTCTCGTATTCAATAAGCCCGTGAACATCGTCGTGAAATATCATAAGCGCGCGTGAGGAAAATTTTTTTGAGTGTCGTTACCGAAGTTTTTTATATTAGACTTGCTACATTGAAAAATCGTGTAAAAAAGGTAAAATAAGGCAATTCAGGGGAGATTATCAGAAAGGATAATGAAATGGCAA
>FWPU01008095.1_pt1 | contig 18360 bp, 12 predicted proteins | sample 2228361 | NCBI WGS metagenome assembly FWPU01 (sample SAMEA103939777, study PRJEB20133) | metagenome
GAACGTGGAACGTGGGAACGTGGAACGTGGGAACGTGGAACGTGGGAACGTGGAACGTGGAACGTGGGAACGTGGAACGTGGGAACGTGGAACGTGGGAACGTGGAACGTGGAACGTGGGAACGTGGAACGTGCGAACGTGGAACGTGGAACGTGGAACGTGGGAACGTGCGAACGTGGAACGTGGAACGTGGGAACGTGGGAACGTGCGAACGTGGAACGTGGGAACGTGGGAACGTGCGAACGTGGAACGTGGAACGTGCAACGTGGGAACGTGCGAACGTGGAACGTGGAACGTGGGAACGTGGAACGTGGAACGTGGAACGTGGGAACGTGCAACGTGCAACGTGCAACGTGCAACGTGGGAACGTGCGAACGTGACTCAAGACAATCACGTAATCACGTAATCTCAACGCGCTCACACGACCATCACGCAATCTGGTAATCACGCAATCTGGTAATCACGCAATCTGGTAATCACGCAATCTGGTAATCACGCAATCCGGTAATCACGCAATCTGGTAATCACGCAATCTGGTAATCACGTAATCTCGTAATCACGCAATCTGGTAATCACGTAATCTCGTAATCACGTAATCAATCGACGTTAACCAAATCGACTCAAACCGTCAACTATTTTGCATATTTGTGCAGGACACTTCTTTTGTACAATGAGATGTGAATGTTTACGCTATAGTGGTTGTGCAGCGACGCCACACGTCGGTCGGGAGGGTTCTATGCGCGACGATGCATATCGCGCGGCGCTCGAAACGCTGCGCTTCTGGGTGACGACGGCGAATCACGATGAGCGCGCACACGCAGCGCCTGATGCAGGAAGCAACGTCGTGCAGCGCGCTGCGCTGCTGGTCTGTGGCGGCGCCGCTCTGCCGCGCCTCGATCTGACACAGCCGCTCACAACGGTGTTCGAGCGTCTCCAGGGAGCGCCGACAGCATACGTGCGCCGCGCGCCGCTGGCGCTGACCGATGCGACCCTCTTTCCATCGGTCGAGCCGCAGGTTGATGCGGCGGCGACCGACAGGCTGCGCGCGGCGCTGCGGGCAGCCGACGATCAGAGTGCGCACCTGCCCCTCGCGCCACGTGTCGAGGCGCTCCTCTTCATGTTTCAGCAGTACGCCTGGTGCCTCCCCTCACCCCTCAATGGCGTGTCGCTGTACGATCTGGCACGCACCCACGCGGCGGTTGCGGCGGCGCTGGCTGGCGATGCCGATCTGCTGCTCGTCGGCGGGGATATTTCCGGTGTACAGGAATTCATCTACTCGGTGAGCGCCGCCGGCGCAACCCGGCAATTGCGGGGGCGTTCGTTCTATCTGCAACTGCTGACCGATGCATGTGCGCACTATCTGTTGCACCAGGCGGGGATGCCGCTCTGCAATCTGCTGTATGCCGGAGGTGGGCGCTTCTACGTCCTGCTCCCCGCATCATGCGAGCCACAGCTCGCCGTCTGGCGGCGCGAGATCGGCGCTCTCCTCCTCGAAGCGCACGGCGGCGCTCTCTACCTGGCGCTCGGCGGGATGCGTTTCGTGCCGGAGCAATACAGCGACTCCGTCTGGCAGGAACTGACCCGCCGGATCGACGATGCCAAGCGCCGTCGCTTCGCCGAGCTCGATGATGACGCATTCGCCAGATTGTTCGAGCCGAAGCAGCCAGAGCCGTCGCCCGACACCGAAACCCAGGACGCCGAACCGCTCGATGCGATGGGTGAGTCGCTCGATGACCTGGGGCGACGTCTGGCGCGCGTGGCGCTGCTGTCGGTCGAACCGGCGGCGCCGAATCCCGCGTTGCTCCGTCGCCGCGAGGCGCGCTGGCACGATGTGCTGCGCAGCCTGGGGTTGAACGTCGTTCCACTCGACGATCCGCGCGACTATCGCGCCGATCCATCCCATCGACGGCGAGTGCTGCGGATCGATGACCGCATCGATCTGCAAACCCTCGCCCTCGGACTGCACGACGTCGTCGGGACGCGCTACACCGTCGCGGTGGCGCAACTGGCGACGACGCGCGATGTTGCGCAGTACCAGACGCTGGAGCGTAATGCCGGAGACGACCAGACATTGAGCCCGGGCGATATCAAGCCGTTCAACCTGCTGGCGGAACAGAGCACTGGCGTGCGGCGGATCGGCGTGCTGCGCATGGATGTGGATGACCTCGGCGACCTGTTTGGACGACGCCTGGAACGCCCGCAGGGTCTCGCGGGTCTGGCGGTCACAGCGGCGCTCAGTGCGACCCTGAGCCGGTACTTCGAGGGATGGGTTGGCGAACTGTGCCGCCGCGCCAACGATGATGACGGCGCCGGCGGGGTGTATGCCGTGTACAGCGGCGGCGACGATCTCTTTCTGGTGGGGTCGTGGCATCGCATGCCGCACCTGGCGCAGCGCATCCGCACCGACTTTGCGCGCTATGTGCTGGGGCGCGCGCCACACCCCGGCGAAGCGCCGCCGATCACCCTGTCGGGCGGGCTGACGCTGCATATTGCGCGTTACCCCCTCTATCAGGCAGCCGACGATGCCGCCGAAGCGCTCGCCGCGGCAAAACGCCATACCCGCGCCGACCGGCGCGCCAAGGATGCCATCACCTTCCTGGGGCGCACCCTTGGCTGGGAGCACTTTGGCGACGCAACTGACCTGTGCGCCGAACTGGTCGATCTAGTGCAGGAGAAGGGCGCGCCGCGCAGTCTGCTGATGGTCATTCAGACGCTCGATGCGCGCTCCCGTCAGGCGCAGCGCCGTAATCGCGGCGGCGATCCGCAATTCACATACGGTCCATGGGTATGGCAGGGCGCGTATCAACTGACGCGCGTCGCCGAACGATCGTCGAATGGCGTCAAAGAGCGCATCGCCGATCTGCGCGAGCGGATTGTTGGTGATGCCGGAATACAGCGCCGCTTCATCGAGCGAGCGGGTCTCGCTGCTCGCTGGGCGCAATTACTGGTTCGTGAACGCAGCAATGCAAAGGAGGAACGATGAGCAATCCCCGACCCGAACGACGCACAGGCGACCAGCTGGCGGAGGAACTGGCGCCGCAGAAGACATTGCGACTCATCATTACTGAAAACACAACCGAGTCGATCCAGATGTTGACCGGCGTCGCCGAGACCATTGGGCGGCGTCTTGCGCGCAATGTCACCACATCGCAGATCCGCAACATCTTTGGCACGGTGCGCGCAATCGAGCAGGATGTCAACACGTCCGATGATGATGAGCCGCTGCCGCTCCATGTGCAGCGCGAATTGCAGATGCTGCGCCCCAAACTCGCCTATCAGTACGGGCGTGTTCAGGGACGCGACGATGACCCGGATAAGGCGGCAATCGGCGCGCTGACGAAGATACTTTCGGATGCGATCAGCCTGGTGGGCGCGGATACCAGGCGCTTCCGCAACTTCGTCGATTTCTTCGAGGCTATTCTGGCATACCATCGTCGCCACGGCGGTCGCACCAACTGATGAAGAAGGAGAGTCATGATGGCGGACACAACCAGACGATTCGTCACCCTTCACGGTCGCATCTTTCTGCGCGCCGACATCGAATTGCTCACCGGGTTGCACATCGGCGGCGCGGCTGCCGGGCTGGAGATCGGCGGGCTGGATAAGCCGGTGATCCGTAATCCGCGCACAAATGAACCATACATCCCCGGCTCTTCGCTCAAAGGCAAACTGCGTTCACTCATGGAAAAGGCGCACGGCGCACCGCAGACATTTCGGGTCAATGAAGGGGTGTTCGTCCACGCGCCCGAAAACGATGCTGACTACCGGAAGTACCGGATGATCAACGGCGTGTTCGGCATGTTGCCGCGCTGGGGTCCGCAGGGCAATCGCTCTGCATTCGTCGTTCCTGCGCCGACGCGCCTGGCGGTGCGCGATGTGCCGCTGAGCGAGCAATCGCGCAGGGAACTGGAGCGTCTGCGCACCGACCTGCCCTTCACCGAGATCAAGTGGGAGGCGGCGATCGACCGGGTTACCTCCGCAGCTGCGCCGCGCCAGATTGAGCGCGTGCCCGCCGGTGCGGTCTTCGGTCCGGCGGAACTGGTCTACAGCGTCTATGTGGGACAGAACGAGCAGCTCGCCGAGGTTGTCGCGCTGTTCGATACTGTGATCGAGGCGCTGCTGCACCTGGAAGACGACTACCTTGGCGGCATGGGGTCGCGCGGCAACGGGCAGGTGCGCCTGAAGAATCTGAACATCAGCGCGCGGCGCATCAGTAACGGGCAGTATGGCGACGAAATGGTGCTCGACAGCCGGCCGGCGTCGTTGCAGGAAATCGACCGCGCGGCGCTGAAGACGTGGCTGGCGCAGACGTTTGCATAGCGGGGCGATCCGATGAATGATCTTACGGTCTACTCCCTTACTCCGCCGCCAGGTCGCCCGACGCTCTGTTGTCATTTTGGGCGTCAGGGGATCGGTCTGGAGGAAACCGGCGAAACGTTTCCGTCGGACTCATTCTTTGCGGCGCTGGTGGCGCAGGCGGCGACGCTCGACGACGCCGATCTCGATGCAGACGGCGTTCCGGCGCTGGCGCGCGCGTTCTGCGCGGGCAAACCGCCGCTGCTCCACAGTTCGCTCTTCCCGCGCCTTGGTGATCTGCCGCTGCTGCCACGCCCGGCGCTGCCGCTGAACGTGACCGATGACACCCTGCGCGCCTGGATCGGCAAAGGATTCAAGCGCCTGAAATATCTCTCGCCCGCCCTGTTTACCACTGTGTGCGCCGGTCTCCCGATCACCGGCGCGCCGCTCATCCTGCAGGGTGGGAAGGTCTGGATGACCGAAGCGGAAGCCAGGACGCTGACCGACGATCCGTGGCGACGCCGGGCAAATGAGAGCGATGAGGCGTGGAAGCGGCGCCTGGCGACAACGCCGATCTGGTCGGCTGTCGGCGAGCCGCACGTGACCGTCGACCGGGTCAGTTGCGCCTCGGCATACTATGAGGTCGGGCGGGTGACCTTTGCGCCGGGTGCGGGTCTGGCGCTGCTGGTGCGCTTCATTGACCCGGCATGGCGCCCGCGCTTCGAGCGCCTGCTCGATCTGCTCGGGCATAGCGGGCTTGGCGGCCGACGGACCGGCGGCAGCGGCGCCTTTGCCTGGCGGGTGGGCAGGGCGCTCGACGCCATGCCTGGCGCCGCTGGAACCCGCGCCGTGCTGCTCTCGCGCTACCTTCCGGCAAAAGACGAAATCGCCGCCCTGCGCAGCGCTGAGGCAGCGTATCAACTGATTGTCGTCAGCGGATGGCTGTTCAGTCCGGGGCAGATACCGCAGCGCCGTCAACGGGTGCGCATGGTCGCCGAAGGATCAGTCCTCGATGTCCGCGTCGCTGCCCCGCGCGGTCTGGTGCTCGACGTGCGACCGGATTACAGCCAGAGCGTGCGCGCGCATCCTGTGCTCGGCAGAGATGTCGGCACGCCGCACCCCGTCTATCGCAGCGGATTGGCGCTGACCACGCCGATTCCCGACTGGAAGGAGGCATCCTGATGGCGTTGTTGCGCAACCAGGTCGTTTCTCTGACCATCGCCACGCTCACGCCGCTCCATATCGGCGCCGGCCGTCGGCTGGCGGCAAACCTGGATTACTACGTGGATGGCGAAGCCACCCTGGTAATCGACGCCGACACAGTGCTCGATCTGGTCGTCGATACCTGGCAGCAGCGTCGCGTGCCGTATGAAGAACAACTGCGGCGCTTCCGCGAAGAACTGGCGCAGGAAGAAGAACGCCTGCGCCAGGCGGAAGAACGCCTGCGCCGCCAGATCGAGCAGTTCGAGACTCATCCGCCCCGTCGCGCGGATGAGTATGAACGGCAGGCGCGTCGTTTTCGTGATGAGGCGCGACGCCTGAAGGAACGCCAGCAACACCTTGCCGGACGGCGCGCCCACCCGCCCCAGCCGGACGATGGCGGAGACCTGCTGCCGCCGGAATTGATCGCCGGCAGCACGCTCGATCAACTGGTCGAAGGCGGACTGCTCCCGCTCAACCGGTTGCGCGAACGCGCTCAGTTCAACGGGCGCCCGCTCGTGCGCTACGCGCTGAACGGACGTCCGGCATCCGGTGACATCTCCGAGCAGATCAAAGATGTCGCCGACCGGCTCTATCTGCCCGGCTCGTCGCTCAAAGGCGCCATCCGCAGCGCGCTGGCGTGGGATGTGGCGGAACGTCCGACGGATACGGCGCTGCAATCGGCAATCGAACGGGGACCGAAGAATGCCGACGACGCCATCGACCAGGCGGTATTCCTGGGTGTGCCACGCACACAACGTCGCATCAACAGCACGGTGCGTGATGTGCTGCGCGCGCTTCGCATCAGCGACAGCGCACCGGTCGCCGCGGCGCCCGACCTGCTGGCAGTCCGCATCTACCGCAGCCGGTCGGCGCAGGGGTTGATCGCGCTCGAAGCCATTCCTGCCGGGCTCGAGTTTCGTGTGACGCTCCAGATCGAACGGTACCCCTTCGAGAGCCAGGTGGCGCGTCACGTGATCGACTTTGGCGACTGGCAGCGTCGGTTGCAGCCCGACGCGCTTGCAGCCGCATGCCGACGACGCGCCGCGCGCCTGATCGACGGCGAACTGGCGTACTTTGACCGCCAGACCGATGCTGTCGAACTGATCCGTTTCTACACCGACCTGCGCGCGCGGCTGGAACGCATGGATGTGCACTCATTCCTGCTGCCCGTCGGCTGGGGCGCCGGCTGGCGCTCCAAGACCCTTGACGACCGACTGCGCGACGGAAAGGAGCGTGAGAGTGCATTTGTGGGGATTGTTCGACGACACACGCTCAAAAAGCACAAATCCGCCGGTTTTCGCCCCGGCGACATCTTTCCGGAAACGCGCAAGATCATCATGCGCGGCGCATTGCCCTGGCGACCGATGGGATGGGTCGAGGTGCGGATCGGTTGAACGGTGAACATGTCCCGTCACGACGTTGTCTCACAACGTCGCGACACAACCGGAGGTTCTCATGAGGACGCTGGTTCTGGCAAACATCGGCAACAGCGACCTGATCGTCGACGGCAGGCGCCTGCAGCGTCCGCGCGCTGAGGGTCAGGCGGCGTGGCAGGCGTTCGAGCAGCATACGTTCGAGACGCCGATCATCGAACCGTGCATCCACTGGATCGCCAGGCGCCGGCGGATCGACCGGCTGATTCTGTTCTACACCGACCAGCCCGAAATGCCGGAGACCCTGAAGCCTGATCGGTTCGGCGTGTCGCTGCGCGACAAAGATACCCTCTGGTACGCGCGGATCATCGAGCGTCTGTTGCGTGAGCGACTCGGCGCGCAGATTGACCAGATCGATCATCGGGCGATTGTCGGCGCCGGCGGGCGCGCCATCAATCCCAGCATGTACGATGAAGCGTTCGATGCCTACACCGGTCTGCTGGCGCCTCTTTCGGATGCGCAGGCAACCTGCTATGTGCTGATGGCGGGCGGCATCCCGGCGTGTAACACGGCGCTGCAACTCAATGCCATCAGCGCGTTTGGCGACCGCTGTCACGTGGTGTATCAGCCGGAAGGCGGGCAACCCTACGAACTGCGCGTCGGCGATCAGATGCTGAACATCTTCCGTCGCGCCACAGCAATCGAGGCGCTCGATCGTCTCGATTTCGCCACCGCGCTGCCTCTCGTGCATCAGGTCGCCGACGCTGCTGTCACCGCTCTGGTTGCATACGCCCACTACCGCGAGTGCTTCGATTTCGAACGCGCACAGGCGGCGCTCGCCGACGGCATGCGCCGGGCGGATGGCGAACTGCGCACCTTCCTTGCCGACCTCGAACGCGACCTCGATCCGCTCATGCAGCGTTCCGACATGGGCGCACTGTTGCGCGAACTTGTCGCTAATGCGACCATCACCTTCCGCAGCGGGCGCTACGCCGATTTCCTTGGGCGCATCTTCCGCTTTCAGGAAGCTGCGCTGCGCTTCATCGTCGAAACAAAACTTCGCCTGCCGACCGATATGAGCAAAGAACGCAGGACGGTCAACCTGCCGGAATACCAGCAGCGCATCGCCGCCGATCCCGGCTTGAAAACCTGGCTCGATGGGCGTATCATCGACGGTACGCCGCTGCGCTACGATACTCCCAACATTCCGGCGTTGCAGGCGATGCTCGATTATCTGGTCGATCCCGCGAGTCGCGCGCCTGATGGTAAGCCGTATCTGCCGAAGGATGAACGTGGCCGTCTTACCGGCGTCAAGAAGCGCCTGGACAGGATCACGGCTCTGTCACAGTTGCGCAACCAGAGCGTGATTGCCCACGGGTTCGCCGGCGTCTCGCGCGAGCGGCTGGCAGAAGTGTACGGCGACGAACCGGCCAGGTTGATCGATGACCTGCACACGATCGTGGAATTGCTCGGACTGGCAGCTCAGGAGTCGCCGTTCGAGCGGATTGCCGCAGTCGCCATCGGGCACCTGCGCCATCTGACGTGAGGCGTATGCAGAAACTGCTGTTCTGTAATGTCGGCAGCAGCGACCTGGATCGAGCGCTGCTGCCGGAACTCAGCCGCCTGAGCGAGCGCGAACGCGCGCAACGGATTCTGGCGCAATGGGACGCATATGCACAGCGTCTGCGCCTGCCGATCATCAGCAAGGCGCTGCGCTACGTGCTGAACCAGCCCGGCGATCTGGCGCGGCTGACGCTGATTGCGTCCAATCAGGGAGACGCGCCTCCTGCCGATCCCTACCTGACGGATCTGTGGGGCAAAGATACTCACGGCACGGCGCAGGTGATCGCGCGCATCCTGGCGATGGGATGCGACGATCTGCCCCCCATTCCCGCCGACCGGATCGACGTCTGGACGATTGCCGATCGTGAGGGGCGCAACCGCGACCCGTCGGACTACGACGGTGTGCGACGCTTTCTGGAGCGACGCCTGCCGGAAGCGGCGCGCGCCTTTCCCGGCGCAACCGCATACCTGGAGGTCACCGGCGGTACGCCGGCGATGACGACCGGATTGCTGGTGGCGGGCAGTGAAATCTGGGGTGCGCGCGCGATTGCGCTGTATGTGCATCCGCGCTACGCCCTGCCGCAGACACTCAACACTGCCACGCGCCTGCTGGCAGCGCCGTTGCGTGCGGCGTTGCGCGCCAATGCCGCCACGTTCGACTATGATGCCGCGCTGCGCCTGCTGCACGATCATCGCAGCGCCATCGCCGACCGCCTGATCCCCGGCGCCGATCGTGTGCTCGAAGCCGTGCTCGATCATGCCCGCCGCCGGTTCAACCTCGATCTTCCGGGGGCGCGGCGAGCGCTTGAAGGCGGCGTCGATCGGGCTGGTGACGGACGCTGGCGTACCGATGTCATGCTGCTCTACAACGCCGTGGCCACACCTGATCGCCGCATGCGTCTGGAAGAAGTGTATCATGGCGCGAAAGCGCGCTACGACGCCGGCGCTTATGGCGACTTTCTGGCGCAGGTGGTGCGGTTTCAGGAGAACGCCTGGCGGCTCCTCTGCCTGGAACGCGGCGCCCGGTTCGTCGACCGTCATGGGCAGCCAGACGACGACGGCTCGAAGGTCTCACGCGCCTGGGAGGACGCCGTCGGCTTCCGGTTGCGCTCCGACCCGCCCGGCGACACCGGCGACCGGACGAGCAATCGCGTGCGTTTGCGTGCCATTGCGCGGTACCTGGCGCAGCGTCGTGGCGAGAACCTTCGGCGGCAGACGGATGCGCTCGACCGCCTCAACGGTCTGGCGGATGTGCGCAATGAAACCATCCATACGCTCGAAGGAGTTTCCCGGCGCGTTCTCGCCGCCACGTTCGGCGGGCACGGCAGCGACGAAGCAGTCGCCGATCAGATCGTGCCCCATATGGCAGATGTCTTCACCCTCGTCGTCGGGCGACCGCCAGGCGTGTCGCCCTACACGACAATCAATACGCTGATCGACACGCTGTTGCGCGAGGCGGAACAGCCGTAGCGCGGGTGGAGTACCGCCCCATCGCGGAACCTTAACAACTGAATATCCACATATGAAAGGAACATGCCCATGCCCGTATCACTCGTCTTCGTCGTCCGCCCCATCGAAGCAACGCAAACACCGGCGTTGCTCGGACGCGCGGCGCACGCCGCTGTGCTGCGCCTGATCGCTGCCGCCGATCCGGCGCTCGCCGCGCAGATCCACGACGACGACGGACCCAAGCCGCTGACCGTCTCGAATATCATCGGTCTCGAGGTGCGCAACCATGCCGCACACGTTCACCCCGATCGCCGGTACCGCCTGCGGGTGACGCTGCTCACGCCGGCGCTCGAAGCGATTGCCGCAACCTGGCGACCCGACGCGCTCGCGCCACTCGACCTCGATGGTCTGTTCTGGCGTGTCGAGCAGACGATCGTCGATCCTGCCGATGATCCCTGGACAGGGATTTCCTCATATGAGAGCCTGGCATCCGCAGTGATCAACCGCAGCGCTGCCCCTGCGCGCTGGACGTTCGAGTTCGCAACGCTGGTCACCTTCCGGCAGCGTGGTCTCAACCAGCCATTGCCGCTGCCGGCGTTGACCTTCGGCAGCCTGCTGGAACGATGGAACGCATTTGCGCCGATTGCTTTTCCCGACGAGGTGCGGCGGTTTGCCGAAGAGTGCCTTGCCGTCAGCCGCTTCGATCTGCGCTCGCGATCCGAGCCGACGAAAGGCGGCGTACCACAGATCGGCGCCGTCGGACGCATCACGTATGCTGCTGTCAACCGCGACCGCTATTGGCTGGCGTGCATCGATGCGCTGGCGCGGTTCGCCCTGTTCAGCGGCATTGGCGCCAGCACAGCCCGCGGCTACGGACAGGCGCGATTACTGGACGAAGGCGCTCTTCCTGCTGTGAGCTGATCCTGTTTCTTACCAGTCATACCACATTGCCACATGCGGTTTCGATCTGTGTGATGCCAGGCTTAGCGCCTGTCCGAACAACCGCATCCTGAGGAGCGCGCAGCGCGTATCGAAGGGGCGGTTTTTCGACACCCTGTGTTATTCGGATAGGCTCTTAGAGCCTGTCCGAATAACCGCATCCTGAGGAGCGCGAAGCGCGTATCGAAGGGGCGGTTTTTCGACACCCTGTGTTATTCGGATAGGCTCTTAGAGCCTGTCCGAAAAACCGCTGCAACGGAGTACGTTCATGGCAACCCTCTACGTCACCGAACAGGGCAGCGAGATCGGCTGCGACGGCGAGCGGCTCGTGGTACGGCGCGACGGCGCTGTCATCGGCAGCGCACCATTGATCAAAATCGAAGATGTTGTGATCATCGGCAACGTTGGTCTGAGCACCCCTGCGATCAAACGCCTGCTCGACAACGGCGTCACGGTCACCTTTCTGACGGTGCACGGACGGTACCAGGGGCGTCTGGTCGGCAGCGTCAGCGCGCATGCTGCGCTCCGCGCGGCACAATACCGGCGTGCTGACGATCGCGCCTGGTCACTGCATCTGGCGCAACGCTTCGTTGAAGGCAAACTGCGCAACTGCCGGGCAGTGCTGCGCCGGTTCGCGCGCAACCGCGCCAGTGCGCCGGTGGATGCCGAGCAGGCTGCCGACGACCTCGACCGTTTCATCGAGCGTGTGCCGCGCACCACCACCCTCAACGCCCTGATGGGAGTCGAAGGAAGCGCCACTGCGCGTTACTTCGCCGGCGTCCGTGCCCTGATCGGGCCGGAATGGCGTTTCGAGGCGCGCATTCGTCGTCCGCCGCCAGACCGGGTGAACGCCCTGCTGTCGTTCGGCTACACCCTGCTGGTGCACAAAATGCTCGGCGTCGTCGAAGCGACCGGCTTCGACCCATATCTCGGCTATCTGCACCAGGTCGACTACGGTCGTCCATCGCTGGCGCTCGACCTGATCGAAGAGTTTCGCCCGATCCTGGTCGACTCACTGGTCATCCGATGCTGCAACGACGGGCGCATCGCCTTCGACGACTTTACCGAAACGCCCGACGGCGCCTACCCGGTGCTCTTGAGCGATGAAGGCAAACGGCGGTTTGTCGCTGCATTCGAGGAGCGCATGCGCACCGAAGCAACCCATCCCGATGGCGCCGACGGACGACCGGGGAAAGTCAGTTACCTGCGATGTCTGGCGTTACAGGCGCGGCAACTGGCGCGCGCGGTGCAGGGAGGACCGGACTACCAGCCATTCGCAGTGCGATGAAGGAGCGTCCATGCTGTACGTTATCACCTACGACATTCCCGACGACGCGCGACGTTTGAAACTGGCGAAAGTGCTGGAAGGGTTCGGGCAGCGCGTCCAGCGCAGCGTTTTCGAGTGCGATCTGACCGAACGCGAATATCGCGCGCTGACGAAGAAAGTCATGCGCGCCGTCAATCTGGACGAAGGCGACAGCGTGCGCATCTACCGGCTATGCAGCGCCTGTGCAGCAAACGTCGAAGTCAAAGGCGAAGGACCGCCGGTCGAGAAGAGTGTGGACATCTACATCATCTAACGTAACGGAGGCAGGCGCATGACACACGAATGCAGCCGCGCAGCGAATGCGAATGCCGCGCTACCGCATCAGGACGCCATAAAGAAAGGTTCATCCATGCGATTGACAGCAAAAACGTTTGACACTTCTGGCTCGATTTCGGGCGACCGCGCAAACCGACTTGTGTACCGCGTCCTGATGCGCTACAATAGAGGAGCGAGGGAAAAACCGAGGGAAAAACCCAAATCCCCGTCGGTTTGTTGACCATCGCATTCGCAACCGGTGTTGGCGTAACGAGGGAAAAACCGAGGGAAAAACCCAAATCCCCGTCCCTTGCGACAATTTCTGCCACACCCCCTGTGGCTTGTACGAGGGAAAAACCGAGGGAAAAACCCAAATCCCCGTCATTACACGTGACGACGGCAGGGAGTACATACGGTATGAACGAGGGAAAAACCGAGGGAAAAACCCAAATCCCCGTCAGGGGATTGAAACCTGGAAAGGAGGATGCATGGATTACGACGATTTGCCCGATGAGAGGGAAAAACCCAAATCCCCGTCAGGGGATTGAAACGCGATAAGCGTCGCCTGCAGCGCCGCTTCGATGCGCACGCCGCAATCGGCGTTGGAGGGAAAAACCCAAATCCCCGTCAGGGGATTGAAACCGCGGGTGGTACCAGTAAGTCCCCACGGAAATTTTCGAGGGAAAAACCCAAATCCCCGTCAGGGGATTGAAACAAGGAGGGGTTCCGAGAGTGGTCTCTCGCCGTGGCTCGCCAGAGGGAAAAACCCAAATCCCCGTCAGGGGATTGAAACCGCCGGCGGCATGTCGCTATCCCTCACAACGTCATCTGCCGAGGGAAAAACCCAAATCCCCGTCAGGGGATTGAAACCCATACACGCCAATCGTTCCTGTCGTGAACGAAAGAGGGAAAAACCCAAATCCCCGTCAGGGGATTGAAACCCACGGACCTGGTTCCGCTGCTGACGCCGCTGAGCAATGCGAGGGAAAAACCCAAATCCCCGTCAGGGGATTGAAACTTGCTCCTTCGCCGTTTATTTCCGTCGTGATAACCGCCTTGTGAGGGAAAAACCCAAATCCCCGTCAGGGGATTGAAACTGAACGGTGCTCCAGATACAGTTAGGAGCACCTGACACGTATATGAGGGAAAAACCCAAATCCCCGTCAGGGGATTGAAACTTCATTCGGTGCGTCCTCCTGGGTATCTATCCATCCACATGAGGGAAAAACCCAAATCCCCGTCAGGGGATTGAAACTCCACTATAAACCTGTCGAAGCCCTATTGTTTCACGTGGAGGGAAAAACCCAAATCCCCGTCAGGGGATTGAAACCTGAATCGGCGTCGAGGGTGAGCGTTGTGCAGGCGAGGTCTATGAGGGAAAAACCCAAATCCCCGTCAGGGGATTGAAACACAACAGGCGCCGCTCAACCCACGACTCACCTGCTTGGAGGGAAAAACCCAAATCCCCGTCAGGGGATTGAAACTTTCGCGCGTGACCGGCGGTTTGACAGACGATGCGCGACGTGAGGGAAAAACCCAAATCCCCGTCAGGGGATTGAAACTATCTGACCAGCGTTGCATTGCTGAGCACGGCCATACTGAGGGAAAAACCCAAATCCCCGTCAGGGGATTGAAACCCAACGTACATTGTCGCGCCTCTCTGGACAGCAGATACGGGCGAGGGAAAAACCCAAATCCCCGTCAGGGGATTGAAACACTAGCCACGCAGTCAGCACGTCTGCCAGGTCTAGACGGAGGGAAAAACCCAAATCCCCGTCAGGGGATTGAAACCTGGACAGGTTGATTGTATATCAGCGTCTGTCCAGACCAGAGGGAAAAACCCAAATCCCCGTCAGGGGATTGAAACAGCCTGCGTCGTTGACTATCGATAACCGTATTCGTATACCGGGAGGGAAAAACCCAAATCCCCGTCAGGGGATTGAAACACATGCGCACCAAACAGCGCATCAATGTCGCGCCATTCCTGCGAGGGAAAAACCCAAATCCCCGTCAGGGGATTGAAACAGCAGCGAGTTGCGTGGTCGCACATCAACGCGAACGGCGAGCGAGGGAAAAACCCAAATCCCCGTCAGGGGATTGAAACGCACGGTGCGGCCGCTCCTGATTCCGCACAGCACGTATGAGGGAAAAACCCAAATCCCCGTCAGGGGATTGAAACGATCGGCGTCCTGGTCGAATGCGCGCCGGAATCCGTTCAGGAGGGAAAAACCCAAATCCCCGTCAGGGGATTGAAACTCCCGCGAGAGCGAGCCCTCGCTCGTGTAGAGTCCAACAGATTTCAGAGAGGGAAAAACCCAAATCCCCGTCAGGGGATTGAAACCTAACCGTCATGTCGAGTTCCATTGTGTTCCTCCTCAAGAGGGAAAAACCCAAATCCCCGTCAGGGGATTGAAACTTTTACGGGAACCTCTCTCCCATGGCAATAACGATGCCGTGAGGGAAAAACCCAAATCCCCGTCAGGGGATTGAAACTCGTTTTGATGATATGATGATTGTTGATCCGGTAACTCGAGGGAAAAACCCAAATCCCCGTCAGGGGATTGAAACCGCTGCCCAACGGGTTGGTCCGGCTGCGCAGTGTGCCCAGAGGGAAAAACCCAAATCCCCGTCAGGGGATTGAAACAACGCTGTATTGGGGATAGGATTTATCCGTCGTTTCATCAGCGAGGGAAAAACCCAAATCCCCGTCAGGGGATTGAAACTTCCTCGGCTTGGCGCACCTCGGTGTGCGCCAGCTCGAGCGAGGGAAAAACCCAAATCCCCGTCAGGGGATTGAAACAGCATACTAATAGTATCACCGCCGCCGGCGGCCACACCGAGGGAAAAACCCAAATCCCCGTCAGGGGATTGAAACCTCTTCCCCCGTTGCCTCTTCCCCCGCTGCCTGCCGCCTGAGGGAAAAACCCAAATCCCCGTCAGGGGATTGAAACTCCGAACTCCGTGTATCCGAACTGCATAATAACCTCCTTTGAGGGAACAACCCAAATCCCCGTCAGGGGATTGAAACTCCGAACTCCGTGTATCCGAACTGCATAATAACCTCCTTTGAGGGAAAAACCCAAATCCCCGTCAGGGGATTGAAACTCCATACCGTCTCGCACCCAAAGCGATATTTCCGCGGGGAGGGAAAAACCCAAATCCCCGTCAGGGGATTGAAACCAAACTGTTTGACTTTGGTTACAAAGACATCATTAATGAGGGAAAAACCCAAATCCCCGTCAGGGGATTGAAACTATAGACCTACCCTCCACCTGGCGGTCTTCCGCGACCGCCGAGGGAAAAACCCAAATCCCCGTCAGGGGATTGAAACAAAATACAAATAACATTCAACGCCGTCGGGTCGCTGTTCATCACGAGGGAAAAACCCAAATCCCCGTCAGGGGATTGAAACTGCGATTCTTGGGGAATCGGTGCATTACGGTATTGCAGAAGAGGGAAAAACCCAAATCCCCGTCAGGGGATTGAAACTTTGATGCGCACGGTCATGGCAGCCGGCAGCCGCGGAGGGAAAAACCCAAATCCCCGTCAGGGGATTGAAACGAAAAGAGAGCAAGGAGGTATAACGCATACGGCTTGTATGGAGGGAAAAACCCAAATCCCCGTCAGGGGATTGAAACCGCAAAAAATTCAGAAGCTCGTCCCTGCTCGATTTCTCTGAGGGAAAAACCCAAATCCCCGTCAGGGGATTGAAACTGTCTCTTCCGATGATGATTGTTGCTTTGATTCTAACGACGAGGGAAAAACCCAAATCCCCGTCAGGGGATTGAAACTTCCATGCCGCTGACGCGGCAAGGAGCTCCTCCGCCTCTTGGAGGGAAAAACCCAAATCCCCGTCAGGGGATTGAAACGCTGCGCTCTATATCAAGCCAAACAACCATGTCATTTGGGAGGGAAAAACCCAAATCCCCGTCAGGGGATTGAAACCAACATCCGCAATAATAGTTCGTCCGTGTGTTGATAACACAGAGGGAAAAACCCAAATCCCCGTCAGGGGATTGAAACCGAAAACTATCATTAGTATCACCGCCGCCGGCATCCACACCGAGGGAAAAACCCAAATCCCCGTCAGGGGATTGAAACTTGGATCTTTCGCCACCTCCGCGGCTGCCGCGGCTAAAGAGGGAAAAACCCAAATCCCCGTCAGGGGATTGAAACTTGCCGCGTCAGCGGCATGGAACTACAGCCTCGCAAGAGGGAAAAACCCAAATCCCCGTCAGGGGATTGAAACACAAATCCGCGGTCGCTCCCGTCGTCAACTTTCCACGAGAGGGAAAAACCCAAATCCCCGTCAGGGGATTGAAACCGGGGGAACCGAAAGCTCGCGCGCTGTACGCAGCACTCAGAGGGAAAAACCCAAATCCCCGTCAGGGGATTGAAACGACCATAACCAGGATCAACTTAACGTTGGGATCCCAGTTCACGAGGGAAAAACCCAAATCCCCGTCAGGGGATTGAAACTGAGAGAAAGCTTATTTATATTCACTGTCCCGAATGCAAAGGGAGGGAAAAACCCAAATCCCCGTCAGGGGATTGAAACTTCGTTGCCGCCGGCTGGCGTCGGGTCGCCGTGATGAAGAGGGAAAAACCCAAATCCCCGTCAGGGGATTGAAACAATCGGATAAGTACCTGCTTATTGCAGTATTCTAATATATAAGAGGGAAAAACCCAAATCCCCGTCAGGGGATTGAAACTCGACTCGACCGTCCTTCGCCACCGCCGTCACCCATCGACCTGAGGGAAAAACCCAAATCCCCGTCAGGGGATTGAAACATTATATCCCCGCCTGTGCGCAAACACCTCGAAGACGAGTACGAGGGAAAAACCCAAATCCCCGTCAGGGGATTGAAACTGCGCATCAGCGCCGCCATTGCAGGAGCGCTGGTTGGCGAGGGAAAAACCCAAATCCCCGTCAGGGGATTGAAACTGCGTACGACATCTTAACCATACCGGCGGAGGAAATTGAAAGAGGGAAAAACCCAAATCCCCGTCAGGGGATTGAAACTGCGATGTGCGCGATGTGCGCGTTTCTGATGGTCTAATTATGAGGGAAAAACCCAAATCCCCGTCAGGGGATTGAAACCGACTCTCGCTCCTGCCGGCTATTCGGAATGATGAGCTGTCCGGCAAGCTTGTCTACAATCCGCTCGTCGTTATCCTGTGCAGGATATATCTGAAGCAAATCGCGTTTCTCTTTGAAATAGGCGAGAAACAGGACGCGAAGCAGTACATTCAGCTGTTCTCGACCGAGCGATTGTGTCGATGCATCCAGTAAGATTGATCGCAACCTTTCTCTGGTCGATGGAGATTGCAACTGATTCACGAAGCTTCTGACCGCATGCTTCAATTCCTCACAAGTTTGTTCGTCCCAGTTTTGTGACTCCTGTGTCAATGTTTGAGCAGTTACATACCAGTTGATCAGATCGTGATCGAAGAGGTTCCGGAGTTCACGAATTTGTTCTTCTCTTTGCTGTCTAAGAGCCCGCTCGCGCTCTTTTCTTTCATTTTCAAGGCGCTGCCGATAATCATTGTACAGTTTCCATCCGGCGCCAAACGCGCCGAAAGCGATTGCCAGACCCAATCCTGCATCACCAAAAAGTCGATTCTTGATCATTCGCCACAAGAATGCCACCTGGGACTCGCGGTCTATGCGCAGTACATGCTGTTCGATATACACCTTCACAGGATTTTCGTCCCTCGAAGACGCTGTTCGTATCTGTATTTGCTGAAATGGCCGGTCGGTAAAGAGTGTCATAGATTGAGAGTATGGCGCTTGAGGGTCATCAGGGTTGAGAAATACAACATCGGTGCTTGTCAGGGTGATAGTAGATGTCAAAGCTGTCGTAAGACATTATCGGGAAGTTTTTATCATATCGAACATATTCACACGTTCAGACGTTGATCGAAGCTTTTGCCGAAAATTATGAAGAGCACACG
>FWPU01008098.1_pt1 | contig 18352 bp, 19 predicted proteins | sample 2228361 | NCBI WGS metagenome assembly FWPU01 (sample SAMEA103939777, study PRJEB20133) | metagenome
AGTAACTATTGCGGCCCCGGAGCAATTCCTCTTGCCTCTCATATTTCTCCAGCTTGGGCAGAAGTCTTTCCTTAAGCTCCTTAACCGCTCGCTTGATCGGTTTGATCCCCCGGTCTAACCGGTGGGATGGTTTTCCCTCCTCCTCTCCCACTGTCTCTGTACTGTCCTCGGACTCGGTAGGTGAGATAGTAGAACTTATCTCACCTACCAAGAAATCTTCACTCTTAGCCGCCAATTTCCCAATTATCTCATTCAGCTCTTCCACTTGTTCTCTCACTCTCTCACTAGTAAGAGAACTCTCTTGTCCCAGCTCAGAAAGATCCCTATCTCCGTAGCGCTTATCTTCTTCTACATTAAGAGCATTGATATACTCCAGCAACTCCTTAATCCTTTCAAGAACAAGCTTCTTATATCGCTCTGTACTCTTCGCCCACACCACCTTATGCTTGTGAGCATTGGCCCTATACTTTGTACCATCTACAAAATAGTCTTCTAACGTAATGTAGTTATTATCTTCCAAAAAGATGACCATCGAGCTAAAAATATCCTCAATCACCCCTCTAAGTCTCCCCGAACGAAAATTGTTAATGGTGCGAAAATCCGGAGTGTTCCTACCCGAAAGCCACATAAAATGGATGTTCTCTCGCAGTGCCTTGGCCATCTGCCGCACTGAATACAGCTTTGTAATGTACGCATACACTAATACCTTAAGTAGCATTAGCGGATGATAGGCACTGCTACCCCCTCCCTTATAGCTCTCAAGCAGCGGCTCTATATTAAGTTTATCGATGGTGTCATTAACTACCCGAACCATATGACCTTCCGGTATAAGCTCATCAAGACTCGGTGGAAGAAGCATCATTTGGTCTTGGTTATAGGGCTTAAAAACCGGGGGACTGTCTTTTTTCTTCCGGGGGGTAGATGGTGATTGGGTTTCTCCAAAAAGGTTTTTATTCATTGTCCCTATCCATCCTTGTAAGAATTTTATTCACAATTACTAACACAATCTCTTAATAAATTGAATACTAAAATTAGACTTTTTGGACAACCCCATCGACTGATGAAGATTCTCTCGGATGAGCGGATAGTTGCCATACACCCGCGGACCACCCGGGCACATACGCCCCTGGCGGTTTTGGGGCAAGGAAGAACTCCACCCGAGACAACTAAGTTATCAGAAGTGGCTCTTTGCCCGGGCGGAGAAGATCGGACCGGAAGCGCCTGCCTGGGCTAAAGCAGCCGAACAGGAGCGCAGGGTAAGAGCGTACCGGCTGATTCAGGGTCTTCTCTCTTTTTGCCGCAGGCACCCCAGGGAAAGGGTTAACTGGGCCTGCTGCGTCTCCCATGAGGCCAGAGTGTATCGCTACCGCACGCTGTCCCGGCTTTTGGACCAGGCTAAAGAAAAAAGCTCCAGTCAACTGTCACTAACCCAGTCTCATGAGCTGATCCGGCCGCTTTCAGACTACCGTCTCACCGTTGACCAAGATGACAGTTAAAGGAGGTGAATTAAATGAATCCTGACCTAACCAGAAAGCTTAAGCATCTGCGCCTCTCCGGCATTGCCGAGGTCCTGTCCGTAAGAAACCAGCAGGAGGATGAGTTGAGTAGACGAAGAGACCGCCTCTTTGCCAGACGCATCAAGAAAGCGGGGTTGCCGGAGAAAAAGACCATCGACACCTCTGACTTCAGCTTTAATCCCAAGATACCAAAGCAACTGATATTTGACCTGGCCACGGCAAGATTTGTCTCTCAAGCCAAGGGGGTGCTCTTTATCGGACCACCCGGGGTAGGCAAAAGCCATCTGGCTATCGCTATCTCGGCCATCTCTGCCGGGTATACTGCCCTTCACAAAAGCGCCTTTGACCTGGCCGAAGCTGAAGCCACCGGTACAGAGCTTTTAAAAACCGACCTCCTGGTCATCGAGGATTTGGGCATGAAAAAACTCCCGGTGACGGCGGCCGAGGATCTTCTGGAGGTTTTTGTGAGACGCTATGAGAAAGGCTCCATTATCATGACCACCAACAGACCGCTTGAAGATTAGGGCCAGGTACTGGGGGACACGGCTGCTGCAGGGGCCATCCTGGACCGCTTTCTCCACCACGCCGAGGTCATTCAGATTACTGGTAAAAGCTACCGACTTCACAGTCGGGAAAGGAGAAAAGTTGACGATCGAAAAAACTTAGGCTAAATTGAAACTCTGCCTGCTTCCTGGCCGGTTTTGACTGCCTCTAGACATTTTTTACACTTCTCGAAAACATGATATACTCACACAATCTATTTACTACCTAAAGGGTTTAAACGGTTAAAATTAACTGGGAGGGAAAAAGTGCCTCTAGATTTTGAATTTACCGAAGAACAAAATATGTTTAGGGATACGATAATAGAGTTTGGGAAAAACGAAATCGAACCCCTTGTGGAGGAGTATGAAAAAAAAGAAGATTTTCCAAGAGAACTTTTTCCGAAGTTGGGCGAGATGGGGTTTTTGGGTATCAGTTTTCCAGAAGAATATGGCGGTGTTGGTTTAGATAAGGTGACCGACTGTATATTCGCCGAGGAGATGGGGAAAATTTGCGCTGGGATAGCAATGTGTATAAATGCTCACGTTGGGCTAGCGTGTTTCCCGGTCTATAAATTTGGTACGGAAGAACAAAAGCAGAAATATCTAGTTCCTGGCATCGCTGGTGAGAAAATAGGAGCTTTGGGACTTACTGAACCTAACGCTGGTTCTGATGCACGCAGTATTCGTACGCAAGCAGTTAAGGAAGGCGATAAATACATATTAAACGGGAGTAAAACGTGGATTACAAATGGTTGTATGGCTGATTTTACAATTGTTGCAGCATATACGGATAAGACCAGAAAAGGAGAGGGTATTAGCCTATTTATTGTTGAAAAAGGGTTTCCCGGGTTTAAAGTTGGGGGCAAAATTCATAAATTAGGCCATAAAGCAGCAGATACTGGAGAACTGATTTTTGAGAACTGTGAGGTTCCTGAAGAAAATCTTTTAGTGGGGGAGGGGGGTTTTGATCGCGCTATGGCAACTCTTCTTGGAGCAAGGATTACACATGCTGCCAAGTCAGTAGGCATGGCCCAAGCTGCTTTTGAATACGCCTTGGGATACTCTAAGGAAAGAGACGCATTTGGGAAGCCAATCTCCAAGTTTCAAGCCATCAGTTTTAAGCTTGCAGATATGGCCGTTAAGATAGAAACGGCAAGGTTGATAGTGTACAAAGCTGCTTGGCTTTATAGTCAAGGAAAACGGTGCGTTAAAGAAGCTTCCATGGCCAAACTCTACGCAGCTGAGGTGGTGCAGTGGGTAGCCACGGAGGCAGTACAGGTCCTTGGTGGGTATGGGTATGGGGTTGAATACCCAGTAGAGAGATATTATAGGGATGCAAAGCTAGCTTCGCTCACTGAGGGGACATCCGAAATCCAGCATATTGTAATAGCCCGGGAACTGGGGATTTAACTCACATAATTCATTTCCGTTATTGTATAACCACCCTTATCTTTAAAACTTTGATTATTCTTAGTTTATGGTAGATTCTTGTAAATAAATGAAAGGGGGAACAAAATGGCTAGCACAATACCAAAAGTAGAAGATGCACGTGATATGTTAAAAAAGCATAGAATAGTGATTGCCGGTGTAGGGGAAACTGAACAAGGGAAAATCCCCAATAAAAGCTCTTTTCAGTTTCTTTCTGAAGCTTCTAAACTTGCTATACAAGATGCTGGCATCAAAAAATCGGACGTAGATGGTCTAGTAACTGCATTTTCATTGGTAGAACACACATTCATGCACTGTACTACATTTGCAGATTACTTTGGTCTTAAGCCAAGGTATTTTTCTTCAGTTGCTATAGGTGGAGCTACCGCAGTCTGGATGGCAGCAGAAGCGGCCATGGCTATTGCCTCCGGACAAGCAGAGGTTGTACTCTGTGTAAGGGGAGACAACACTCTATCCGGAATTTCCTCTTCTGGAATGGTGGCCTTAATTAGGGAAATGTGCCATGCGGAATTCGAGTTCCCTTATGGGTTGACAACTCCAGGCGGGTATGCACTTGCTGCTCAAAGATATCTCCATGAATATGGTTTAAAAAGAGAGCACCTCGCTGCTGTGGCAGTTACTATGCGTAAGCACGCTGGGATGAAAGAAAATGCTATGAATAAGGAGCCCCTTTCCATAGATGATGTTCTGAAATCCCGTATTATAGCTGAGCCGCTTTCAAAGTATGACTGCTCAATTATTTCAGATGGCGGTGCTGCATTCATTGTAACAACTGAGGAGAAAGCAAAAGCCCTGGGAATAAAGAAACCTCTAGCTTACCTCTGGGGTATGGGACAGGGTTATTCGCATCAATACCTTACAACTTTAAAGGATTTAAATCAAATTTATAATGCTGTTGAGAATTCCGGTCAGAAGGCGTTTCAAACAGCCGGGATTACCACAAAGGATGTAGATATTGCATTCCTGTATGACTGTTTTACTATAACCGTCCTATTAGAGCTCGAAGGTCTCGGTTTTGTTCCAAAAGGTGAGGGTGGCCCATTTGCACTCGAGGGGCGCATGGAAATCGGGAAGGACCTCCCAGTTAACACTCATGGGGGGCTACTTTCTCAGGCCCACTTGGGAGCTATGCACCATGTGGTGGAAGCAACACTACAGATTAGAGGGGAAGCTGGACCTAGGCAGGTAAAGAATGCCGAGGTGGCTCTTGTACATGGGAACGGAGGTATAGTTTCTGCTCACAGCACAATTCTTCTGGGAAACCAACCACTTTCTTGAATGAGGAGAATAAACAACATGTCTGAAGCAACTGAGAAAAAAGGGAAATATGATAAACCACTTCCGGAATTTCGTCCGGAAACGAAACCATTCTGGGAAGCTTGTAAGAAGCATGAGTTAGTTCTACCTAGGGCACAAACAACAAACGAATTTTTTTTCTACCCACGCGCAGTTTCTCCAGGAGAGGATATGACTCAGAATATAGAGTGGGTTAGAGTGAGCGGTAAGGCAAAGGTGTGGACATATGCTGTTCACCATATGGGACCTACCCCAGCTTATAAAAACGAACCTCCCTATGTAGTTGCCCTAGTAGAAACACAAGAGGGCGTTAAGATGATGACAAACATTATAGGTTGTAAGCCTGAGGAGGTTTATATCGGAATGGATGTAGAAGTGGTCTTCGAGGATGTTACACCGGAGGTCACCCTGCCTAAATTTAGGCCTGTTGGTAAATAATGCTGCGATAGCTAGCCAGAAAGCTGAAACTTATGAGTAAGGAGAATCTTATGTCACAAGATACAGCACGGCTTTATTATGAAGATTTGAATGTTGGCGATGAACATCAAAGTACTGGTAGAACCGTTACGGAGACCGACGTGATTAGCTTTGCAGGACTCTCCGGCGACTTTAACAATATGCACATTGATGAAGAGTTTGCTAAAAAAACAGTGTTTGGTACCAGAGTAGCCCATGGGCTCTGTGTTCTTTCTATCGCTTCAGGACTGTGGTTTACAATGCCCAGGCTAGCCACTGTGGCATTCATGGGACTGGAGGATTGGCGATTTTCTGGTGCTGTAAAGTTTGGGGACACTATTCAAATAACACGGAAATTGGTTGAAAAACGAGAGCATAAACGCCCCAATATGGGTTTCCTGATATTTGAAGTAAATGTACATAATCAAAGCGATGAAATTGTTCAGAAAGGAAGATGGGTGATTTTAGTTCAGCGGCGTAAGGAATCTTAACTATCGAACGTTAAGGGCTTATCTTTGCCAGGAATACCTAATGTCTGTAATTTTGGCTTGCTCGCTATGTATGCCTGATTAAAATCCGCTCTGTAGCCTCCAAAAACTTCTTTATTTACAGCCACATGGAACTGTGTTAATCACAGGCAGGTTATGTAAATTTGTTGAATGAAAAAAATCTCTTGACATTACTATATAAAGTATGCTAAATGCTATTTCATAATGTTTAGAGAATGGTCTTAGGAGGTAAGGAAGCTTTTCAGAGATAAATAATACCTAAGAAAAGGAGGTATGGAGAGATATGGTTCCTGTAGAAGCTTTGCTTGGTTATGTATTGTTATTGGTGGGTTTTGTCTTTTTTGGCAACGGTGTAACCCTGCTTGGAAAGACCGGGGCAAAGGAGATAGGCGTATTAAACTTGGGTGTGGGTATATTGATCACAATCGCTGCGTGGAAACTTCACACGCTTGGGCTAACCGCTGCCACTGCTTTGGTTTGTGTCTTTGCTTTAATTTATTATATGGTAGCCGGTATTTTTTGTCTGGGCTATGATGCTAAAGGTCTTGGCTGGTATTGCTTGTTTGCATGTATAGCTTTCGTATGGTACGCCTACCACTTTTTTGGACTAGGAGCCGCAGGCTTCTGGTTTGCTGTGTTTTGTTTAGCATGGGCGTTGCTTGTTCTTTTGGCTTTCTTAGCCCTTTCTTTAGGAAAAGGAATAGCAACTACGGTTGGGTGGTTGTTTATAATAGAGGCATTTTTAACACTTTTAATTCCGGGAATGTTGTTACTCACGGAAAAGTGGAATCCTTTCGGTGGGGTACCTGGGTAACTAATCTAATGAGAATTTAGAGAACATCATAAAAGAGCGGGATGTTATTATACCCCGCTCTTTTATTGTTAATTACGGCTCTTTATTCCCGCTTTAAAAGTAATCTAAAAGGAAGTTTTAACAAAAACAATAAAACCGAAGGTCGAAAAAAAAGAGATGTAAATAGCCGGATGTCCTCAGAATCGAGGTAAATCCTAGAATCCCATACACCCATCTGCCCTTTTACCACTATGGATCCGCCTTCAACGTCTGCCTCTCTTATTAATATTTCAAAGTCACCAGCAGGGCTAACTACCTTCAAACAACTTTCTCCTTGATCATTTAAGTGCCTCTATTAACCAACTTTTGATTTTTATTGGGTATATAGATTAATGAGAATCTCGGAAATTTTTTTGATTTTATACTCGTATATCAACCCTTATACCATCTGGGAACCCTTGTGCCTAGGAAAACATTCACCGTTTTTGTTTCCATATAAAGATCGAGACCCTCTTTCCCCAGTTCTTTCCCAATACCGCTTTGCTTCAAACCTCCATAAGGAGTTTCTGGAATTATACCACCATATGTGTTAACCCATATATATCCAGCTTTGATGGCCTTTACCACTCGTAATGCCCGTTTTATGTCTTGCGTCCACACACCACCGGCAAGTCCATATACTGTGTTATTTGCAATTTGTATCGCTTCTTCTTCGGTTTTAAAGGGGATAACAGCCACAATAGGACCAAAAATTTCTTCGCACGCAACTGTCGACGATGGCATTACATCGCCAAGTACAGTTGGTAGGAAAAAATACCCCCTGGAAAACTCCTGACCACCTGGGCGTCCACCACCACATAGAACTGTAGCCCCCTCCTCTAAACCCTTATTAAAGTAACCCTCTACCGTCCTTAGTTGATCATGAGAAATTAGTGCACCTATTTCTGTTTCTTCATCCATGGGGTTTCCGATGCGTATTTTCTTTACCCTATCTATAAACTGAGTTAAAAATTCATCATAAATCTTTTGATGAAGTAGCAAACGAGTAACGGCTGTACAGTTTTCTCCCTGGTTAAAGAAGCCACCTCTTAAGTTGGCTTCTATACAATTATCTATATCTGCATCTTCAAATACTATATTGGGCGCTTTACCACCAAGCTCAAGGGAAACCCTCTTAATTGTCTCCGAAGCAGTATGCATTACGTGTTTACCGACTTCTGTCGAGCCAGTAAAGGCGATCTTGCTCACCATAGGGTGTTCTACCAGAGCTTGACCAGCTACGCTTCCATCGCCTGGACAAACATTAAAGACACCCGGAGGTAGTCCTGCATCATTGCAGATACGTGCTATTTCTATGATTCCACATGGCGTAAGCTCAGCTGGCTTTAAAACAATTGTACATCCGGCAGCTAAAGCTGGTGCTATCTTCCAAGCCGCCAATAATAACGGGAAATTCCATGCGACTATGTGGCCAACGACCCCGATCGGCTCTCGAAGCGTAAAACTTAGGAGGTTATCCGAAATGGACATGACTTCGCCATTTAGCTTAGTGGCCGCTCCAGCGTAATACTCAAATGTCCTTATCACGCCTAATAACTCTAATTGGAAGCTTTCTCGTATGGGCTTGCCAGTTTCAAGAGTGTTAACTACTGCCAGTTCTTTACGATACTTTTCCAAAAGTTCTGCAATCTTATAAATAATTTTTGCTCTCTCGACAGGTGGAGTACGAGACCAATTCTCGAAAGCATTCTGAGCAGACTTAACTGCATGGTCGATATCTTCTCTATTTGCTTGGGCTATCTCAGCTATAGGCTCTTCCGTTGCGGGATTTTCCCTGTGGTAAGTCGTACCGCTAAGTGCTTCTACCTCCTTGCCATTTATAAAAAGTCCATATTTTCTCAAATTATTTATCATAGTATTCAAACAAAAATCTCCCATAGAAAAGACCGTGTATCAACCTAGCCTTTCCTAGGGAGATGGTAAACTCGAAATATACCGACTAAACTTAACAAAAAAGCAGAGCTGCTTTAAAGAGCAGCTCTGCTTTTCAAAAATTAACTAGATTTTTTCACTTAGCCTTGGCTATACTGTGGGAGCAAGAAGCGATGTCGCATGTTGTATTTAAATGGTGTGGCATAAAGAAGCATAGCAAAGTCCTTATCTGGGTCTCTTGTAATTGTCTTCGTCCATATTGTTTTGCCCGGTGGTATTATCAGGTTAAATGTAAAGCTGATAAGACCAACTACTTCCGTGGCGGGTATCTGACCACCCATATAGTCATACGGCGTCCCAGATAAATACCATGAGCGAATGTCAGCACCTGTTGCAGTGCGAATGCTTGCCGGGTTCAGCTGGAAGCGGTGTCCAGTCCCAAATCCTGGAGGAAGTTCGGAAGGAAGATAGGTAACTTCATGTATGCTCTTTATTACATCCGGCTCTGTGGTAATACGATAATTGAAACGTCCCCAGTCAGTTTTACCGTAGAATGTTGGCCTTGCTGATAATGGCTTATCAGAGTAGCGCCCGTTGGCAGTATGAATAACATAACCGCGGCGCTCCATTAACATATTGAAGTAGTTATTGTTCGTTCCGTGTTCAAATGCAGCTATGTATGCGGCTTTCTTCGGGAAGCCGAAAGGCTCCTTTCCTGCCCAAATCGGGGAGTCGTTGGAAAGATACATATATGGATAGTACCCTGCCTTGTAGGTATTGCCATCCGGTGAATCTACCGTGGCGGAAAAGGTGGCACCAAACTCCATATAAGGTCCAAGCATTGTGTTTCTGTGTATGACATACCAGAACTCTATAACATCATCCTGTACTTTTATAGGCTCCGGAGTAATGTGCTTCATATTGTTGATATCAGCGCGGATAACATAAGCCATCCAGCGGCTCTCCGTATAAGTCAGAGGGATTATATCATAGTCAAACACCGGGTCTGCTACGCCCTGGCTTATGATATGGATTCTATCTCTATCCAATGGAAGGGGTGGTACTTCACCCTCTGCCAACCATGGATAACTGTGCTCATTTCCCTGTATACCCATTTTGGTAATACCTCCTTATCGAATTTTAGATGTTTATTCTTTTAACTTAACATATCAAATCATTATGATCCCTGGCTGATAGGGAACTGCTGACGAAGACCATATTTGTACGGTGTTGCATATCCTCTATAGGATGCTGGGCGCTCGTATGTCTCTCTCCAGAGAATCTTAGGAACCGGAATTACCAGGTCAAACACGAATGAAATAAGACCGGTAACCTTAATATCCTTTAGCTCGGTGCCCATGTTATCAAATGGAGTACCCTGCATAAACCAGTTAATGGCTTCACTAGAAGCCGTGCGCGTATGTTCAGGCTTAATTTGGAAACGATGTCCCTTAATATTAAATGCGGGTGGAAGTTCCGAGGGTATATATGTTAGCTGCCACTCAGAGCTTGAAATATCAGGCCTGGTAACAACCTTCATATTAAACTTACCCCAGTCAACTTTACCATAGAAGTATGGTGGAGTTACTTGCTTATCATCGAATTTACCAGTTGCACTGTGCATCAGATATCCATTGCGGGACATGGCAAATCCGAAGAAATCAGTGCCCTTCTCACCGCCATGCGTGGTAATTCTGATGTAAGACATCTTCTTGGGGAATCCGAGCACGCGACCGGCATCCACCGGGGCATCCCCAGTTAGATACATATATGGGTAATAACCAGCTTTCCAGACATTGCCCTTCGGATCTTTATAGGTAGCGGAAATGGTTACACCGAACTCAAGGTACGGGCCTAACATTGTATTTTTATGCTCGACGTACCAGAATTCAACCAGGTCCGCATTTTCCCCATCCCACACCGTTAGTGGCGGATTAGGGCAGAGTCTCTGTCTGACTGCCTCTGGAACGCTAATAACAAAAGCAGACCAGCGACTGTCCGTATAGGTAAGAGGGAGAACATCAATGTCCCATAGCGGATCTGATGGGTTAGCTATGATCCAAGACTTTATGTCTCTCTCACATGGTGGCGGTGGGACCTCTTTGGTGAGTTCCCAATACTTCGTAGGGACGTTTATATGGGTAGGCATATCAAAAACCTCCTTTTAATGAAATTTTTTAAGTCGGATTGTCACCAATCCTGAGAGGTGAAACGAATCGTACAAATTACGTTTCTATACCCCATCGTCTCATTTATATCAAAAATGGATTCGCCTTGTCAAGAGGTTTTTTTAAGAAAGGGAAATTTTTTTAAGTAACAGGCTTAACTCTGGTAGTAGAAATCTTGCTTATACTTAAGCATCCACTGACCTAAAATCCGGTGGGGCAACATAGAGAATTCGCCTACTTTATGTCCCACGCGCAACACAGTCCCCGTATCATAAGGCATGGGTGCAAGGTTAATAATAGCTAGCCTTGCTCCGGCATGGAGTGCAATATCAGGAAGCATAACTCTGGGTTATGACGCCTTATAAAAATCCTTTTCGTTAAAGCAGTAACATTAGATGATGATAAAATTAGCCTCGCGAACTCCTTAGCTACCACAGTTAAATTATTCATATAGAACTCCTAATGGTGAATAATTAGAGAGTGTTATGATTTAGTCGAAAATCCTGGTTCCGCAGGTTAATTTTGCGATATTTCTAACTCCGAAGGTTGAGGAAAGTCCATTTTAAAAGAATTTTAGCCGTATGTAACTTATATAGCGAATGTTTTATTACGATTTAGGACGAAACTTATAAGATATAATGTCTTTTCCATCGCTGCTCTTCCGTACCCGGCCCACCGTAACCTCCATTTCTGTCCCGAGTCTGAGTTCTTCTAGATTATCTGCTTCTAATTGTGCCATTACCCTAACACCTTCCGGAAAATCTACTAATCCTAGACCATACGGGACCGGATAATCGGGCATGCTTCTTCGTACAATGGTAAAAGAATGTAAAATACCAGTCGGACTAAGTGGGGCATCCTCTAGTTCATCCGAGAAACAAAAGGGACAAGCATAATACTTAGGAAATGTATATTTTCCACATGCCTTACACCGGCCAGCGATAAGATGGGGGCTTGGTTTCATAGAAAACAAATCCGGCCTATATATTTCATTTTGATCACTCGCCTTTTCATCCATATTTTGTCAAACTCCTTTCGTTGTTCATAACTTATTAACTTCATAATCAATTAAGTAATTGAGTTATTAGATTAATAAGTCCACTCTAAACCCCCAATATACTTACCACACAAGTGATCCCGTCCATAGCTGGCTGAGCACCACCCATTGTTTCTATAATGCCTACTTTTGCACCTTCAACTTGACGCTTTCCAGCCTCACCGCGTAGTTGCCACACAATCTCCGCAGTCTGTAATAACCCAGTAGCTCCCACGGGATGCCCTCTTGATAATAGTCCTCCGCCTGGATTAACTACTATGTCCCCTCCGAGAGAAGTTCTTTCCTCGTCTATTAACCTTGCTCCTGCACCCTTTTCACAGAATACCAGCGTCTCATAAACTATCATTTCCGCAATAGAAAATGCATCGTGTATTTCTGCTACATCCATATCCTCAGGTCCCAAACCCGCCATTTCATAGGCCATTGCAGATGTCCTGGAAACATTTTCAGAAGGGTCACAGATCAATTTATTTGGTGTACTGTATTTCCCCGATTGGGCTGCACAACCCAGCACCTTTATGGGCTTTTTATGCATCAGCTTGTCCACTTGCTCTCCTGAGCAAAGCACGGCCGCTGCCGACGCATCCCCTATAGGACAACATTGGCTACGTGTCAGGGGATCGGCCACCATGGGTGTGGCAAGCACCTCTTCTATGGTCGTTTCTTTTCTATATTGAGCAATTGGATTTAGCGCAGCGTGCTTTCTGCTTTTAACCACAACCTTAGCAAGTTGCTCTGCAGAAACACCATACTCTTCCATATACCTCTTTGCTCTCATCGCGTAAAGACCCGGCATCCCCATCCCCATAGCTACCTCTATATCATCCTCCTCAAGTGGCAATGGTCCTCCGGAAAGGATACGGCTGAGGTTTTCTACCCCTAAGGCAAGAGCAACATCGTATTGGCCATATGCAATAGATCTCCATGCCTCCCAAAACGAAAGCGTTCCGCTTCCACATGCGCCCTCAACGTTTACCACCGGTTGTCCAACTAGTCCAATTTCTTTTAATGTTCTTTGCCCAACTCCCATTCCTTGATATACATGACCACAGAATGCTACCTCTATTTTTCTGGGATGGATACCTGCATCTTTTATCGCGGCCCATGCTGCTTCACGTCCTAGTATATGAGCAGGCTTCTCCGGAAATCTACCACATGCAGTTGTTCCAACACCGAGTATATAAACATCCCTCATAAATTAACCTCCTTAAGCTCTATTGTTATTTTAAATGATTTGAATCCTCAATTGCAAGGCATAGTTTTTGGTTGTTGATGCAATAGCGGAACCGTACCCAGTACGTTGACGCTACAGATTTATAAGTTTGATAACTTAGTAACTTAAATACTTATGTAGTTATGAAGTAATGAAATCACAATCGGTGAAAGTTAATTATTTCTTGGCGTAATACGCACATATAGCTAATTTGATTTTCGGGGTCTATCAAAATATAATAGCCTTAAGCATATATAAAAAGCCGCCGAAGCTTAGCGGTACGCTATTAGCAACGGCGGCAACCGGAAGGTGGAACGTTCTAATGATACCTTCTAACAAGACACGATGTCAAGCGTTTTAACGCTCTATGGCCGGGAGGTAAATCGTTATGATTAAGCAGCGAGACAAATCCAAAATAATCCAGATCTGGGGGGATATACTAGATTATGGGTTTACTAGTGTTCCAAACATACTTCTGCGTTATAGGTCAAACCTAGGAATTAAATCTCAACACCTTACTTTAATAATCGATATAATGTCATTTAAGTGGGATTCTGAAAGCCCTTTTCCAAGCTATTCAACCCTAGCGCAAAGAGCTGGCGTTGATGAAAGAACCATCAAAAGGATAACTCAAGACCTTGAAGAGTTAAGCTTATTGATTAAAACACCTAGATTCGACGATGAGACAGGAGCCCAAATAACCACAATTTTTGATTTTCGGCCATTAGTCAAAAAACTGATAGAAGAGATGAATCAAACCACATTTAATGCAGAATCATTAATTACAACAAATAGCACAATCAGCAAAAAAGAGGGTGACAAATTTGTCACCGGGGGGGTGACAAATTTGTCACCGGGGGGGGTGACAAATTTGTCACCCAAAGAAGACTCATATAATAAGAAGACTCATATAAAAAAGAATAACAGTACCCTTGAGGTGCATAAGACAGAAAATCAGGCTAGTTCATCAGATAAAATAGGCAATGCAAGAAAAAACAAAAAAGGGGAAGTATATAATTATTTTAGAAATGGAATTTTTAGAGAAAGACTTTTTGAAATATATGACAACTTATACGACGTAAAAACTATTCAGGAACTTGTTGAAGAAGGAGCATACAAGGCCTGTAAAGAACTTATTCTCAGCAAGATAGATTATCCATTTAAATATAGAACCGAAATAAGTCCGGAGGTTATTGCTAAAGATGTTAGGCTAAAGTTTCCATATCATAAAATGCCAAGAGGTCACGCACAGTCGAGAAGCTTTTTTGTTGCATCAATTTGTAATTTAACATCTGAGACAATCTATTCGCTCTTGAAGAGGTTTTAAATTCTGTTTTTTTGCAACTAGGGTTCTAGATAGAGGATGTTTCCTTGGGATTAAAAGCTTGCTTGAATCGGACTACAAGCTCTTTTTCATCTCCTATCTCGTGTGGGTTTATGTCTAACCCTCTCGCCGTGTCGATAAGTGCTCTAATAATAGAGTTTTTGGTGATTCTCTCCTTTTTATTGTTACGCGACCTACCTTTCATTATTTCTCTTTCTAATCTTGCGAGAAATTCGAGTTGATCTTCTCTTAGTCTAAGGGTCAACATAACTTCATAAGTTTGGAACTTTGGAACATCTGTATTTTTCACCCGGTTTGTCTCGGATTTGTTTATCTCGTTTAAATCACTGCCAAATTCTTCATTATTTTTCGTATCTTTATAAGTTTCCTCCTGTTTTGTTGGCTTGATCCAGCTAAGAGGGTCGGCACCGAGCACTTTTCTTTTAGACACGGCTGTCTACCTCCCTAGACAAGTTATAATAGTCTTCAGCCCCGGCAGAGCGCGGATCATAGAGTAAAATAGGTTTCCCATGACTCGATGCTTCGGCCAGTTTTATATTTTTTCTTATTATAGTTTTGTATACTTTCTCTCCGAAATACTCTCTAACTTTCTCCATAACTTCTCGAGAGAGATTTGTTCTTCCATCAAACATGGTGGGTATTATCCCTATTATTTTTAAATCACGATTCAGTCTCTTTCTTACTATCTCTACAGTATGGAACAGTTTCCCCATGCCTTCAAGTGCAAAGAATTCTGTCTGAACCGGAATTATTATTTCTTTTGCAGCAGTTAGAGCATTTACCGTAAGCAGTCCAAGTGACGGGGGAGAATCTATCAGTATGTAATCATACATATCTGTTATTTTCTCAATAGCATCTTTTAAGATCATCTCTCTCCCGACCATGCCAGCTAGTTCTATCTCTACACCTGATAGGTTTATATTTGCGGGCGCAATGAACAGGTTGTTGATTTCCGTGTGCTGGATAACATCTGAAAATAATTTTTCATCCATCATCACATCATATACACTTCTTTGTACCTCATGTGACTTAAGCCCAAGATGAATAGTGCTATTTGCTTGCGGGTCTAGATCTATAAGCAAAACTATCCTACCTAGTTGTGCAAGATACGCTCCAAGGTTTACAGTGGTTGTGGTCTTCCCGCTACCCCCTTTTTGATTGATTATGGCTATTATCCTACCCATTTATTGCTTCGTTTGTCTAACTCACTTTCGATAACTCGTTGACCTGTTTTATTAACCATTTGTCTAGTTCTGATTTGACAAAACGCCATTCTCTGCCTAGTTTGAAAGCGGGAATATTGTGTTCTCTGATATGACGGTATAGGGTCCTGGGAGCTATTTTGAGATATTTACTTGCTTCTTTGCTCGTTAAGACTTCGTCTGACGATGTTTTGTTCATGTTAGCCCTAGTTAGATGATTATTTGTACGTAATCATTACTTCTGCTGATTTTAGAAGATCATAGATGCATTGTCAATGATATCTGTATCATCTTTAAGATTGCTAATGTTTTTTAAGAATTATTTTCCATTATCTACCAAATTCGTGTTGACTTTATCTGAACGATCGTGTTATAAAAGCTATAGGAGGTTGGCATAAAATATGGCCTCTTATTTATAAGGGTGGGGATCATATTAATTTATAAAAGGAGGGATACAGACATGGGATTTCTTAGCAACTCACAGCTTAAACAGTTTAGTTGTGGGGACGTCATTCCTGGAAGTAGCGGAATGCTCACCCTTGCATTTGGTCCAGCTAGTGACGCGCTGAGCGGAGCTCCTGCTGCTAATGCTGGATATCCGTTTTGGTTTGGTTGGTACCACTGTAAGAATGGTGAAGAACTCAAACGTTTTAAGAATTCGGAAACATATGTCGCATATTATGTTACAAAGGGTAAGTTTAAGATTTTAAGCGAAGGACAGGTAAAAGAAGTTGGTCCTGGAGATTGGGTTGGCTTTCCACCACAGACGGAGTATGAAGTTCAGGCAACAGCGGACGGCTCTGAACTTCTTTGGGTATATGTACCACCCAAAGCCGGTTAGTGCACTTTTAATGGGGCTTGTGGACTAAATCCGATACTTAGCTTCGCTTATTGGAATCCTCATTTGGGTGTCAATTGGTAGATGGATTCAAATTGGTTCTCAGGTCCCAAGGTTTTTCTATTCAAAATACACAATGCCCATCTGTCCTATTGGTATTAATGGGATAGTATGGGTGTTATGAAATTTTGTAGCTCAGGACGGTTCATATGTAGTTGCGAGCAAAATTATTTCTTCGTATTTAATGAACATGAGGCGAAATCACTATTTCCTCGCTTTCTTATTATGCCCTAGGAGAGCATAACTAATTTTCTTACTTCGTGTAATGTTGATTTAGCGAAGTAGTTTTTACTGTTAGTAGACACTTAAAACCAGCCACCGATCGGCACTTCAAAACCGGCCACTTGAGGTAGGTAAGACCAAGAGCCAACCTTCATGTAAAACGCATGGAGGCGGCGATGGGAAACTACCTAAAGATGGCAATTAAGCAGCAAATCAAGGCACTTTTAGCACTTAACAGGAGCTACAGAAGAATACAAAAAGAGACCGGTGTGCACCGGGAGACGATCGCCAGATACGCAAAAGAGGGTGATTCAAAACCGGCCAAAGTGCCTGCCGGCTCCGAGCCATGCTTTTCTTCCAAAAGACAGGCAGCACCACATCATGATTTCATTTTAGCGGGCATAGAGAGGGGACTGACGGTCCAGCGCATTTATTGAGGATCTGGTCTTAGAATACGGATACATGGGCAGCTATGACTCGGTTCTGCGCTACAGTCGGAAGCTCAAGAAGACCCCGGGGAAGGTGGTCGGGGGCATGCAGGCGACCGCAAGCGAGGAGGCACAGGTGGATTTCTTCGCCGGTCCGCCGACGCTGGATGTTTCTACTGGTAAGTACAGGCGCACCCACGTATTCGTTATGACCCTTTGCTTCTCCCGTCACTCCTATGAAGAGGCGGTTTTTACACAAAAGAGCTGGTCGGGGCTGTCTCAAAAGTTTTTTAACATAGATAGATTGCAAATATCACACCCCAGATTCATCTCCTGGGATAAGACTCCCTATCCCCCAGTATGAATCTTACTCCTACCCTGAGAATATCCCCTCAAGTTCCCCAGAGAGCCATCTTCTTCATATTATGTGCTATACCCACTAATCCAAACTCAACCTTGACCTTCTCTTCACCTCGCAACAGAAAGCGACTGAACTTCTGGTTGAATTTGATGTCCCCAAACACTGATTCTATATCAATGTTTCGTAAAATACGTAAGAGCTTCCCTCTGGCTGAGGAGAGATTTCCTCTAGCTTGTGCCCGATACGCTTCAAGCCTTCGGTTGACCTGTATGGTTCGGTTCCCCTCACCACGCTTACACTCTTTAGCCACGGGACATCCACTGCAATCTTCGCATTGATACACCCGAAGCGTCTGGGTATAACCGTTTACCGTATTCTCCTCTCTTATCTGTCTGAGCACCAGCTTCCGCCCTTGGGGACATTCATAGGTGTCAGCCCCCTCATCATACCGAAACTTATCCTTGGTATAAGGGTTTCTTCGGTGTTTATTCGTCTGCTCCTGATGATAGGTCGGATACTTCAGATAGTTGCCAATCTTGTGCTCATCCAGAAATGCATAGTTCTCCTCGCTCCCATAGGTACTATCACCTATTGCCCGAAGCGGATAACAGCAATAGCGCTCGTAGTATGCTCTCATATGAGGAATAAATCCATCGGTCTCCGAGGCTTTTTGTTGATGAAACGTGTAATTGATAATAAACTGATTCTGACTACCCACGATGATGTTATAGGCCGGTATAAGATCACCACTCTTTGTCTGAAACACCGTGGCATCCGGATCGGTCCTGGAGTAACTATTGCGGCCCCGGAGCAATTCCTCTTGCCTCTCATATTTCTCCAGCTTGGGCAGAAGTTTTTCCTTAAGCTCCTTAACCACTCGCTTGATCGGTTTGATCCCCCGGTCTAACCGGTGGGATGGTTTTCCCTCCTCCTCTCCCCCTGTCTCTTTACTGTCCTCGGACTC
>FWPU01008099.1_pt1 | contig 18351 bp, 14 predicted proteins | sample 2228361 | NCBI WGS metagenome assembly FWPU01 (sample SAMEA103939777, study PRJEB20133) | metagenome
GTGACGGTGGAGTGTGCACCGCCGGCCGGGTTCAACCTCTACCTGCCGCTCATCTTCAAGAACTACGGGCCATAAGCGGCAGATTGCCGGGGCGGGGCACGGCTTGCCGTGCCCCGCCTCGTTTTTCAGGCCGGCCCTGGGCGCACCTTCCCAAATCAAGGAAGGGCAGGGCTATATTCCAACGACTCCAGCAGGCGGGCAAACTCCTCCAGGTCCAGTTGTTGAGCGGCATCGGAGCGGGCCAGCGACGGCCAGGGGTGCACCTCGACCATCAGACCGTCCGCGCCGGCCGCCAGGGCCGCCCGCGCCAAGGGGAGGGCGATATCCTTGCGGCCGGCGGCGTGGCTGATGTCCACAATCACCGGCAGGGGACTCTCCTGCTTGAGCAGGGCCACCGCCGAAATGTCCAGGGTGTTGCGGGTCCACCGCTCAAAGGTGCGGATGCCTCGCTCGCAGAGGACGACCTGGCCGTTCCCCCCGGCCAGGACATACTCGGCGGCGTAGAGGAGCTCTTCCACCGTGGCCATAAAACCGCGCTTCAGGAGGACCGGCCGGCCGGCCGCTCCCACCGCCCGGAGGAGGGCAAAGTTGTGCATGTTGCGCGAGCCCACCTGGAGAATGTCGGCATATCGCCCCACCATTTCCACATCGCGCGGGTCGATCACCTCGGTCACCACGGCCATTCCATGCCGCCGGGCCGCCTCGGCAAGCCAGACCAACCCCTCTTCCCCCAGCCCCTGAAAGTTGTAGGGAGAGGTTCGCGGCTTGAAGGCGCTCCCTCGCAAAAGGCGAACGCCCAGACGGCTCAGGCCGGCGGCGACCTCCGCAATCTGCTCACGGCCTTCGACGGCGCAGGGGCCGGCAATGACCACCGGCTCTTTCCCGCCGATCGCCACCCCTCCAACCCGGATGACCGTATCCGGGACCCCCGGCCGGCGACGGACCAGCAAGGGGGGAGATTCCTCCTCCAATAGATGCCGCGAGGCCCGCAAGACCTCCCCCCAGATCGCCCGAATCGCTTCCGCCGGGTAGGGACCGGGGTTGACCTGCACCAATCGGGCCAACTCCTCCTCCTCCCGGCGGGGGTCGTACAACGGCAGGCCCAGGCGCGACTTGACCTCGGCGACCTGTTGCACCAGCCGGCCCCGCTCCGCCAGCAGTTCGAGCAGGCGCAGATTGACCCCGTCCAGGTCGGCCCGCAAGGCAAGCAGTTCCTCCATCATCCGAGCCCTCCTTCGCCGGGCCACCGTTCACCCAGCACGGCCAGCAGACCCTGCAATGCCAGCAGATACGCCTGCCCGCCAAATCCGCAGACCTGGCCCAGGCAGACCGGCGCAATGACCGAGTGGTGGCGGAACGGCTCCCGGGCATAGATGTTCGTCAGGTGCACCTCCACCGCCGGCAGGCCCACTGCAGCCAGGGCATCCCGAATGGCGTAACTGTAGTGGGTATAGGCCCCCGGGTTGATGACGATTCCATCGGCCCAATCCGCGGCCTGCTGGACCGCCTCCACGATCTCGCCCTCGTGGTTGGACTGGATGATGCGCAGTTGGAGGGCATTCTCCCGGGCAAACTGCTCCAGCATCTGATTCAGTTGGGCCAGCGTCTGCCGGCCATAGACCTCCGGCTCCCGCCGGCCCAGCATGTTCAGGTTCGGCCCGTGAATCAGCAGCACCCGTTTCATGGCAGTACCTCGCTCCAGACGGCCCGAATCGCCTCGGCAGGAACCCGGTCGGTCACGACAACCCGGCCGATCCCCTGGGGCAGCACCAGCCGCAACCGGCCCTCCCGCCGCTTCTTATCCCCTCCCATCCCCGCCCAGGCCCGCTCCGGGGCCACCGGCGCGGGTGGCGCAGTGGGCAACCCCAGGGAGTGCAACAGACCGATCAGCCGGTGCACCAACCTTTCCTCACAAAGGCCGATGCGCCAGGCCAGTCGTGCGGCCAGGACCATACCGACGCTCACCGCTTCCCCGTGGCGAATGCGGTAGCCGGAGGCCTGTTCCAGGGCATGGCCAAAGGTGTGTCCCAGGTTCAGCAGGGCCCGCCGGCCGCGCTCCTCGGGATCCTCCTCGACCAGGGCAATCTTGACCTGCATGGCCTGGTCAATTACCCAGAGCAGGTCGGCCGGCCCATACCGCTCCAGGTGGGAAAAAAGGGCCGGCCGGCCAATGATCGCCGCCTTGACCACCTCGGCCAGGCCGGCGCGGAACTCTTCCCCCGGAAGCGTCTTGAGGACCGCCGGGTCGGCCACGACCAGGGCCGGTGGCCAAAAGGCCCCTACCAGGTTCTTGCCTTGGGGCAGGTTCACCGCCACCTTGCCCCCGATCGCCGCGTCCACCATCGCCAGGAGGGTGGTGGGGAGCGCCACCCAGGGGAGACCACGCATGTAGGTGGCGGCGGCAAAACCGGCCAGGTCGCCGACGACGCCCCCACCCAGGGCCAGAACGAGCCCATCGCGCCCCAGGCCGGCTCGGAAAAAGGCCCGGTAGAGGTGCAGGGCCGTCCTGGGCGTCTTGGCGGCCTCGCCCTCCGGCACCGTCACGGGGAACGACTCCAGGCCGGCCCGCGCCAACACCTCCCGAACGGCCTTGCCGTAGAGGGCCTCCACGGTGGGGTCGCTCACCACGGCCACCCGCCGGCCGCCCCCCCATTCGGCCAGGAACTGCCCCACCCGGCCCAGTCCCCCCTCCCCCAACAGGAGACGATACCCCCCGGCCGGCGCGCGTACCCGCCGCTCGATGACCCCCCTCGTTTCCCCCGCCCGCAAGGCCTCCCGATAGCGGGCCACGACCTCGTCGGCGACCTGGGCGACGGTGCGGCCGGTCGTGTCCAGGTGCACCGGCAGCGACCCATAGGCCGCGGCGCGGGCGGCCAGCAACGACGCCACCTGCCCCCGTCGGTCGGGGCCGGCCAGAAGGGGGCGGTCCTGCACCCCCGTCAAGCGGCGGAGCACCTCTTCGACGGTAGCGGTCAGGCAGATGACCAGGTTGCCGGGAAGAAGGGCGGCCCGATTTGCCTCCGAAAGGAAGGTTCCCCCGCCGGTGGCGATGACCAGATTTTGCCGGCCGGCCAGTTCCCGGCAACGTTGCGCCTCCAGTTGACGAAAGTACCCCTCGCCGTACCGCTCAAAGATCGCCGGAATGGAGAGGCCCTCGCAGGCGACAATGGCCCGATCCATATCCACAAAGGGCCGGCCCAACCGCCGGGCCACCTCCTGCCCGACGGCGGTCTTGCCCGTGCCCATAAAGCCGGTGAGGATGATGTGGGCGCATTCGTTTATCTCCACGGCAACCCTCGCAGATAGGCGGCCACCGCACGGTGCAGTTCGGCCAGGGTGTCGCCGCCGAACTTTTCCAGGAGGGCCCCGGCCAGGACCCAGGCGACCATCGCCTCGCCGACGACGGCGGCAGCGGGGACGGCGCAGATGTCGGCGCGGCGGTAGGGGGCCGGAGTTGGGGCGAGGGTATCCAGGTCCACCGAAGGCAGGCCCTCCCGCAGGGTGGGCAGCGGCTTCATCGCCGCGCGGAGGAGGATCGGCCGGCCGTTGCTCACCCCGCCCTCGATGCCACCGGCACGGTTGGTCGGACGGGTGATGGTGCCCGCGTCGGCAGGGAGGATGGGGTCGTGGACGCGGCTTCCGGGGAGGCGGGTGTTGGCAAAGGCCGGCCCGATCTCGACCCCCTTGACGCCGGGGATGCTCATCACGGCCTGAGCCAGGAGGCCGTCGAGCCGCCTCTCCCAATGCACATAGGAACCCAGGCCGGGCAGGACCCCCTCCGCCCGAACAACAAAAACACCCCCCAGCGTTTCCCCCCGCTCCCGAGCCTCGTCCACCAGCTGCACCATCCGCGCCGCCGCAGCCTCGTCAGGACAGCGCAACGCCGTCCGCTCCGCCTTCGCCTGCAACTCCTCCCCATCCATCCCCGACACATCTGCCACCACCTCTCCCACTGCTTCAACGTAACTGAATATCCTTACCTCAATCTCCGTCAAAAGCCGCCGCGCCACCGCCCCCACCGCCACCCGCATGGCCGTCTCCCGCGCACTGGCCCGCTCCGCCACCACCTCTAGGTCGGCCAGGCCATACTTCCACCCCCCCGCCAGATCGGCATGCCCCGGTCGGGGCACCCGCCGAACCCCGCTTGCGGCCCTCCACCCCCTCCGCCCCTCGTTCACGATGCGCAGCGCCAGCGGCGCACCGGTCGTCCGCCCCTGGTGCAGACCGGCCAGCACCTCCACCCGGTCGCGCTCTATCCGCATGCGCTCACTGCGCCCATAGCCGGCCCGCCGACGGTCCAGGTCGGCCTGCAGGTCGAAGGCTTCCAGCGGCAGCCCCGCAGGCACCCCCTCGACAATTCCCAGCAAGGCCGGCCCGTGCGACTCACCGGCCGTGAGAAACCGCCACATGGTTACCTCCTCCCGTGGTGCAAGATTTCCCTTGCACGATGAGGGAAACAGCGCGGGATGAACCCCGGAGACCACACAGGAGGAATCCTGCGCCACGCGGGAAATCCTGCGCCACGAGGCCGCACCATCACAGCGACTCCTGGGCCGCCCGGCGCATCACGCTGACCGGCGGCTCCCGACCGCTCCACAGAAGCAGCGCCACAGCCCCCTGCCAGATGAGCATATCCAGCCCCCCAACTGCCTGCGCCCCGGCAGCCCGCGCCTGGCGCAGCAGGCGCGTCTCCAGGGGGCGGTAGACCAGGTCCACCACCACCTGCCCCGACCGCAGCGGGGCCTCCGGCGGCAGGGGGGAACACTCCTCCTGGGGCCACATCCCCAGCGAGGTCGCATGGACCAGGAGGCCGGCCCGGTCCAACTCCTCCAGTAGGGTCGCCTTTTCCCAGGGCCGGGCGGTCAGCGCAGCAGCGGGAAAGGTCTCCTGCATATCGGCGACCAACCGGTCGGCGCGGGCAACACTGCGGTTCAGCACCGTCACCTCCAGCCCCTCCCGGAGCAGTGTATAGACCACCGCCCGGGCCGCCCCGCCCGCCCCCAGCACCAGGGCCCTTTTCCCGGCCACCCCCTCCGGGACATTTTCCTGGAGCAAACGCAAGAAACCGTCGGCATCGGTGTTGTAACCGGCGATCTGCTCTCCGATCAGCAGGGTGTTCACCGCCCCAATCCGCCGGGCCTGCTCCGAGAGGAAGTCCAGGTGCCCCCACACCGCCTCCTTGTAGGGCAGGGTCACATTGACCCCGACGAACCCCAGCGCCCGCAGGCCGGCCAGGGCCTCCAGGAGCCGCCTCGGCGGGACGGGCAACGGCAGGTAGCACCAGTCCAACCCCATCGCCTCCAGGGCGGCGTTGTGCATGGCCGGGGAGACACTGTGCTCCAACGGATAGCCGATCAGTCCGACGAGGCGGGTTTTTGCAGTAATCATCCTCCCTCCTGAGAAAAGACCAGCACGGCCCCGGCGGGAGCCACCCTCCGAAGCTGTGGGATGAAAGCGGGGAACGAGTCGGCGATGCAGGCGACATCCTGCACCGTCGTTCTGCCCCGGGCCACCAGTCCGGCGACCGTCAGGGCCATCGCGATGCGGTGATCGCCACAACTGGAGCAGACCGCTCCGCGCAGGAGTGTGGGTCCTTGAACGACCAAGCCGTCGGGCCGCTCCTCAATCCGGGCGCCCATCCGGCGCAGGCCGGCCACAATCGCCCCGATGCGGTCGCTCTCCTTCCGGCGCAGTTCCGCCGCATCCCGAACCACGGTGACCCCCTCGGCCTGGGTCGCCGCGACGGCCAGGACGGGCAGTTCGTCAATCAGGCGGGGAATCATCGCCCCGCCGACCTCGACCCCCTGCAAAGGGACGGCGCGCACCTCCAAGTCGGCGAGCGGCTCCCCGCCGCGTTCCTTTTGGGAAAAGAGGTGCACCTCGGCCCCCATCGCCCGCAGCACCTCCAGGATGCCACTGCGGGTGGGGTTGACGCCAACGCCGGGCAGGTAGAGATGGGAGCCAGGGATAACGGCGGCGGCGACCAGAAAAAAGGCCGCCGCCGAGATGTCGCCGGGAACGACGACCTCGGTCGGGTGGAGCCGCTGTCCCCCGGCAATCGCCAGTTCGCCGTCGTGGGTGTGTAACACAACGCCCATCTGCCGCAGGAGTCGTTCGGTGTGGTCGCGGGAAGGGGCCGGCTCATGGAGGACCGTCTCGCCCCGGGCGTAGAGGCCGGCCAGGAGCAGGGCCGACTTGACCTGCGCACTGGCGACCTCAAGGCTCCAGGAGATCGCCCACAGGGGACCCCCCTGAACCGTGAGCGGGGGAAAGCGACCCTCCTCCCGGCCCAGGACGGTCGCCCCCATCTGACGCAGCGGCCGAGTAATGCGGGCCATCGGCCGGCGGCGCAGCGAGTCGCTGCCGTCGAGGACGGCGTAGAAGGGCTGGCCGGCCAGGACGCCGCAGAGGAGGCGCATCGTGGTGGCCGAGTTGCCCGCGTCGAGGATGCCGGCCGGCTCGCGCAGGCCGTAGTGGCCCTGACCGTGGACCAGGAGGTGGCCGGGGGCCGGCCGCTCCACCGGCACTCCCAACGCCCGGAGGCAGGCCAGCGTGCGGGCACAGTCGGCCGCCGGAGAAGCACCGACGATGCGCGTCTCCCCCTCGGCAAGCGCACCCAGAATCAGGGCCCGATGGGTCACCGACTTGTCGCCGGGCAACCGCACCATCCCCTGCAAAGCACCGTCCGCCTCTATCTGCAGATCCATGCTCCGGCCTCCGCCGAGTTCCAGGAAGCATTATAGCACAAGAGACGAGAGCAGACCTGGAATAGACGCCGCGTCTTGCGTGGCCAGGAGGTCTGTAGTATAATACGGCTACCAACATGGAGGGTCCTGCATCAGGATCGTCCACGGATGAGCATTGAGGAGGCAAAACGATGTCGGGCCTGTTTGGAGGAAAACGAGGCGTTCCGGGCAGTCCTGGTGAGGGCAAGCCGGAGACGGTCATCGGCAGCACGACCAGCATCGAGGGAGCAACGATCAAGTCCGACGGCAACCTGCGGATTGACGGTTCGGTCGAGGGCGAGATCGAGGTCGCCGGCGCGGTGGTGGTCGGTAAGACCGGCCGGGTAATCGCCAACATCCGGGCCAGCCAGGTCTTTGTCGCCGGGGCGGTCAAGGGAGACATCGAGGCCCCTCAGGGTCTGGAGATTACCAACAGCGGTAAGGTTTTCGGCAACATCACGGTGGGCAATCTGCAGATCGAACAGGGCGGCGTCTTCCGGGGTCAGAGTTTCATGGGCGGAGAAGGGGCGCAGGAACCGCTCCTGCTCCAGTCTCCAACGGCTGGCCCCCCGGAGGAGGTCGGAGTTGGCCAGGTTTGAGCCGGGGCGGTGGTGGCGCCGCTTGCAGGTACGGTTCAAGTCGGCTCTGGGGTTGAACATCTTTCTCTGCGACACCTGCAAGTGGGACTGGCCCTCGGCCTGCCGCCGGCCAGAACGGCCCAACGCCGTCGAGTGTCCCGATTACGCCCGCAAGGGGCGTTGAGGTAGATACCTGGGAAAAGTATGGACAAGGGCAATGACCGCTGGTCCCGTTCGGGGGTCCGTCTGGCCATGCTGGTCCTGATCGCTGCGGGCGTCTACTTTTTGGGGCTGTTTGTCCAGCAGTCGGTCAAATACTACCGGTTGACCCAGGAGGTCAAGGCGGCCAATGAGCGGGTGGAGCAAAAACGGCAGGAGGTGGAGCGGTTAAAGGCGCGCCTGCAAGACCTTCAGGAGGACCGGGCCCTTCAGGTCAAAAAGAACCTGCCCTACAAGGAGGAAGGGGAACGGGTGGCCATTCCGGTTCGTTCCAGTCCGCCAGAGGAACCGGCAGCGTCGCCGGCCGAGGCCTCCCTGCACGACCTGGCCGGCCTGCCGGTGTGGCAACAGTGGCTGCGGTTGATCTTGACCCCACCGCCGGCCGTGCCATAGTCGGCTTGACAACTGACCCGCTTTTCCGTATACTAGAAGCAGGCCGAAGTGGCGGAACAGGCAGACGCGACGGTCTCAAAAACCGTTGAGGTTCATCCCTCGTGTGGGTTCGAATCCCACCTTCGGCACTGGCTCGACGAGTTGCCCTATGCCTCCCGGTCCAGCGCCACCGCCCGCTTCAGGGCGACGATCGCCACCTCCAGCATGCCGTCGTCGGGCGGCTGGGTGGTCAGCCGTTGCAGCAGCAGGGCCGGCGCGAGCAACGCCCGCACCACCGGCCGGTGCTCGTTCTTGGCGGCCAGCCGAATCAGTTCGTAGGAGAGGCCGGCCAATACCGGCACCAGCAGGATGCGCGAGGCAACCCGCCCCCAAAAGGGCAGGCCCAGCGCGCCCAGCGGGGCAAAGACAACGATCGAGAGGACGACCACCAGAAGGAGAAAAGCCGTCCCGCAGCGGCTGTGGGCCGTGCTGAAGCGACGCACCTCTTCAACCTCCAGCGGCACGCCGGCCTCGTAGGCATGAACCGCCTTGTGCTCGGCCCCGTGGTAAGCAAAGACCCGTTTGATGTCGGGGATAAAGCCGACCAGGACAAAGTAGAGCAGCACAATCCCCAATCGCACCAGCGACTCGATCAAAAGTTGCATCCAGGAGGAAGGCAGGACCTGCTCCACCAACCGCGCCAGGAGCAGCGGCAGGACGAAAAAGAGCCCCACGCCCAACCCCACGCCCAGGAGAATCGCCACGGTCATCCCCCCCGGCCCTACCTCCAGTTCGGATTCTTCCCCCAGGGCGACGTTCGCCGAAAAGTTCAGCGCACGTATGCCTAGGTTGAGGGTGTCCCAGAGGGTGTAGAGGCCGCGCAGGAAGGGCCAGCGGGCCCAGGAACGGTCGGTGGGGGCAAGCCGCTCCTCGTGAACCTGAATCTCGCCCGAGGACGCACGGACGGCCACGGCCATCGCCCACCGGCCGCGAATCATCACCCCCTCCAGCACCGCCTGACCGCCATAGTGAAACGCGCTCACGCGGCCTCCTCCGGCAGGTAGCGCACCCAGGAGTCAGGCGACTCGTACACCTCGACAAAGGCCAGCCGTACCGGGGCCTCTGCCAGCGCCTCCGCCAGCCAGCCATAGATGACCCGGGCCAGGTTCTCGGTGGAGGCGTTGATTCGGTCAAAGGGGGGCACATCGTTCAGGCAGTGATGGTCCAACCGCTCCAGGACGACCTTTTTCAGGACACGCTTCAGTTCGCTGAAATCGTACCCCAGGTCAATGGCGTCCAGTTCTGCCGTTTCGACGGCCACGGCCACCTCCCAGCGGTGGCCGTGGAGTTCCTCACAGCGGCCCTGATAGCCTCGCAGGTAGTGGGCCGCGTCAAAGTGGTCCCGAACGTGAATACGGTACATCCCAACCTCCCTGGTCAGCAGGTTGACCCCGGCCGGCCCGGCGCAAAATCATCCGGTATCGGACAGGGGCAAATTTACCTTGACCGCCCAAAAGCGCAACTTTTTGATAAACCACTGCCGGTTTTAGGAAACCTTTCTTCCGCTTATAGGCAGATTCGTGCAACAAATCGAAAATCGCCCGTGTCCGGCCGGCCGGCGAACCTTCAACCCTGGAACCGGCCATTCAACTATCCCCGGCCGAGCCAAAGAGCGGCGGCGTTCCCCCCCAGGATCGCCGCCCGGTCCTCATCGTCGAGCGGAAGTTGCTCCAGGTGGCGCAGGTAGGTGCGGAGGCGAATCAGGGGAAAGTCGCTGCCCATCAGGACCTTGCGCGCCCCAACCAGTTGCACCGCCAGGGGAAAGACCCACCAACGGTAGAGGTAGGGGGAGGCTGCGCTGTCATAGTAGACGTTGTGCAGGGCCTGGGCCACCTCGGGCATCAGTTCGTAAAAGGGCAGGCCCCCGCCCCAGTGCCCGCAGACGATCTTGAGGTTGGGCAGGTGCTCGGCCAGGGCAACGACCTGCTGGGGAAAGGTGCGCCCCTTGCCGTGGTAGTGATGGCCGATCGGCTCGCTGACGTGGGTCAGCAGGGGCCGGCCGCGCTCCTGGAGCAGGCCGGCCAGGGGACGCAGCAGGGGGATGTCGGTCAGGTCAAACCCCTGCCCGTCGGGCATCAGTTCGCCCAGGCCGCACAGGCCGGCATCCAGGCAGCGCTCCAGTTCCCGTTGGGCCTCCCGACCGGCCCGCGGTTGCACGATGGCCATGCCGATGAGCCGGTCGGGATAGCGGCGGACGCACTCGATGAGATAGTCGTTGTGCATCCGACAGAGCCCCTGGTCGGCCCAGGCAAAACCGCAGACCACCGCCCGGTCCACCCCATCGGCATCCAGCGCCTCGATCAGCCCCTCGGCGGTGACCATGCGGGCGCGGGGGTCCTGGTAGAGTTCGGCAAACCAGGCGTCGCGGGTGCGGTAGGCCTCCCGGTCGGCGCAGACTTTTGGAGGAAAGATGTGGGTATGGGCATCCACGATCATTGGAGGGCCTCCTCCGAACCCCAGGCGATGACGCTGGCAACGGCTATCGCCCGCTCGTGGGAAAGGCTGACGACGAACCCGTGCAGGCCCAGGGCTTGGGCGCGGGCCTGGGCACGGCCGTGGAGGCGCAGGAGCGGCCGGCCGCGCAGGTCAGAGAGCACCTCAATCTCGCGCCAGCCCACGCCCCGCCGCCCCGTCCCCAGCGCCTTCATCGTCGCCTCTTTGGCGGCAAAGCGGGCGGCCAGTTCCGGGGCCCGCCCCCGGCAGAGCGCCTGCTCCGCCGGGGTGTAGATGCGGTCGAGAAAGCGCTGTCCAAAGCGCCGGAGCACACCTTCAATGCGGGCAATCTCGACCAGGTCAATGCCGGTTTGCAGGTGCATCGCCGACTCCGGGGACTAGGGCCGGCCCACGCCATAGTAGACAAAGCCCAGCCGGCGCATCTCCTCGGGGTCGTAGATGTTGCGCCCGTCCAGGAGCAGCGGCCGGCGCATCAGGTCACGCACCCGCTCCATATCCAGTTGCTTGAACTCGTTCCACTCGGTGACGACGAGCAATGCGTCGGCCCCTTTGGCCACATCGTAGGGGGTGGCACAGTAGGTCACCCAGGGCATCAGTTCCTCCGCCCGGGCCATCGCCGCCGGGTCGTAGGCCTTGACCTCTGCCCCCAGCGCCCGCACCTGCTCGATAATCGTGATCGAGGGGGCCTCGCGCATGTCGTCGGTGTTCGGTTTGAAGGAAAGCCCCAGCACCCCGACCGTCCTGCCCTGCAGGTCACCACCAACCTCGACCAACTTTTGGACAAACCGCTCGCGGGCGGCCTGGTTGATCGCCATCACCGCCTGGAGGAGTTGGGGGTGGCAGTCCTGCCTCTCGGCCATGTAGGCCAGGGCGCGGACGTCTTTGGGGAAGCAGTTGTGAACAATCAGGCCGTCGTTTCCAAGGAGGATGCCGTTATCCGTTTCCAGGCTGTAGACCAGGCTTTTGTCATAAAAGTGGGCGACCGCAGAGACCTGAAGCAAGGCCAGGGAACCCTGTCGGCGGAATCCCGGCGGGGCGATGCGCCGTTGATAGCGCCCGCAGAGCGACTGCATTTCCTCCTGCTTTTCGGCAAAGAGCGCGGCGGCCCGTTCCACCTGGGCGCGGCCGGCGATACGGAGGATATAGGCCGGCACCGTGGACTTGTTCATCCGCTTGCGCGCCAGGGAAGGCACCAGGCCAAGCGATTGCAGCAGCAGGACTACCCCCTCCGCCAGGGGGCGACTGACGGTGGCGTACCCCAGATAGAGGTGCCGTCCGTTGTTTACACGGGTGATGGTGCCATCACCGCTCCAGAGCCCCCGCAGCAGCGCCCGCCGGCCGGCCTCGTCCAGGGCCAGGGCAAAGGGAGGCAGTCGCTTGTCGTAAGAGTCTGTTCCCAACCGGAGCAGGTCCCGGAAGAGAACGGCCAGTACCCGCGAGGAGACCAGGACCGTCAGGGAACGCCCGCTGACTCGCCGGGTGAAGCGGATACCGTACTGCTGGAGAATCCCCTCTAGGTCGGCGATATAGGTTTCCTCGTGCAGGCCAAAGGTAAAGCCCACCCGTTCGCGCAGCCCCCCCCTGCGGCCCTCGTCCGTGCTGATCCATCCCTCGGCCAGGTAGTAGCCGAGCAACCGGAGAAAGCGCTCGTCCAGGTCCAAGATGGCCGGACAATAGGTGGGCCGGCCTTTGGTCGTGTAGAGGCGCAGGCCATGGCCATCCTCTTCCGGGAGCAGGCCCTGTTTGCGCAGGTGCCGGTACACCCGCAGCGGCATATAGTTGTGGCGAAAGATGTCGTCGGGATAGCGCAGGAGGGAACGAGGAACGGCCCGGACAATGCGTCGGTCCAGTTCGCGGAAACGCTCATCGGCAGGACGAATCAGGACCGAGTTGGCCAGGGGGTGGTCTTCCAGTTCCTGCAGCAGGTTAATCTGGGCCGGCGGAGGAAAGGGAAAGGAGGCGATCGGCGTGGCCAAAAGGTCGCCTTCCTGCACCTGGCCGGCCAGGACGACTTCAAAGGCATCCCGCTCCGGTCGGTAGAGGAGGACGGGATGGTCGGCGGTCACCTTCAGGCGGCGTCCCATGCGGGTGCGCAGGCGCACCATCGGGCCGTCGTAGGGCCGGCAGGTCACGCAGCGCACCCGGGCCAGGGTGGGTTGGCCCCTGTCCGGGTCGAAGGAGAGGACCTGCCAGTTGTCCGGAAAGCGCACCTCCGCCGGTCCCACCGTGGTGCGGTCGTCTTTCTCCAGAGCGGCAAACAGGTCCTCAAAGGTGCGGGGCTGGAAGGAGGGCGGGTTGACCAGGAAGACGACTTCGTCGCCGGCAAAGCAACTTCCCCCGTACCCCACCCCGGCGTTGAGAAAGTGCGGCCCGATCCGCTTGTCCATGCCCATGCCCCGGGCCACCTCCTTCACATCCGCGCCCAACTTTTCGCAGATGTGGGCCATTTCGTTGATGAAGGAGATGCGCGTGGCCAGAAAGGCGTTGGAGGCATACTTGATCATCTCGGCGGTGTGCAGGTCGGTGATGATGATCGGGGCGTTCAGGGGGGCATGCAGTTCGGCGACCCGCTCGGCGGCCTGGCGGTCCACCGCGCCCAGGACGATGCGGTCGGGGTTGAAAAAGTCGCTCACCGCCGACCCCTCGCGCAGGAACTCGGGATTGGAGACGACGGCAAAGTTGGTCGGGTCGGTATACTGGCTGAGAATCTCGGTAACCAAGTCGCCGGTGCCGATCGGGACGGTGCTCTTGTTGATGACGATGGTATAGCCGTTGCCGATGTAGGGGCCGATCGATTCGGCGGCCATGCGCACATAGCGCAGTTCGGCGGCGCCGTTCTCGGTCATGGGCGTGCCCACGCAGATAAAGACAAAGTCGCAGCCGGGGATGGCCTCCTCATAGCGGGTGGTGAAAGCAAGGCGGCCGGCCTCGGCGTTGCGCGAGACCAGTTCCTTCAGCCCCGGCTCGTAGAAGGGGAGTTCGTTCCTCTGTAACCGCTCGATCTTGCGCCCGTCAATATCTACGCAATAGACCTCGTTGCCCAGGTCGGCAAAAGAAGCCGCCGTCACCAGCCCGACATAGCCTACGCCGATTACCCCGATCTTGGCCATGCGCCATCCTCCGTACTTTTATATCCGCTTCAAAGAGCAGGCCGCTGCCCGCCCGGTCGTGCGCCATTATACTGTATCCTGGGAGGGTGCGCAACCGGGGGCAAGACGTGGGATCGTAACCAGTCTGCGTGGGGACCCGGCATGCCGTGTCCCCACCCCTGCCGGGTCCCCACCGCAAAAAGGCCGACATTTCGCCACTTGAAAAAATCTGCAGCAAGAGTGCCTGGCCAAGATGACGGAATGGAGGCGACGGCGACTTTGCGATCCCCCTCCCCTGACGTAACTGCTCACCGCCGAGTCGCCGAGCACACTGCGGGATACTTTGGGGGCCGCAGAGAATCCCCTTGTCCTCTGTGAAAACACGAAACCTCTGCCTCCTCCGCGTCTCGGCGGTGAACGTTGATGTGCGGCCGAGCAGTTACCCCTTGACAACGATCCTTCCCGACCCAAGAGATCGGCGGCTCCAGATCGGTGCTCCCATCGCCCCGGCAGGCCCCAACCCTCGGAGGTTGAAAACCAAGTCGGCCATTACCCACAAGAGGTTCGGCGGTCCCCACTTGACTTTTCGCCGGTGAGTAGGTATATTGTATCCAGAAGAACCGTTCGACAACGGGCAGGGCGTGCCCCCGGTAAACCGGACCTTCCAGGGGAAGGACAGGTCGCCGGCCGCCTTGTAAAGTAAGGACATGGCTGCCCCGACTCGGGGCCCCCAGGCAGGGAAAGAAAGGAGGTGAACCTACAAAAGACCTCGCAAACCGACGTACAAGTGGACGATAAGGAGGAAAACCCATGCGCAAAAGCATTCGAACGCTGATCGCCCTGCTTTGTGCAGGAACCATCCTATCGTTGACCGCCTCCGCCGCCTTGGCCGCCTCGTTCCACCCGATCGTCATTGACGGCGACCTCGACGACTGGATGGCCGACGAACTGATGGAAACAGAGGCCGGAACCTACGACCTCTATGTCACCTGGGATGCCGACAATATCTACCTGGGCCTCTCCGGGGCCTACCTGGGCGACGACCCGCTACAAGACCAGAGTTTCTTCGTCTGCCTTGACACCGACCTGATCCCCGGCTCTGGGGCCGGGGCCGATGGCTATGGCCAGGTGAACTTTGACACCGCCCTCTTTGCCCCGGAGGTCTGCTACTACTTTGCCGGCGGCGCGGGATGGTACGAGTGGTCCATCTGGAACGGTGCCTCCTGGGACTGGATGGGCTGGCGGAACGACGGCACCTACTACAACTGGCCCGGCAACCCCGCTCCCAACCCCGGCTCCGAACTGACGATCATCCGCAGCGATATCCTCGCCCCGGCCGGGGTGGGCATGGTCGCCTGGTTGACCAATGAGGAGTCGCCCATCCTGCTCGCCTCCTGGCCGACGCCGAACAACAGCGGCCTCTTCCCGACCCTGACCCACTTTTACCACTTTCCCTCGCTGGCCGATGGGTTTGAGCCGGATGACTCGGTGCTGACCGACCACCTCGTCATCAACGAATTCAAGGCCAAGGACACCGAGCAGATCGAGATCTATAACCCTACGGATACGGACGTGGACCTTACGGGGTGGTATCTGACCGATGGGGAAGGCAACGAGACACTTTCAGGCATCCTCCCTGCCGGAGGCTACCTGGCCGTGGCTACAACGTTGGACCTAAGCAACGACGGGGACGAGATCTTCCTGGTCAGCCCCTTTGGCGAGGTGGATGGACTGGCCTATGGCTTTTCCGGCGCAGCGCCCATCGAGATCTCCAGTGCTGCCGGCCTGGGTGATTTCTCCATCCAGCGCGTCCCCAACGGCACCGACACCGACGACCACGCCCGCGATTTCAACATGAGCCGGCCCGGCGGAGACACGACCTTCGGCGGCCCTAACAACGCCGCCGGAGTCCTCCTGGGCAGTTCCGTCGTCATCAACGAGGTCAACGCCTACCAGGACGCCGGCGATGAGGTCAGCTTTGACTTTTACGAACTGTACAACCCGCTGACGGCCACGGTGTCAACGGCCGGGTGGTACGCCACCGACGGCGGGGACGGACTGCAGGCCTTCCCCTTCTCCGACACCATCCCGGCCGGGAGTTGGAAGGTCTACTCCGGCACGCTCTTTATCGGTTACAGTGACCCGCTTTACCTCTGGACGGATGAGGGCATCCGCGTGGACCAGATCACCGCCGACGCGCCGGGGGCCGAGTACGGCTCCCTCCAGCGCATCTGCGATGGCGATGGCCCCAACGACGGCTATAACTGGCCCGCCTCCGGCGGGGATGTCACCCTCTTTGAACTGCCGACCACCTACAGCCGCACCAACACACCGGGGCCGGTGGACATGGCCATCCTCAAGGCCGGCCCGTACGTCATCCCGCCGGGCGGACCGATTACCTACACCCTCTCCTATTGGACCGCCTTGCCCATGCCCCTCACCCCCATCGTGATCACGGACACCCTCCCGGCCGGCGTCGAGTTTATCACCTACACGGCCGAGCCCACCCTTACCCTGATCGGCACAGACCCGCTGGTCTGGGACGCCGGGGTGCGCTGCGGCCTGCCCTACGGCGTGATCACCATCAGCGGCTATGTCAGCAACAGCATCCCCGTGGGCACCGTCCTGACCAACACTGCCCAGGTCTGGGCAACTGGCGAAGTCACCCCCAGCGACAACACCGCCGTCTGGACGACCACCGTCGCCGGGATGGACCTCTCGGTGGCCAAGAGCGGCTCAAGCGGCCCCATCTGGCCGGGGAACGCGATCACCTACACGGTGGACTATATCCTCGCCGGCACCGACCCGGCCTTTGACCTGGTCATCAGCGACACCTTCCCCGCCGACTTTACCCTGGCCACCTTCACGGCCCCCGACCCCTTGACCTGCATCGACACGCTCGACGGCCTGCTCTGCTCCGCCGCCGTCGTCACCCAGTCGGGGCAGATCGAAATCAGCGGCACGATTGTGGCCACGCCGACGACCTACTTTCCCGTCAATACCGTGACCGTCTCTGCCAGCAATGACGCCAACCCGGCCAACAACTATGCCGAGGTGACCACGCCGCTGGTGCTGCCCATCCAGGAAGTGCAGGGGTATACCTTCACCAGCCCCTACGAGGGAGAGGTAGTCTGGGTGAGCGGGGTAGTGGTGGCCGGGACCGGCGAGATCGGCTATGCCGGCGACCTCTTTGTCATCGAGGACCCCCTGGGCGGCCCCTGGAGCGGCGTCGCCATTTACAACAACGGGGCCTTTACCGACGTGGTCGAGGGGGACCTGGTGGTGCTGGCCGGGCTGGTCAACGAGTACTATGGCATGACCGAGGTGGACATCAGCGGGCCTGAGGGCTACCTGGAGGTGCTCGTATCCGGTCACCCGCTGCCCGACCCGGCGGTGCTCTCCACCGGGGTCTTTACCACGGCCAGCCCGCTCACGGCCGAGCCATACGAGGGGGTGCTGCTCGAGTTCCAGGCCGCCACCGTCATCAGCGACGACCTGGGCTTTGGCGAGTGGCTCCTTGACGACGGCAGCGGCAGCGCCCGCGCCGACGATTCGGGCCGGCAGGACGGCGACCTGACCTACACCCCGCAACTGGGCGACCGCTACGGCTTTATCCGGGGCATCGGCTGGTACTCCTTCAACGACTACAAACTGGAGCCGCGCTACGACGCCGACATTGACCTGGACTATGCCGTCCTCTTGATGTACCACGACCTGGAGGATGTCGTCCACAGCGGCGAGGCGGTCTACCTGGCCGGCTCCTTCAACGGCTGGGACCCCTTGGCGACGCCAATGTTCCCCAACAACGACGATAGCGTCTTTAGCGTCACCGTCACCGTGCCCGACACCGGCACCTACGAGTACAAGTATATCGTCTACACCGACACCGTGCCCGGCGGGCCGGCCAACTGGAACTGGCTCCAGAGTGCGAACCGGGCCATCACCGTCACCGGGAGCGGCACGGAGGCCCACGACTACCGCTACATCCAGCCCGGCTATGTCGTGCTGCAGTGGCCGCCGGCCACGACGACCACTGCCGGCCTGCCCACCGAGCCGATCTACGGCCAGATCTGGGCCGACGACCTGACCTCCCGCGCCGGCCCGCCGCGCGCGCTGCTCGCCGAGGTCGGCTTTGGCAGCGACCCCGACCCGGCCAACTGGACCGTCTGGGAGGCGATGACCTGGGGCAGCCAGCAGGGCAACAACGACGAGTTCTGGGGCGTGCTCACCCCGACGGTGGCCGGCGTCTACTCTTACGTCGTCCGCTTCAACGGCAACTGGGGCCTGGGCAACCCGTACGACATGTGGTCCTACGGCGACCTGGACGGGGTCTATCCGGGCGAGCCGTTCGAGATCGAAAACGCCGGCGTGCTCACCGTCCTGGAGCCGCCCTGCGAGGCGATCAGCGCGGCCGGCCTGGGCTGGATGCCGCTCACCCCAACCGCCGGCCTGCCGGTCACCTTCACCGCGGTCATCACCGGCGGCACGGGGCCGTTCACCTATACCTGGGATACAGGGGATGGCGGGAGCGGATCCGGGCAGACCTTCGTCTACACCTACACGACGGCCGGCACCTACACCGTCGCCCTCACGGTCACCAACCCGTGCAGTGAGGTTGTGGTGCAGAAAGAGGTCACGATAGCCGAGGCAGCGCCGCCGCAGTACACGATCTACCTGCCGCTGGTGCTGAAGGGCTACCCGTAAGGGCAGGCCTTTGCTCTTCTGCCGGTTGGGACACGGCCGGCCGTGTCCCAACCGGCACGTGCCGGCGGCCACGGCGAAAGTCGCGTCGGTGTGGCACGAATGGCCAGGGCCCGGCTGCAGGCACGTGACGCGCGCGTGCGCTGGCGCCTT
>FWPU01008100.1_pt1 | contig 18348 bp, 14 predicted proteins | sample 2228361 | NCBI WGS metagenome assembly FWPU01 (sample SAMEA103939777, study PRJEB20133) | metagenome
CCGGCGGGGCGGTTGCGGCAACCGAGCCGCCGAAGGAGGCGACGGAGGCGACGCCGCCGCAGACTCCACCAAAGGAGGTGGCGAAGGAGGCTGCTTCGGAGCCGCGGGTGACGCCGAAAACAGCGCTGCCCGGCAGCGACAGCGGTTCAACCCAGGCTACCAGCGAAGGCGACCCGAGAGTTGTGACGACGCCTCCTGCGGCGACCGACCCCAAGGAGGAGCCGGCCAAGGAAACACAGGTTGCGGGCACTCCGACGGCGGGCGCGAGCAGTCCGGGTGGGGGCTCGGCGGCCGTCAACGTACAGGGCGCAAAAAACCCGCCGAGCTCTGTCGGGACGGCGGACGCTGTTGGCGGCACGCCTCGGACGAGCGCCGCACCGTCGGCTTCCATTATCGAGATCGTGTTGCTGAACGGACGCGTGCTGCGCGTTCATGCCGACATTGACCCTCAGGTGCTCATGCGGTTCGTGGCGCTGCTGGAAAAATAGTTCGTGCCTTGCGAATCCGGGGAGAGGCGTATGTTCCGTCAATTTAGCGTTGTGATCACCATTCTGATGATTGTCGCGGCCGTCGCGGTGGCGACTTCGCCGCTGGCCGTCTACGCCCAGCCGTCCGGGACGAGCAGTGCGTCCAGCAAGCGAGGACAGGACAAGCCCACGCAGCCGGCGCAGAAGCCTGGACTCAGCATCAAGCTGCACGACGGCATCTACTGGATCGGCCCCAAAAAGCCGGAGCCGCCGAAGTCCGGCCCGCCCAAGGGCGACGGCTCGTGGATTCCGCAAACGAATGTGCGGAAGCTCGCCTTCGCGGGAGTTACCGACCGACCGGGGCTCTGGTTCGGCGAGCGCCAGCACGACGCGGAGCAAAACGTGCCGGTAGCGCGGCTCGGCTCCGGTGGGCAGGTGAAGAGCGGATCGAGCCAACTGTCCTCCGAGCGCGCCATGCCGGCACAGGCGACGCCGGTGCCGGCCAATCGTTTTGTCATTCAGTTCAAGCCGAACGTAAGCAAGGAGCAGCGCGATGCGCTGCTCGCGCGCTACGGCCTCTCTGTGCAGCGCGAATTGCCGGCCATCAACAGCGTCGTGGCGACGCGGCCCTCCTCGGGCAACGAATCGCCGGCGAAGACATTGGCGGAGGTGTTCAATCCGCCGATCATTCAGAGGTTGCGGCGCGAAAGCATCGTGCAGAACGCTACGGTCGACACCGGCGCCGCACTTAGAACTGTCCCGAAACCTGTCGACGTGAAATTCAGGACTCCCGCAGGCGACGTTCATTATTGGACCTGGAGAACCATTGCGCCCAGCCCGCCCGCGCCTCCCGGCGTCGCCGCTTCAACTCAGCCGGACGCGCTCGACGGCAATTGGGGCCTGAAGGCGATCCGCATGCCATCGGTATGGACCATCATCAAGCATTATCGCGAGGCCAACCCGGCACCTGCGCGGCCAAAGCTCGCCATCATTGACACCAATTTTGCAAGCCACAGCGACCTTGCGATCAACCTCCTGCCGAGCCCAAACCAGGACAGCAGCGAACCGCCGATCAGTTCGGCATCGATCGGTCCGCCGTGCGAGCGCGCGCACGGCAATCACGTGGCGGGTATCGTAGGAGCCAAGTTCGGCAACGGCGTGGGTATCGACGGAGTCGTCCCGGACGCCATCGTCGATGCCGTGCCGGTGGCGAGCATCAAACTTGACCCCAGCCAAGTCGACATGACAGGCGCGATGACCGCGGAGGGCCTCGCCGAGAAGGCGGGGCTTCTGACCGGCTTCTACTCCGACATCATTACCGCCATCCAGGAATACGTGCCGGTGGAGCGGGCCAAAGGCAGCAATCTGCGCGTGGTCAACATCAGCATGGGCGTGAACATCTGGCGACTCGTCGAGTGGGGCGCCGATCCCAACGAAGTCAAGGCGGCGGTGCGCGATACGCTCAAGAACCAGGCGCAGATCATGGCGGGCTTCGTGAGAAAATACGAAAACTCAATCCTGTTCGTGGTGGCCGCGGGGAACGATTCCGACAAGTTTCCAAGGCCGCTCGAAGCCAAATGGTCGTCGTCGTTCGCCTGGCTCGCCAAGAGCGACCGAGGGGATTTGGAGCGGGCCTACATCCGGCCGAAGAACATTCTGATCGTCGAGGCGGTGGACCGCCGCGGCCAGCGCGCGGAGTTTTCCAATGTCAACGGCCACATCGCCGCGCCGGGCGTGGACATCCTCAGCACGCTCGCCGAGGGCGACGACGGCTATTACCTGTGCGATGGAACCTCCCAGGCCGCACCGTTTGCGGCGGGCGTTGCCGCGCTGATGTTTGAACTCAGCCCCGATAAGAAGCCGACCGAGATCATTGACATCATGGTGAAATCGGCGACCCCGCGAGCGCCGGGAAGCGTTGGTGCGCCGCGGCTTGATGCGCTCGAAGCCGTGCTCAGGCTGTCGCCTTTTGCGGACAGCCGAAACGAGAACCTGGTGCGCCTTGCCGATCTCAACCGCGACGGCAAAGTGGACATTCTCGACATGCGAGAATTTGCCCGGCAACTTTCCATTCTCAACGACAACCGCATGAAGGGAACACCGTTCACAGAGGACCTCAACGGCGACACGGTGGTCGACGGCAATGAATGCCACTGGCCGTTCATCGATCTGAACGGCAGCGGCGCCGGATCGCTGGTGCAAACGGATGCAAGGATGGTGCTGCGCGAGCGGCGAAACGACCTTGCGGTCATGCAGCTTGCCTGGACGGACAGGAGCAAGGATTCGGCCGCCGCGATCAAGGAGACAGGGCTCGACGAGGCGCTGCGGCTCGCTGATTTGAGCAATGTGCGGCTTTCGCCGCAGGCGTGCCGTTAAAGCGGGACCGCCAAAGACGCCGAGCCCTGCACGGTCCCGGAACAGCCGCGCACCGTTCGCGATTCTTCGCATCGAAGACGCGCGTGAACGCGCGTTAGGCGCTCACGCCCGCACTGCATTGGGGACATGCCAACTGCAGCGGATCACGCTTTCATGCGAGCGGCGGCGAGTCCGCCGGCGCAATGTCGAGCAGCCGCAGTTGCACCCGCTCGACCCCATTCCAGCGGTCGAGTGCGAGCGTGCCCGCCGCGTGCACCGTTCGTCCCCTGCCCTGCAGCAAGGCTTGGCCAAGCGGCTGATTGGCGGCGCGAAAAGCCACGGCGTTGATGGTTGCGCCGTCACCGGATCGCAGGCGAGCCCGAACGTGCGCTTGGCCGACCTCCTCGACATACACGACACGGTGCGCGGGCAAGGCGATCACCGGCTCCGGGTTGCCGGCCCCGAACGGCCCGGCGCTGGCTAAAGTCTCGATCAAGGCGGGATTTGTACCGCCGGCAGTGACTGCGCCATCGATCAGCAGCGCATCATCCAAGCGGGCGGCCCCGACGGCGGACGCAACATGCTCCTCGACGAACGCACGAAAGGCCGCAAGCCGCTCATGCCTGATGGTGATCCCAGCGGCCATGGCGTGGCCACCGCCCTTAAGCAATAAACCTTCCGCGACCGCGCGGCGAACCACCCGTCCGAGATCCACGCCAACAATGGAACGGCCGGAGCCGGTGCCGATCCCCCCGGGCTCAAGCGCGATGGCAAACGCGGGGCGGCCAAAGCGCTCCTTCAGGCGCGCGGCAATCAGGCCGACAACGCCGGGGTGCCATCCGGGGGCCGCGGTCACCACCGCGGCGCCCTTCTCCTCGAAGCCAAGCGCCGCCATGGCTTCGGCTTCCGCCTCGGCGAGCATCGCCTGTTCGAGGGCCTGGCGTTCGCGATTGAGGCGATCAAGCTCGGCGGCGATGCCGGCGGCAGCGGTCGCGTCGTCTTCCAGAAGAAGCTGCGCGCCAAGATCGGCGCGGCCGATCCGACCGCCGGCATTGATGCGGGGCCCGAGCAGATAACCAAGATGCCACACGTCGGGCGGGCCGCTCATGCGGGCGGCATCCTTCAGCGCGGTCAACCCGGCATTGGCGCGGCTGCGCATGGCCAACAGTCCCTTGGCGACGAAGGCGCGATTGAGCCCGATCAGCGGCACCACGTCGGCAACCGTGCCGAGCGCCACGATGTCGAGCCAGGGCCGCAAATCCGGCTCGGGCCGCGCATCGGTCCAGAAGCCGCGCACCCGCAGCGCGCGGTTCACGGCCACCACCGCGAGAAACACCAGCCCGACGGCGGCCAAATGGCCAAGCCTGGACAAATCATCGAGGCGGTTCGGATTGACGACGATGGCGTCCGGCAGGCGCTCGTCGGCCTGGTGATGGTCGATGACGACCACATCGAGTCCGAGCTTGCGCGCTTCGGCCAGCGGCTCGTGGCTCGTGGTGCCGCAATCGACGGTGATCAGAAGCTCGGCGCCCCGCTCGGAAAGGCTTCGAACCGCGTCGATATTCGGTCCGTAGCCCTCAAACAGCCGGTCAGGGATGTAGATGATGGGGTCGACACCACAATGCCGAAGAAACCGGCCGAGCAACGCGGAGGAAGTGGCGCCGTCGACGTCGTAGTCGCCGAAGATTGCGATGCGTTCGCCGCGAACCACCGCGTCGGCAAGGCGTGCGGCCGCCTCGGGCATGGCGGTGAGCACATGCGGGTCGGGCATGAGCTGCCTGACGGTGGGGTTGAGATATGCCGCAACCTCGTGGGGCTGCACGCCGCGGCCGGCGAGAATACGCGCCAGCAACTCGGGCACGCCATGCTGCTGCGCAATGGCGAGCGAGAGCGCGGAGGTGCGCTCGTCAAGGCGATCGCGCCAGGGGCGGCCGCGCACGGATTTTTCCACGCCCAAGAAGGTGCGCAGGCGCGGCGTGGCGGAGTATGCGTGGACAGGCGTCATAACGCGCGACGAATCAGAACCAAACCGGCATTGTGCGGAGGATTGCGGCGTCTTGTCGAGCTGCCGCGATTTTCAACGCAATTCGCAGGCGCCAATCAGTCGAGATGGAATTTGGCGAACTGCCGGTGCTCGGCCTGAATGCGGCGCACGGTCCCGGTCACCGAACGCATGACCACGGTGTCGGTCTCGATCACATCTTTGCCGAACTTCACGCCGTTCAGCATGGCGCCGTTGGTCACGCCAGTGGCCGCGAACAGGCAGTCGCCGCGCACCATGTCCTCGATCTCGTACTTCTTCTTCGGATCCCTAATGCCCATTTTCAGCGCTCGCTCGCGCTTCTCTTCGGTGTCGAGCACGAGCCGGCACTGCATCTGGCCACCGATGCAGCGCAGCGCCGCCGCAGCCAGCACGCCTTCCGGCGCGCCGCCGATGCCGAGATAGATGTCGATGCCGGTCTTGGGTTCGGCACAGTGGATCACGCCCGCCACATCGCCGTCGGTAATCAGCGCCACGGCAGCACCGGTCTTGCGCACAGCGGCGATGATGTCCGCATGCCGCGGCCGGTCGAGCAGGAGCGCGGTGATATTCTCCGGCTTCACGCCCTTGGCCTTGGCAAGGTTGAGGATGTTCTGGTCGGCCGGAGCATCCAGATCCACGACACCTTTGGGATAGCCGGGACCGATCGCGATCTTCTCCATGTAGACGTCGGGGGCATGCAGGAGGGTGCCCTCTTCGGCCATGGCCAGGGTGGCAATGGCGCCGGGCATGTTCTTGGCGCAGAGCGTTGTGCCCTCGAGCGGATCCACGGCGATGTCCACTTTGGGACCCCTCTTGTTACCGACCTTCTCGCCAATGAACAGCATCGGCGCTTCATCGAGCTCGCCCTCGCCGATCACCACCGTGCCGTCGATCGGCAGGTTGTTCAGCTCGCGACGCATGGCATCGACCGCGGCCTGATCAGCGGCCTTCTCGTTGCCGCGGCCGCGAAAGCGCGCCGCCGAGACGGCCGCGCGCTCGGTTACGCGGACGATCTCGAGCGAAAGAATTCGCTCGAGCATCTGGTGCGGCTGGACGGTGACAATCGACGTCACTTTGGCCCCCTCTGGTCGCTTCATCATCAATTTTTTTCGATACGGATCAATTGGGGATTGCCCAAAATCACCCGGTCGCGCTTGACCGCGGCGAGCGCGCGGCGCACGGCGTCCTCGGTCGTGGCATAGGTGATCAAAATGACGGGAACCGGGCCGGGCCGCTTGGGGTCGCCGCCGCCGAGCGGGCCGCGGTGGCGCTGCACAATGGATTCGATGGAAATCGACTGCTGGGCGAGGCGCCGGGCAATGGTGGCGGCAGTGCCGGGTCGGTCCACTGCCAGCAACCGGATGTAGTAGCCGCCTTCGTGACGCTGCATGGGCGCCTTTTTGCTCACGGTGAGCTTTGCCGCTGGCCGGCCGAATGGCGCGGTGCGGAGGCCGCGAGCGATATCGGCAATATCGGACACGACCGCGGAAGCGGTCGCCATGCCGCCGGCGCCCGGCCCGACCAAGGTGATGGGGGCAAGGGACTCGGCGTCAATCGTGACCGCATTGGTCACCCCCATCACCTGGGCGATGGCGGAGTCCTTGGGGACCATGGTGGGATGCACGCGCTGCTCAATGCCTTGCGGCGTGCGCACGGCAACGCCCAGCAGCTTGACGCGGTAGCCGAGCTCCTGCGCAGCTTCGAGATCGGCCGGGCTGATCGAGGAGATGCCTTCGATATAGATCGAACTCTGATCGACGCGGGTGCCGAAAGCCAGACTAGCGAGGATGGCAAGCTTTTGGGCGGTGTCGTGTCCTTCAATGTCGAAGGCCGGGTCCGCCTCCGCATAGCCGAGACGCTGCGCCTCCCTCAGACACTCGGCAAAGGCCAGCTTCTCCTGTTCCATCCGCGTCAGGATGTAGTTGCAGGTGCCGTTCAGAATGCCATAGATGCGCGCAATCGAGTTGCCGGCCAGCGTCTCGCGCAGGGCCTTGACGATGGGAATGGCGCCGCCCACGGCCGCCTCAAAATTGAGCGCCACCCGCTGTTGCTCGGCAAGCTGCGACAGGGCGTAGCCGTGACTTGCCAGCAGCGCCTTGTTGGCGGTGACGACGGACTTTCCCGCCTTGAGCGCCGCGGTGACGGCGGCACGCGCGGGATTGCCGGCACCGCCGATCAGTTCGACGAATACGTCGATCCCCGAATCGCTCGCGAGCGTCACCGGATCCGCGACCCAGGTCACCGTGCGCAGGTCGAGGCCGCGGTTCTTGGTGCGCGAACGCGCGCTCACGGCCACGACTTCGATCGGCCGGCCGGCGCGCGCCCGCAGAATCTCACGCTGACGCTCGATCAGCCGCACCACCGATGCACCGACCGTGCCAAGGCCGGCAATGCCCACGCGTAAGGGGGGAACCATGCGACGTCCGCGAAGTTCGATCCGCGCTCGATCCTGGCCGAACACCACCGACGCGTTCCGGACCGTGCGCGCAATCAGCCCCTAGCGCCGCGTGGCGAGAGGCACGACGTTGTGCAACTTTTCCGGCGCACTTTCAAGGAATCGCCGCACGTTGCGGGCGGCTTGCCGAATTCGCTGCTCGTTTTCCACGAGCGCGATGCGGACGAAACCCTCGCCGCGCTCGCCGAAGCCGGTGCCGGGCGACACCGCCACCTCGGCCTTCTCCACAAGCAGCCTGGAAAATTCGACGCTGCCGAGGCAAGCAAAAGGCTCGGGAATCGGCGCCCAGGCGAACATCGAGGCGCGCGGCGGCGGAATGTGCCAACCGGCGCGACCGAAGCTCTCAACCAAAGCATCGCGGCGGCGGCGATAGGTGTCGCGCATGTTGCGGATGCAGTCGTCGGGGCCGTTGAGCGCCGCGGTCGCCGCCACCTGGATCGGGGTGAAGGCGCCGTAATCGAGATAGGACTTCACGCGTGCCAATGCCGCGATGATGCGCTCGTTGCCGACGGCAAAACCGATGCGCCAGCCGGGCATCGAATAGGTCTTCGACATCGAGGTGAATTCCACTGCGATGTCCATCGCTCCGGGAACCTGCAGCACCGACGGCGGCGGATTGTTGTCGAAATAGACCTCGGCATAGGCGAGGTCGGAGAGCACAAAGATGCCATGCCGCTTCGCGAACGGCACGAGCTCCTTGTAAAAGTCGAGGTCAGCGACATAAGCGGTGGGATTCGACGGATAGCAGACGACCACAGCAATCGGCTTGGGGATGGAGCGGGTGATCGCATGTTCGAGCGTGGTGAAGAAGGCGGGGGTCGGTTCGGAGGGAACCGAACGGATCACGCCGCCCGCCATCAGAAACCCGAAGGCATGGATTGGATAGCTCGGGTCCGGCACCAAGACCACGTCGCCGGGGGCCGTGATGGCCTGCGCCACGTTGGCAAACCCCTCCTTCGAGCCGAGCGTAGTGACAATCTGCGTCTCCGGATCGAGCTTCACCCCGAAACGGCGCGCATAGTAGGCGGCCTGGGCGCGACGTAATCCGGGAATGCCCTTGGAGGCGGAGTAGCGGTCGGTGCGGGGCTTGCCCAGCACCTCTTTCATCTTCTCGATGACGTGCTCCGGCGCGGGCAGGTCGGGATTGCCCATGCCCAGGTCGATGATGTCGGCGCCGGCGTTGCGGGCCGCGGCCTTGGCGCGGTTGACAACTTCGAACACGTAGGGCGGCAGGCGGCGGATACGGTAGAACTCTTCCATGGCGCAAAACTCTGTGACGGCCGCGGCTCCGGCGGCTCCTTCCCGCCGCTCACCGGTTTCTAACATGATCGGCGCAAAGCGTTAATCGTTGCTGTTGCTGGTGGAAGCGGAGGCTGGAATCACGGGCGGCGCTTGACGCGGTGTCCGGCGCGGGGACCCCTTGACGCCCGTAATCGCTTCCTGGCGCGCGCGGACGGCGGTGAGCTCCTTTTCCAACTCGACCTGCTCTTCGGCCGAGAGCGTGGTGTTCGGCCGCGGCGGCGGCATGTCATGGACTGCCGGATAGGCTGCCGGGGTTGCAGGCCGGTCCGGCGTGTCGGCCGGCAAGCCAATCTCACGCGGCAGACTGTCGATCAGGCTGCTGAGGGACGACGAAGACGCGCAGCCAGCCAACACGAAGGGCAGTGTGCCTGCCAGCAAGATCGCTGGCAGGCGAATCGGTTGGCGGCCCTTGCTCACGCGGCACATCACAAATTTCATAGCTCAGGCATCCAGCTCCGCATAGAACTACGACAACAAGCGCAAGTTCAATATATTGGCGAGAGGACAAGGCTAACCCGCCAATATGTCCAAAGGATGAACGGCAGCACCCTCGCCTGTCGTGTAGGGTCAGTCGCCATGTGAGGAGCGCGTCATGGGCCAGGTGCGTGCCGAACCGCGGGTGCGGGGTCCGGTCCGACGCAGCGCGGCAGCGCAAGGCAAGGTCGGCCGCAGCGGCAGGTCGAAGATGAAGGACGACGTGCGGCAGCAGTCGGCGCAAGCCGGCGCACTGGACATCGAGGCCTTTGCCAGGAATCTCGCCCGCGCGGTCGAGGAGGGCGGCAAGGCGCTTGCCGCCTATCTGAAGCCTCGTGAGGAAGGCAAAGCGAGCGACGGCTTCGCGGAGGAGGTGACCGAAATCGTCAAGACGCTGGCGGAGGTCGCGCAATACTGGCTCGCCGATCCGCAGCGTACGGTCAAGATCCAGGCGGAGCTCGGGCAGGCCTATCTCGATCTGTGGCGCAACGCAGTGCGGCGGCTCGCCGGCGAGGAGACCAAGCCCGTGGTCGAGCCTGATCCGCGCGACAAGCGCTTTATCGACCCGGAATGGACCTCGAACCAGTTCTTCGATTTTCTCAAACAGGCCTATCTGTTGAGCGCGCGGTGGGCCGATCAGCTGGTGAAGCAAGCCAAGGACATCGACCCGCACACCCGGCAGAAGGCCGATTTCTATGTGCGGCAGATCGTCAACGCCCTGTCACCCTCCAATTTCGTGCTCACCAATCCGGAGCTGTTCCGGGAGACGCTCGCTTCCAACGCCGAGAATCTCGCGCGCGGCATGCATCTGTTGGCGGAAGACATCAAGGCCGGCGGCGGCGACATCCGGATCCGGCAAACCGATCTTCAGTCCTTCAAGGTGGGCGAGAACCTCGCGACCACGCCGGGGAAAGTCGTGTTCCAAAACCCGGTGATGCAGCTGATCCAATATGCGCCGACCACCGAGACGGTGCTGAAGCGGCCGCTGCTCATCGTGCCGCCGTGGATCAACAAGTTCTACATTCTCGATCTCACGCCGGACAAATCGTTCGTCAAGTGGTGCGTCGATCAGGGACTCACCGTGTTTATGATCTCGTGGGTCAACCCGGACGCGCGCTACGCCAACACGACGTTCGAGGACTACATGAAGCTCGGGCCGCTGGCCGCGCTCGACGCCATCAGGCGGGCCACAGGCGAGACGAAGATCAATGCCGTCGGCTACTGCGTGGGCGGCACGCTGCTCGCCGCCACCCTCGCCTACATGGCGCAGAAGCGCGACGAACGCATCGCAACCGCCACGCTGTTCGCGGCGCAGGTCGATTTCACGCACGCGGGCGACCTGAAGGTGTTCGTGAGCGAGGCGCAGCTCAAGGCGGTGGAAGAGCGCATGGCCGAGCGCGGCTATCTCGACGCCGGGAAGATGCAGAACACGTTCAATCTCTTGCGCTCGAACGACCTGATCTGGCCGTATGTGATCAATAATTACCTGAAAGGCCGCGAACCGATGCCCTTCGATATCCTGTATTGGAACTCGGATTCGACGCGGCTGCCGGCGGCCAACCATTCCTTCTATCTGCGCAAATGCTACCTGGAGAACGCGCTGAGCAAAGGCAAGATGGAGCTCGGCGGGGTGCGACTCGATCTGAAGAAGATCAAGGTGCCGATCTACAATCTGGCCACGCGGGAAGACCATATTGCGCCGGCGGAATCGGTTTTTCGCGGCTCGCGCTACTTCGGCGGGCCGGTGAAGTTCGTCCTCGCAGGCTCCGGTCACATCGCCGGCGTGGTCAACCCTCCGGCCGGCGCGAAGTATCAGTATTGGACCGGCGAGGCGCCGCGCGGCGGCACGCTTGCGGCATGGCTCGCCAAGGCAACAGAGCATCCGGGTTCGTGGTGGACGGACTGGCTCGCCTGGCTGAAAGCGCATGACAGCCGTATGGTCAAAGCGCGCGCGATCGGCGGCGGCAAACTGAAGCCGATCGAGGACGCGCCCGGCAGCTACGTGAAGGTGCGAAGCTGAGGCGATTTGCCTTGCGGCGTGCGGACCGCCACATATGACTTTATTGCCATGACACGCCATGTCAAAGCCTCCGAATTCAAGGCCAAATGCCTGGCGCTGATGGATCAGGTGGCGCGAACCGGTTCGACCATTGTGATCACGAAGAAAGGCAAACCCATCGCCGAACTGGTGCCGCACCGGGAACGGAAGGGGCGCAGTCCGTTCGGGATCTGGAAGGACAAGGTCAAAATAAAGGGCGATATCATTTCGCCGATTGACGTGGAGTGGGATGCGCTCAAGTGATCCTGCTCGACACGCACGCGGCGATCTGGGTTGCAACGGAGAGCAAGGAACTCGGCCGACAAAGTCGGACCCTGATTGAGCGCGCCCGTTCCGAACAACAGCTCGCTGTCAGCGCAATTAGCTTCTGGGAGATTGCGTTTCTCGTGGTAAGAGGACGACTGCAGATCTTCGCCTCGCCAACTGTTCTGCGCAATATATTGCTCGATACGGGGGTCGCCGAATTGCCGCTCACCGGCCAGATTGCCATTCTTGCCGCCGAGCTGGCATCACTGCGCGGCGATCCGGCGGATCGTTTCATCGCGGCGACCGCCGTTGCAAACGACGCGAGGCTCGTAACCGCCGATCGCAACCTGCTCGGCTGGCGGCATGAGTTGAAACGCCAGAACGCAAGGAAATAACGAAAGGCGTTACGGAAACAGTGCGACCTGCTCGAGGCCGAGCGTCTCCGGGAAACCGAGCATCAGGTTCATGTTCTGCACGGCCTGGCCGGAGGCGCCCTTGGTCAGATTGTCGAGCGCGGCGATGATGATGGCGCGGCCGGGAGCGCGGTCCTTGGCGACACCGATGAAAGTCATGTTGGAGCCGCGTACGTGGCGGGTCTGCGGCACCTCGCCGAGCGGGAGAACATGCACGAACGGCTCCTTCGCGTAGGCTTCCGTCAGGATGGTGTGCAGGTCAGCGTGGGTCCGGCCGCCGGCACAGCGCACGTAGACGGTCGAAAGAATGCCGCGGTTCATCGGCACGAGATGCGGTGTGAAGGTCACGATCACTTCGCGACCGGCGGCAAGCGAAAGTTCCTGGTCGAGCTCGGCCATGTGGCGGTGGTGGCCGACGCCGTAGGCGTGGAAACCCTCGGACACCTCGGAAAACAGCATCTCCTCCCTGGCCGCCCTCCCCGCTCCGGTCATGCCCGATTTGGAGTCGATGATGATATCGTCAATATCGATGGCTCTTGCCTTGATGAGCGGCACGAGCGGAAGCTGCGCGCAGGTGGTGTAGCAGCCGGGGTTGGCAACAAGTCGCGCCTTCTTGATCTTCTCGCGATGCACCTCGACGAGGCCGTAGACGGCTTCGCGCTGAAGCTCCGGCGCCTGGTGCTCGTGGCCGTACCAGCGGGCATAGGCGCGCGGGTCGGCGAGCCGAAAGTCGGCGGACAAATCCACCACCTTGGTGTGCGGCGCCTTGCTCAGAAGGTCACTGACCACCTTTTGGGTGGTGGCATGGGGCAGCGCGCAGAATGCCAGATCGAGGGCGACCTCGGCCCAATTCACGCTCTCGATGGCGACAAGCGGCGGCAGGGCGAAGGGCGAAAACTGCGGAAACACCGATCGCATTTCTTGGCCGGCGCGGCGGTCGGCAGTGAGCAGTGCAATCTGCACGCCAGGATGGCCGAGCAGAAGGCGCACCAGCTCGGCACCGGTGTAACCGGACGCGCCCAGCACGCCGACCTTGGCCTTGTTGTTTTGCGACATGATTCATCCTTTCCGCGAGCGCAGAACGACCGGACCATCAACCGCGGAAAATTCGGGAGAGGAGTGCCGCGGCGGAAGCTCCGGCGGCACGGCGTCGATCACACCCGATCACTCGCCGTGCCGGAAGCACGGCGGCGCAAGATGATCGTCAGCGAGACCTTCATGGCCCGCGGTATAGGCGGCGGCAGGGCAGCGGTCAATGCCCTGCGCGCCCGCTGCGAAAACAGAAGGCCGCCCGCAGGCGACCTTCCGCAGCAATGACTCCGCGTTCAAATCACCGGCTGCCAGGCGATCGGAACGAGACGATAGCCGGGCCCGTCCTTTTCCACGTAGCCGAGCGACGGGAACGGGAAATGGAATCCCGCGACCAGCGTCTTCTCGGCCGCGGCCATGTCAAGGAACCTGCGGCGCGTCTCCTCGGCCTTGGGTCCGTCCATGTCATATTGGACATGCCAACCCGGGTTGCGGAGGAAGAGGAACGGATTGTTGGTCACGTCGGATTGTACCAGCAGCTTGCTGTTTCCGGAGGCGATCACGAAAGACGTGTGGCCCGGGGTATGACCGGTGGTCGGGATCGCTGTGATCCCGGGCGCGATTTCCTTGTTCCAATCATACTTACTGATCTGTTTCGCCACCGGCCCCATAACGCGGCGCACGTTCTGGAATGCGCCGAGCAACGGCCCTTGGGCCTTGCTCATGTTGCCGTCATCCATCCAGAAGGCGGACTCGGCCGCCGGCACCTTGATCTCCGCGTTCGGGAACGCGGACGCTCCGCTCGAGTCAAGCAGGCCGTTGATGTGGTCCGGATGGAAATGGGAAATGATCACGATATCGACCGCCTTGCGGTCAATGCCGGCGGCCGCAAGATTGGCGTGGAATAACCCGGCGGTCTTCGGCCCCTTGTCGCTGTAACCTGTGTCGATGACGATCAGCTTCGAGCCCGTGTTCACCGTCATCGGATTGAACAGGATGGTCATCTTGTCGCCCGGCAGATACGCTGCCTGGAGCGCTTTGGAGACCTCTTCCTTCTTGACGTTCCTTACGAAGCCCTCCTGAAACGGAAACTGGGCGATGCCGTCGGTCACCTGGGTGCATTCGAAGGCGCCGACCTTGTAGCGATAGAATCCAGGCGCCTGCTTGCCGGCGGGCGGTGCGGCGGCCTGTACGGGTACAACGGGCGACAACGCGGCGGCGGCCGAGGCCGCGGCCGCGCCGCCGAGAACGCTGCGGCGGCTCAAGTTCGACATGGATGCTTCTCCCTTGAAACTCGGTGTCCTGTCCTGGCGGCTGCAATCTCGCATGTTCCGCCCATGGTCGCGCGTGCGCGACATGTTAATGGCGAGAATGATAGTGCCGAGACAAATGCATGTGAACCGAGAGCATCGGTCTACCGCGGCGTTGTTGCGAATGACTCGCAGTTAGGGCGGCCGCGGTGTATCTGTTTCGCCCAGCAGACAGCGCCGATAGAAGAAGGCCGCCTCAAGGCGGCCTTCTCTTGGCTTCAGATCGTGGGCCTCAACCGCTCAGATGATCGGACTCCAGGGAACCATGTTCTCGCGATAGCCGCTTGAGGTCTTCTCGACATACGCCAAGCCCGGGAAGGGATAGTGGAAGCCCTGCACCAGCATTTTCTCGGCCACCAGCATGTCGTAGACCTTGCGGCGCGTAGCCTCGGCCATGTCCGGTATCTGATCGAACATCAGATGCCACCCCGGATTGCGCACGAACAGCGGAATGTTCGTGACGTCGCCCTGCACGTAAACCTTGCTGTTGCCGGAAGCCACGATATGCGAGTTATGGCCGGGTGTGTGGCCATAAGTCGCCACCGAGGTAATGCCAGGGGCAATTTCCTTGCCGGGCTCGTAGGGCGTCACTTTGCGCTTGAGGGCATCGAAGACGCGGCGCAGATTGGCGAACACGCCCTTCATCCGGTCGCTGGTCTGCTTGTTCATCTCCGCGTCGTCCATGAAGTATTTCCACTCCGCGGCGGGGACCAGGATTTCCGCATTGGCGAACGCCGGCTTGTTGTCCTTGGTGAGCAGCCCGTTGATGTGATCCGGGTGGAAGTGCGAGATAATGACGACGTCGACCTGATTGGCCTCGATGCCAGAGGCTTTCAGATTGGCGTGGAACTGGCCGGCAGCGCCCTTGCTGCGCTCGAAATTCGCTTCGCCGGTGCCGGTGTCAATCACCACGAGCTTGGAACCGGTGTTGACGACGATGGGCGAATAAGGGATCGCGACTTGATCCTTCTGCAAGCCCCAGCCGAGGCTGGCAATGCCCGCATTTACCTCATCGCGACTCTTGTTGGCGACGAAGCCGTCGGGGAAACGCGGAATGCGGTTGATGCCGTCGGTGACGACGGTGATTTCGAAGTTGCCAAGCTTGTAGCGATACCAGCCCGGCGCCTGCTTACCCACGGGCGGGGCCGCAGCCTGCGTCGCCGACGGGGCTAGCGGGGCCACTGCGGCAGCGGATGCAGCCACGGCGCCACCCAAGATTCCACGGCGTGAAATTTGCGTCATCGGATTCTCCCTGAAAGTGTGTTGCTCATTTCGGCGACCGTGTTTCCAGCGCCGACCGTGGTGGTGAACGTGTGTGCTGGAACGAATGCCTTGAGTGGGACGACCGTCGCACTGCTCAGAGAAAACCGAACCGGACAGGCCGATCCGCGCTGACCTGTGCCAGCCATACCTCTCCCCCAATGCCAGCAGCCGTTACCAACACACGAAGTCGTGAATGGGCCAGACATGCTGCTGCGGACGCCTCGCGGGAGATGGCCTGGGCCGCGAGCGCCCCTGTCAGCGATGGCTCATCCAGCGGCCTGCCGGCCATTCACGCAGGCTGCAACACCTCAGACGCGTCGAAATTCCCGAAACCGCCAGGCGCGTGTTGAGGCAATGCGGCGCAAATCCCAAGATGGGGGGCTCGCGCGGGGCCCCTATGCGCATCACGGGCAGGTGATCAGCGCGATTGGCGCAAGCGGTGCCCGCGCCCGACCACGGCCATCGGGCGGCCGCCCTGGCGCGGCAGCGGGATGCCCCGCGCCTTCGGTGCTGCCAAAGCTTTTTCTCCGGCGGCTTCGCTTTCAGCCGGTGAACAATTGCCAGAGCCACCTGAAGGCGATGGCGATTACGTCGCCAAGCGTCAGCAACACTGCAGCCCATACGAACGCCGACGTCCAGTTGGCAAACTGGAAGCGGGCCTGCGGCATGGCGAAGATGCCGGCGATGATCGGCACCGTGGCCCGGAACGGCCCGGAGAAGCGGCCGAGAAAAATCGCCAGTGCACCCCATTTTTTGACGAACGCCTCGCCTTTCGGAATCCAGTCCGGGTGCCGCGACAGCGGCCACATGTGATACACCCGGTTCTCAAGCTTCAGCCCGATCCAATAGGACACCCAATCGCCGAGCGCGGCGCCGATGGCGCCTGCAACCCAGATCGGCCAGAAACTCAAGCCGCTTGCGCCGATCAGCGTGCCGATGCCGACGAGCGCGGCCCATGCGGGGATGACCAAGGATATGAACGCCAGCGACTCCGCGAAACATAGCGCAAATACGATCGGGGCGGCCCAGGCCTGATGGGTGCGCACGAATTCGATGATTTGTTCGGCGTGATCTTCGAGGCTCATCGATCCCACCGCCCTCCCGCTCCGCCAAAAGGGCAGCTTTATCCCGCGCCGGGGCGTTGCGCCAGTGCGCCGGATGGCTTACTGACGCGTTTTTGCGTCGAGCCCGCAGATGTCCGAACCGCGCCAGTTCCGTTTTCCTATTGGTCGCATCGAGCATACTTGGCGCTGGCTCTATTCGAGCTTCCTGCAGCGCCTGGGCGTGAGGCCGCATGTCGTGCGCGCGCAGGGCGCCCGCTTTCTGGTCGACACCACCGATTACATCGACCGTTGCATCGCCTTCGACGGCATGTGGGAGGCGGCTCAACTCGAAGACTTGGCGAGGCTTTGCCGTCGCCGCAAGGTCGACTGCTTCGTCGACGTCGGCGCCAACACCGGTTTCTACTGCATCATGTTTGCGATGAAGCAACTTGCGAACCGCATCATCGCGTTCGAGCCCGATCCGGGAAATCACGCACGCCTGATCAAGAACCTCGCGCTCAACGATTTGGCCGGCCGGGTCGAAGTGCTGCAGCTCGCGCTCGGCCATCGGAACGGTGAGGCGACGCTGTACGAGGGCTCGAAGTGGAATCGCGGCGAGTCGACCATTGCGAAGCCGGAGCAAACGCCGAAGCGGGTGATGCACCGCATCCGCCAGGCGCGGTTCGACGACGTGTTTGATCTCGCGCGCCAGAACATCATTATCAAAATGGACGTGGAGGGCTACGAATTCGAGGCGCTTGCCGGGATGGAGCGGACGCTGAAGGAAAATGCCTGCTACGTGCAGGTCGAGCTGTATTCCGAGCGCTTCGCGGAACTGAAGGCGTTCTTTGATCGACTCGGCTACCGCTTCCTGCACACCGAGTACATCGACCATTTCTTTACGAACATGGCCGACATCGGTTAGCACGTCGGTGTGGCGCAAATACGAATCAGGTCCGCCTCCGCTTGCGGCGTGGCATATTTGTGCCCAATTGATTCGCGCAATCCCCCGGGTCCGATGGGCAAAGCAGCGAAAAAATCCAAGGCGCCGGAAACCGGCGACCTGTTCGAGCACGCGGCGCGGAGCGCAAAAAGCACCGCACGCCGCGCCAAAGGCCGTGCGCCGTCCGGGCGCGGGGCTGCAAGCTCGGCCGAGCACGGCTATACGGCGAAGCACATCGAGGTGCTGGAGGGGCTCGAGCCGGTGCGGCGCCGGCCCGGCATGTACATCGGCGGCACCGACGAGAAGGCGCTGCATCACCTGTTCGCCGAGGTGATCGACAACGCCATGGACGAGGCGCTCGCCGGGCACGCGGACTGGATCGAAGTGGAGATGGAGGCCGACGGATTCGTGTCGGTGACCGACAACGGCCGCGGCATTCCGGTCGATCCGCACCCGAAGTTCAAGAACAAGTCGGCGCTCGAGGTGATCATGTGCATGCTGCACGCCGGCGGCAAGTTCGACTCGAAGGTGTACGAGACCTCGGGCGGCCTGCACGGAGTCGGCGTGTCGGTGGCGAACGCGCTGTCCGAGCGCATGGAGGTCGAGGTCGCGCGCGGGCAGAAGCTCTACCGCATGGTGTTCGAGCGCGGCAAACCGAAGACCAAGCTGCAGGTGGTCGGCAAGGCGCCGAACCGGCGCGGCACCAAGGTGCGGTTCAAGCCCGATCCGGAAATCTTCGGGCCGAAGGCGCATTTCAGGCCGGAGCGCATCTTCAAGATGGCGCGCTCGAAGGCGTACCTGTTCGGCGGTGTGGAAATCCGCTGGTCGTGTGCCAAGGAGCTTTTGCGCGGCATTGACGACGTGCCGGAGAAGGCGACATTCCATTTTGCGGAGGGTCTGAAGGACTATCTTGCGGCCACGATCGGCGACGCGACGCTCGTGCACCCCGATATCTTCACCGGCAGC
>FWPU01008101.1_pt1 | contig 18348 bp, 14 predicted proteins | sample 2228361 | NCBI WGS metagenome assembly FWPU01 (sample SAMEA103939777, study PRJEB20133) | metagenome
CGCTCCCTTTTGTCCCACGATTGAAATCGTGGGCTACTTTCACAAAGCCCCGATGAATCGGGGTTTTGTTAGGTGCTCTAAGTAGGTCGCCCCTCACCAGCGTCAGCGTCGTATCGTGCGCCTCACCACTGGTTCCACCTGCAACCATCTGCCCGCTTGGTCGCCCGATGGCAACACCATCGCTTTTCTTTCCAACCAGACCAGCACCCCGCCTGCACAAGACCTCTGGCTCATCGCCCCGGACGGCAGCCGCCTGCGCGAGGCAGCGCATAGTGTGCCTTATGCCCGTGACACCGTTTTTGGTGACAGTCTGGCGTGGATTGGCAACACCGGCGACCTGATGGTTCACGAGGCGAACTGGCAGTGGGAAATCATGCGCTTCCACCTGTCGCAGTTGTCCCGCCTTCCCGTGACGCGCTCCCGCGTGGACGGCAGCGATAGGAACTTTACCCAGACCGCCGGGATGGTGGTCTTTGCCACCAGCAATAATGAGGGTATTGGCAAACGCAGTCTGTGCTTCTCCCCGGACGGTTCTCAACTCTGTATTTCAATTGCGCGTTATGAATCGAAGGCGGGCATCGGCGCAGACCTCTACTTGCTGGATTTGCGCACGGGCAAGGTCACTCAACTCACCCGCATCGGGGAAAGCGTGGTTTGGAATCTCTACCCTACATGGTCCTCAAAGGACATCATCGCTTTCTCTTCTGGTCCCACCCGTTTCGGTCCCTGCCAACTCCACCTCATCCGCTCCGACGGTAGCGGCTTGAAGCGCCTGACGCACAACCACTACGACAACGTTCACCCCGCTTGGTCGCCCGACAGCAAACACCTCGTCTTCGCTGCTGGAACAGGCAGTGGTCGCTCATTGAAAGTCGCCTACAACCTCTACGTGATGCAGGTCGCGTGAAGTGGTTGATGGGTCAATGGGTCAATGACTCCATGAACTCATGAACCGTCTTTTCGTTTCCCCTCCTTCCTCCTCCTTCCCCTGTCTTTCCCAGTCGTCAAGATTTTTTCGCGCGCGTTCTACTTTTGGAGTTGCGTGACGTTATTGAGTCTTATAGAAGGCACAGAAAAATCTGGCTGAACGTGCCATGAAAGGGAGGATTGGAAGATGAATAGAAGTCTGAAGGTATTGGTAAGGACATTTTTGACGATGGCGTTTCTCACGTTCTTAGGTTTTGGATTGAGTTCTGGAAGCCACATAGAAAGCCACTTTACTGGCTTTCCATCTGACCAGTGGACGAAGGAACATGGCTTCCGCATACCCGTAGCTCCTTACCCGAATATAATAACACTACCAGGCAAGCAGGTATCAGAGTCACGCCTCGTCGTGGTGCCACAGCAGGTTTCACATATAGCGTTGCAGGGGAGATCGTGACTTTTACCATCTCCGTTACAATCAACGGAGAGGATAAAAACGCTGAAGGTGCAACTTGGAGGTGGACACCTCCGCCTTTGAAGAGGCTATTGGTGGTAGCGAACAAAGTATCCTCACGGGCACATAACCGTAAGGGGAGGGAGCAATTGGCTCAAAACTTGTCTTCTTCTAAGGCGCGACGACTGTCAGGTTATGTCTCTAAGGTGCGATCACGGCAGCATCTCACAACGGCACGTTTGGGGCAGCGTCCCTTCTCCGCCCCCGCTGTTGACAGGCTTATTCTGCTGAATCCTGTCCATCCGGCAGACGTTGTGAGAGGTGTAGTGCTGCGTCAAGGTAGGTTTGACAGGTTCATCCCGATACATCCCGATACATCCCGATACATCGGGATTCATCTGAACGTAGCCGCAGGCTTTACGCCTGCGATGGGGCGCCCCGATTTATCGGGGCGGCTACCCGTCAAACCTACCTTGACGGAACACTAGGTCATGGTCGGAGACCACAACACATCGAGAGAAAAGCACGTGACGCGACAGCAATTCTTCGGACGCCACAGAAAAATCTTCCGCGCCAGCGCGCCGGGGCGGTTGGACGTGATGGGCGGTATCGCCGATTACTCCGGTTCGCTCGTTTTGGAGATGCCCATTCGGGAGGCGACGACGGCGTGCGTTGCGCTGCGCGATGATGGTGTTGTTCGAGCGCACAGCACGACGGCAGAATCGCTGCACGCCCAGCCGACGGTGGAGGTGGCTCTGAGCGATTGTGTCAATCACGATGGCAGCGTTGACTACGCGCGACTGCGTGACGTGCTCGCGGCGCAGGAAGGCGCAAGTTGGGCTGCCTACGTGATGGGCTGCGCCTTGGTGTTGATGCGAGAGAAGAAGGTAAAGTTTCGGGGCGCGGATTTCTGGATTGAATCGTCCGTCTCGCCCGGCAAAGGTGTCTCCGCGTCGGCGGCGTTGGAGGTCGCGGCGATGACGGCTTTGACGACGGCGATGAATCTGAGATTGGGTGACACCGAGCTGCCGATTCTGTGTCAGAGGGTCGAGAACCGCGTGGTCGGCGCGCCGTGCGGTTTGATGGACCAGTTGACCAGTTACCTCGGACGCAAAGACCAACTCCTACCGATTGTGTGTCAGCCCGCCGACGTGCAGCCGCCCGTTGCGATTCCGCAGGGTGTTTCGTTCATCGGGATTGATTCTGGCGTGCGGCACGCGGTCAGCGGCGCGTCCTACACCGACGTGCGCGTCGCCGCCTTCATGGGCTACACCATCATCGCTCTGCATGAAGGCGCGTCATCGAGCGACATTCAGCGAGCGCGAGAAAGCGGCGACATGAGTGGCTTGCCCTACAAAGGTTATCTGGCAAACGTGCCCGTCTCGGTGTTTGAAGAAAAATATCGTGATCTGCTTCCAACGAAAATCAGCGGCAAGTCCTTCTTGGAAAATTACGGCGGCACGATTGATGCCGTGACTCAGGTGAACAAAAGCGCAACTTATCACGTTCTTGCTTGCGCGCGTCATCCGATTTACGAGAACCATCGCGTCAACCTTTTTTCCAGTCTGCTGTCTCTGCTGGGCGCGGCGGGGTTGAAGCGCGATGAGCGCGAAAAGACCTTGAACGAGTTGGGCGAGTTGATGTATCAGTCCCACGTCAGTTACAGCGATTGCGGGCTGGGGAACGACGTGACCGACCGCATCGTTCGCCTGGCTCGCGAAGCCGGTCCCGCCAACGGCGTCTACGGCGCGAAGATTACGGGGGGAGGCAGCGGCGGCACGGTTTGTCTTCTTTGTGCTGGACGCAAGGGGCGCGAAACAGCAATGCGGATTGCCCAGACGCTCGCCGCTTCGGACGGAAAACCACACGCGCTCTTCACGGGCAGCAGCGAGGGCTGCCGATGGAGGGATGAGGCTCATCCGACCCCGATGCGATAGAGGAACGGTTCGCTGCCTCTGTAACCGCCCTTCCATCGCTCCATCGGGAGAACGATGTCGCCCGTTTCGCGGTCTTCAAACGCCATGAAGTTAGAGAGTTCAACACCGTCTTTGTCGTCGGGTTGGAGCGTGTCAATCGTGATGACGCTGCTCTTGATGAGCCCCAGATTTTTCGGGTCCACTTCGCCGATGACCAACGGATAGCGCGGGCTGTTGCCGCGAGGGTTGGTGGGGCTGATGTTGCCAATCCAGTAGTATCTGCCGTTCGAGTGGCGGAGGAGTTGCGACATGCTGCTGGGGGAAAAGAAGCGCGTGCCGTCGTTGTAGGTCCACGGTTGCGGTTTCGTCCAGTGATAACCGCCGTCGCTGGACACGGAGAACCAGCGATAGCCGGGGATTTTGAACTCCGGGTCCTTGCTGCCACCGTTGCTCCCGCGCATGACCATCAGGATGCGTCCGTCCGGCATTTCGGCAAGCGTCGGCTCAATCATGCCCCGCGTGGAGGCCGCAGGGTCCGCCTCCACCCGCTGCGAAATTTCCCACTCAAGTTTGTTGCCTTCGACCCACTTGCCAATCAGAACGAGAACGTCCGTGTAGGTGAATCCGCCGCCGGGTGAGGACAGATTTCCGTCCGCCCCCAGCGTGCAGACCTGCGCGGGCACGAGGATTTTGCCCTGCCGCGTGCGAATCGGTTGGCAGCCCAAGTCGCCCAGAAAAATCGCGTTCTTGCCTTTCCACACGCCCTCGAACGGGTGCTCGGCTGTGTAGTTGCCTTTCTGAATGATCTGATGGTCTCCGAGATACGTCTTGCCGCCGTCGACGGAGACGCGATACCGCAGGTAGTAAGTTTTCAGCGCCACCGGCGGTTCTTCGATGTTGGGGTCAAGTCCCGGCGTGTCCATTGAATTGACGATGCGGAGGAGGCGATTCGTCACCGGGTCAAGGAATCCGGGGAACAATTCGCGCCGATAGCCTTTGGGTAACTTCGAGTCGAAGTCAGGCTGAGGCGTCAGCGGCGTCCACGTGCGCCCGTTATCCTCCGAATAGCCCCCGCCGCAATCATCGCCCGCCCGGATTTATGAACGTAAAACGCGGACTTCAAAGGCGAGGGACGGCTGAGTTTCTCTTTGAGTTTGAGCGTCAGCCTGTGTTGGTCGTTGCCCGCCGCGTCAACCTGTTCCCGTTGCGGCTGCCACGAGCCGATAACGGCGACGAGAACGATTCCCCCTATCGTGCGTTTCACCCACACCATGAGCGGTCCTCCGTTCTTTCTTCATTGAGCGTATAACAAATTATGAATGATGTCAAACTTGCCAATGTCACATTTCCCTGTCATTCTGAGCGCAGCGAAGAATCTCGTCATTTTCGACACCGTGTTTTGAGATTCTTCGCTGCGCTCAGAATGACAACGAGGGCGGATTGGGCGTAATGTGACATTGGCAAGCAAATCATTGAATCATTGAATTTTGTCGGCGGAATGGCAGTGACCAGTCACCTATTCTTCCAACGCCAACTTCATGACCTCATCAACATCCACTGCTTCCGCTGTTCGCCCCAATTTCGTGAGAGCATCGGCAGAGTAGGTCGCCCACGGCGAACCTAATTCGGTGAACGTCTGAAGAGCGGCGGAGAACAGGTGGACGGCGCGGTCAAGGTCGCGGGCAGATTCGGCGACTTCGCCGAGATTGTGGAGGGCGGTGGCAATGCCCAACCTGTTGCCCAACTCGCGCTCAACGCGCAGGGCGTCAGTGTAGCAGCGGCGCGCTCCTGCGAAGTCGTTCTGAGCGAAGGACATCATGCCCAGATTGTTCCGCGCGGTGGCGATGCCGCGCTGGTCGCCCGCGTCGCGCGCCAGCGCAAGGCTTTCCTCAAAGAAGCGACGGGCGGTGTCGGGTTCGCTGCGCCGCTCGGCAAGCAAGCCGAGATTACTCAGACAGCCTGCTGCCCGCGCGGAGTCGCCCAGCGCGCGATACAGGCGCAGGCTCTCTTCAAAGTGAGAGGCAGCCTCGTCAAGTTTTCCCTCGCGGCGGGCGATGAGACCAAGCAGGTTGAGGCTGGCAGCCACACCCGCGTCGTCATGCAATTGGCGGAACGCCTCAAGGCTCTCCTCCGCGCGCTGACGCGCGGCGGGCAGGTCGCCAAGGTCGTGGTGGAGGCTGGCTTGGAGGCGAAGGAGGCGGGCAATGAGCAGATTGGGTGGTTGGGTGGTTGGGTGGTTGGGTGAGGAGTCAATCGCTATATGAGTAAACTGCAACGCGGTTTGCCAGAAGCCACGCAGTTCCAGAAACCAGCCCAGCGCCAATGCCAGCCGTGCGCACAGTTCAGCGGCTTCATCGTCACTCCGTCCCGATTGCATCGGGACTTCGTGACTGACTACAAACTCACGCGCCCACAGCAAAGCGGCGCGCACGTTATCGCTGTTGCGTTCCATCTCCCGCAGAGCGGCGGATTCGTTCGGCGTGCGCTCCTGCGTCGCTTGCTGCTCTGCAAAACGCAGGAAATGCTCCGCGTGTCGCCGCCGCACCTGCATCCCTGCATCCGTGAATCCCTGCATCTTTTCCATCGCGTATTCCCGCACCGATTCCAGCATGAAATAGCGCGTCTGCTGGGTGGCAGCGTCCGTCTCGGAACGCAGCAATGAATGACGGCGCAGTTCCATCACGCCTTCCATCACGTCTAACGCATCACAGACGGCTTCTGCGTCCGACAGAGCAAACCCACCCGCAAACACAGCCAACTGAGCAAACAAATCTTTATCGTCATCGGTCAGTAAATCATACGACCAGTCAATCGCCCCCCGCAGGGCGCGCTGGCGTGCGGGCAGGTTAGGGGCGCGAGTCTGCAACAAACGGAACCGTTCGCTCAGGCGATGGAGGATTTCGCGGGGAGACATGCCGACGATGCGCGACGCGGCTAACTCAATGGCGAGCGGCACGCCCTCCAAGCGGCGACACAGTTCAGCGACGTCGACGGCGTTATCGGGGGTCAGCGCGAAATCCACTTTACGGGCACGGGCGCGTTCGACGAACAACCTCTCCGCATCGGACGGCGGCAGCGGCGGCACGTCCACCACGCGCTCGACTTGCAGTTCCAGCGCCCGCCGAGTGGTCACGATACACTTGACGCTTGGAGCGACGTTCAACAACTCATGGATGACTTGCGTCGCGTCGGGGTTTTGCTCCGTGTTGTCCAACACGAGAAGAAGTTGACGGTCGCGCAGAAAGTTCCAGAGTTGCTCTCTGACCGAGGGTTGGGGCTGCAGCGCGAGAGGCAATCGCGACGCCATGCGGTTGACCATCTCCTCACCGGAGCGAGTCTCCTCCAATTCGACCCACCAGACGCCCTCCGGGAAATCTTCCGGAAAATCGCTGAGACACAGTTCAGATAGTTGCAGCGCGCAGCGCGTTTTGCCCATGCCGCCGAAGCCCAGCAGCGTCAGCAGGCGCGTCGTCAGTTGTCGCAGCAATGCGCACCACATCTTGACCTCTTGCGTGCGCCCAATCAGCGGTGTGGAAATGAGCGGAAGGTTGTGCCGTTCGGGGCGCAGCGTTCTGAGAGGGGGAAAATCGTCCGGCAGGTCGGGATGGCGCACTTCGAAGATGTGTTCCAACTGCTCCAACCCGCGCAGGCGGTGGCGTCCAAAGTCGCGCAGTTGCACGTCGCCGGTGAGGGCATCTTGAACGACGTCGCGCGTTGCGGAAGAAATCAGGATTTGCCCGCCGTGCCCCGCCGCCGCCACCCGCGCCGCGCGGTTGACCATCGGACCGAAGTAATCCAGTCGTCCGCCGGAGTCGTAGCCCAGAAACGGCTCGCCCGTGTGGATGCCGACCCGCACGCGGAGTTCTTCAATGCCCTGTTCCCACTGCTGCGCTCGCAGCATCCGCTGTACGTCCAGCGCGCACTCCACGGCGTCGGTCGCTCGCGCAAACGCCACCATGAACGAATCGCCCTGCGTTTTGACTTCGTAACCGTCCCAGAACTGAATGCGCTCGCGGAGGAGGTGATTGTGCCGTTCCAGCACCAGACGAAATGCGTCACCCAATCTCTCCCACAGGGCGGTCGAGCCTTGGATGTCGGTGAACATCAACGTAATGATGCCGGTTGGTGGAGTGATAGCCATGTCTTACTTCGCCTTCGGAAGTAGATGGCTTGATTTTACGTCAGGGCGGAGAGGTTGTCAAATGGAGTGATGGAGGCATGGAGTGTTGGTTTCCATCACTCCAATACTCCAACACTCCAATACTCCAGTTGTTTACCTCTTCGCGCCCTGAATCCACTCCAGCACCGTCTTGTAAGCCGCGCTGTCCGGTCCGTCCCATCGCTTCCCGCCGCCGTGCGGGATTTTGCTGGAGTTGAGGATGCCCTCCGTCGTCGCGTCGGAAATGGGCTTTTGCAGGATGAGGCTTTTTTCGGGTTCGAGGAGGTTGACGACTTTGAGGGCGGAGAAGTAATTGTCGCGGATTTGCTCCTCTGTGAGATTGCCGCGTTCGTCGGGGCGATTGAGGCGAAGGATGGTATGCGTCGAGTGGCAGTGCGCGCAGGATTTGCCGTCGCTGCCGGTCGCCGTTGCGAGAAGCGGCTGCACGCGAGTTTTGAAGAATTCGTAGTCGAGATACTTCGCAACATCCCGTTGCGACAGCGTGTTATCCGTTTCGTTGTAAAGCGCGTTCGCGGCAGCGGCGATGCGGTCGTGGGGGTCTTTGAGCAAGTTGCTGACCGCGAGACGAATCGCGGGGTTTTGCTGCATCGCTTTGCTCTTTGCCACGACGCTGAGGGCGCGCTGTCGCACCGTCGCGTCTTTGTCCTGCAAACTTTCGGCGACCAGGCTCAACGCCTGCAAACTGTTGAGCGTGTTAGCGTCGCGGTTGACGACCTCGAGCAGGATTGCTCGCTTCACGATGTCGGCATGGCGCACCAGTGATTGCAGCGTGTTCCGCACCAGCGGATCGTTTTCGAGGGTTGGGGAGGAAAACACGAGAGCCGCCGCCGCTCGCAGCGCGCCTTCGTCATCGCCCAGCAATGCGGAGCGCACGAACAGTTTTGTCTCGCGCTCATCGTGCAAGCGGGTCATGCCATTCAACGCGCTCAACAGTTGCATCTTCCACGACGGCGCGGCGTCGCTCTGCATGTAAGTTTTGAGCGCGTCGACGAGTTTCGGGTCGTGCTGCAACGCCGTCCCCGCGCGTTGCAGCACGTTGAACGCCGCCAGCCGCGCTTCGCGGTAGCCGGTCATCATCTCGGTCACCAGCGAGGCGTAGGCTGCCTTGTTCTGCGGCGTGACGTTGAGGGGCAGGAAGCGGAAGTACTCCCACATCGTCTCACGCACGCCGCCGTTCGGTTCCGTCGCCATCTCACGCAGGAAGCGCAGCGGTAGTTGCGAGACCGTCTTGGTGTCGCGCAGCGTGTAACTGGCGATGACAGCCGTGCGGCGATGCGCGGGATTGTCCAGCATGTTCAGCAGCGCCGCCTCCAAAACCGGCGCGGCGTCATCGTAGAACTTCACCGTTTCGATGTCGTTGCCGATGCGTGCATACAGGTTGTTGGGCGCGTCAATCACCACGCCGTAGCCGAATCGGTCGGGCGACTTACGCAGGTGGAAATCGGTCAAGCCGCGCAGAATCGCCTCGCGCTGCAAGTCATTTCCGTTCGTGAGCGCGTTCGCAACTTTCTTCGCCAGCATCGTCGTCGTCGCGCGATGCGCCTGCGTCGCTTTGTCTCTGTCCTCAGGTTGCGCCAGTAGAGGAATCCAGTTGTTGTAGAGGTAGCGAACGTTTTCGTCGCAAACGCTGTAAAAACCTTCCACCAAATTGCGCCGCACCCACGGGTGTTCTGCCACGGACATCCGCGCCAGATAAGCGTCTACAATTTGCTGTCGCACCGCGTCGTCGTCCGTCCAGTAAAACCACTGCCACAGCGCGCGCGAGGCGTATACGCGAACGAAGACGTCGGGGTCGCTGAGGCGTTGCTTTAGCGCAGAAAGCAATCTCGGCTCAACAGGAGTTTCGCCCTTCCGGGAGGGGGAGGCTCCTGCCGAACCGCGGCTTCGAGTCAGATACGAAAAATGCTGCGCGAAGATGAACACCGCGCCGCGTCGCACGTAATCGTTGTCGCTGTTTAACGCTTGCGCGATTTCCTTCAATCCCAGCCCCTGGCGCGATGCCAACTCGCGCAGCGCCCACGCCGCTCCGTGTCGCACAATCTTGTTCGTATCTCCCAACAACTCCACCAGCGGCGCAATCGCTCGCGCATCGCCCACGCGCCCCAACGCCTCACACGCCGCCCGCCGCACCAGCGGCTCATCATGCCGCGCCGCCGCGAGAACGTCACGCCTCAAAGCCTCCGACGGCTTGTCCCCAATCTGGTCAAGCTGGCTGATGAGAACGTCAGGGGAAAGAAGGGGAAAGAAGGGGAAAGAAGGGGAAGTAAGTGTATTTCTCGCCTCTCCAACGTTCCCCTTCTTTCCCCTTGCTTCCCCTTGCTTCCCCTTACTTCCCCTTACTTCCCCTTCTCTCCCCTTGCTTCCCCCTCTTTCCCCTTCTTTCCCCTTGCTTCCCCTTCTTTCCCCTTCTTTCCCCTTCTTTCCCCTTACTTCCCCTTTGAAGAACTCCGACAGCGCCATCACCGCAAACTGCGTCTCGCGGAACGGCGTTCTGAAATTCTCGTAGGACTGCTTCGGGTCGAACCAACCGCCCCATGCCTGCTGGCGCGAGAGCAGATAGCGAATCGCCTTGGCCACTTGCGGATGGTCAGGCTTGTAGCCCGCCAGCGCGAGCGTCCACAAACAATGCCCCGTCTGAAACTCAACGGCGGGTGAATTCGCGTCGAACAGCATAGACCACTGCCCATCCGCGCGCTGCAAGCTCAGGATGCGTTCGCAGTTCTTGCGGATGCGTTCGGCGTAAGCCTTCGGGTCTATCTGCGCAAAGTCAATCGTCTGATAACACAGGTCGCGCATGTCCTTGATTTTGTCCTGCTCAATCAGTCTGCGCAGTTGGTCGCGGTATTGACGATATTCTTCTTTCTTCGTGCGGCGATAAAGTTCATCGAAGACAATCCAGCTGTGCCCGGCGATTTCATACGCGCTGACCAACGGCGTGTTGCCGTTTGTTTCGTCGGGCGGCAGTTCCGTGCGACCTTTGTAGTAGAGTTTGAGGTAGCCCGCGACACCCTCCAGGCATTGTGTGTTGCGCGGCAGCGCGTCGGGGGCGGGGAAGTTTTGTTCGTGCAGGTTCAGCAGATACGCGAGTCGGCTCATCACGTTCGCGCTCGCGCTGATGACGCGCGTCCACGAAGCGCCGGGGTGTCCATAAAACGGACGCGGGTTGTTGTAAAGCCGCTCGGTCAGGAACTTCAACGCGCCGCGCTGCTTCACGGGATAACCGTTGCGAACCGCGATTTCCTCCGCCCGCGTCGAAAAATGCGCAGGATGACAGGCGATGCACTGCGCCGTTTCTGCATGGACATTTGCCACGCGGTTCGTCACCCCGCCCGCGCGCGGCGTATTCGCAAACCACGAATCGCCCGCCGCAATGATGTAATCCATGCCCGCACGAACGGCGCGGCGCGACGCCGCAGAGAGGGCATGAAGGTTCTTAATCTCTAATCCCTCATCGTAGGGTGGCACCTCATACGTCAGCGTCCTGAGTTGATAGACGGGATGATTCCCCTTGACCTGCACGTAGTAAGTGCCCTTTTCAATCACCCGCGTCGTGAACTTGTTGCCGGGCAACGCCTGAATCTCGTGCGGGTCGGTCACGGGGTCGCTGCCCTGTTTCCACTCCACGATGCCGCCATCTTTCTCGCGGTAAATGGCAATATCCACTGGCACTTCGCGGTCGAGGAGGTCGAGTGAGAAATAAACGAGACGCGGTTTCTCACCGTTGTAAGTGAATCTGAACCAGTCGTCTGATTGCATGTTGCGCCCGAACGCGTTCGGGTTTGCGTATTGCGTGCGTAGGGGAGGCGGCGAAGGTTCCGGTCCCATCGGGAACATGAAGTCCGCGTCGTCGGCAGTGGCGAAGACGGTTTTCTCCAGCCTCATTTCGTTGGCGTCTTGATAACGGTTATTTGGCTCGGTTTCAATGATTGCCGAAGAGTTGACCGCTGACCACTCACGCACCTTTACCTGAAAACTTGCGTTGTCGCCCCGAAGGATGACTTGTCCCTCCCCATCGGCGGAAGACCGCATGAGGAAGTAAACGTCCGGGTCGCCGACGTGCAACGTTTTGCTGACGACCTCGCGCTGACTGTCGCGCACCGTCACGCGCACGGCGTCGTTCGCGCCCAACGCGCTGGGATTCTCCAGAGCAATGCTGACGGAATAAATCCGCTGTGCCTTGAGCGGCATCGCCTTCTCAAATCGCTCGCCGCTTTTGAGTTGCCCCCTCACGTCCAAAACGTGCGGCAGCGGCAGCGACTTGGGCACCGTTGACCCCGCCGACGAAAGATGGCTCGGTCCGACGAACGCCGTGACTAATGCTGTCAATAACAATCCCAAAAAATGCTTCACAGTTCTCCTCCTGTGCGTTTTACGATATGGACGACAGATTTGACAACGTGCTGAAAGGCAAGTTGCTTGCCCTTCGTCAAAGACCGCCAGCGTTGACGCAAGACAAGAGCGATGATAAAATGACAGAGGAACACGCATGATTCTGGCGGAGTGACCTAATCCTACTTTGTCACTTCGGCTTGACCACGATGGGCGAGGGTCTCTGACCCCGCCCAAAGGCTGACCGAAGGTCTCCAAAAGGGTGGGGAGACCTACGGTCAAGCATTGCGGCGGGGTCAGAGACCCTCGCCGAGCGGGGAACGTGCATGACTCTGGCGGAGTGACGTAACAAATAGAGCGGTGTATTTCCGCCTGAAATACTGATGGTGGTTCCATAATGAGTGAGAACGGCGCGACAAAACGGTTCTTCCTGAGCACCTACGGCTGTCAGATGAACGTCCACGACTCCGAGCGGATGGCGGGGATGATGACGCACGACGGGTTCGCGCTGACCGACGACCCGACGCAGGCGGACGTCATCGTCATTAACACCTGCTCGGTGCGCGAGAAGCCGGAGCAGAAACTGTTCAGCGAGTTGGGGGCGTACCGCAAACTCAAAGAGAAAAACCCCAACCTCGTCATCGGCGTCGCCGGCTGCATGGCGCCGCGCGAGGCGGACACCATCCGCGCCCGCGCGCCCTACGTGGATATTCTGATAGGTCCGCGCAGTATTGCGCGGCTGCCGGAGTTGGTGCGTAAAGTTGAGTTGCAGCGCAAGCCGATTGACGCCATTGACCTGCTCGACGACCCGACGCCGCTGACGCCTGTACGCCGCGCCAGCACGTTGAGCGCGTGGGTGGACGTCATCTTCGGCTGCGACTACAAATGCACCTTCTGCGCTGTTCCCTCCGCGCGCGGCAGAGAGCGCAGTCGCCCGCCGCAGCACATCTTCGACGAGATTGACGAACTGGTCGCGCTGGGCTACAAAGAGGTGACGCTGCTCGGTCAGACCGTCAACGCCTACGGACGCGACTGGGGCTATCGCCTGCCCGACGGGAAGGTTCATGGGGCGGAGTTACCACTCCCCACTCCCCACTCCCCACTCGCCAAAGCGGAACGCATTGACTTCGCCTGGCTGCTTGAGCAGATTGACCGCCGCGCGCCGCAACTGCGCGTGCGGTTCACCAGCCCCCATCCGCAATTGTTCACAGACCGTTTGATTCGCGCCATCGCGGAACTGCCCTCGGTGTGCGAGCACGTTCACCTGCCGTTGCAGTCCGGGCACAACGAGGTGCTGCGGCGGATGAAGCGCACTTACACCATAGAGAAATTCCGCGCCCTCGTGGACAAACTGCGCGAAGCGGTGCCGGGCATCGCCATCACCACCGACCTCATCGCAGGCTTCCCCGGCGAAACGGAGGAACAACATCAGGCGACGCTGAGGGTGTTGGAGGAAATTCAATTCGATCAGGCGTTCATGTTCGCCTACTCCCCGCGCCGCAACACCGAAGCCGCCGACTTCGACGACCACTTGCCTAACGAAGTGAAGAAACGCCGTCTCGCAGAAATCATCGCCCTGCAAAACGAGATTTCGCGCCAACGCAACGAAGCGCTGGTTGGACAAACGTTCGAGGTGCTCGTCGAAGGTCCCAGCGAAAAAGACCCGACCAAACTCAGCGGGCGCACGCGGCAGAACAAAATCATAGTGTTTGCAGGAAGCGAAGACCTCATCGGACAACTCGTCCCCGTCAGGGCGACAAAAGGGTATCTGTGGGGGTTTGAAGGAGTGATGGAGTGATGGAGTATTGGAGTATTGTTCTTTGCTCCAACACTCCAACACTCCATTACTCCATTACTCCAATGATCCATCGCTCTGGTGACCGCCGACACCGCTTGCGCGCCCAGTGGCACGACGCGGGGATTTTGCTGCGGCAGTTCCGCGGGCGGCTCCTCCTGTTCGCGGGCGTCCTCATGGCAGGCACGCTCGCCCTCTACGTCGGCTACCACGAAACGCTCTCCCTGCCGAAAGCGTTGTATGCGACCCTCATGCTCATCGCCACGGAATCCGTGTTGGAATTCCCCAAGGTCTGGTATCTTCAGATACTCTTCTTCGCTTTACCCATTATGGGTCTGAGCATTTTGTTGGAGGGCGTGCTGCGGTTTGGCATCATGCTGTTCAACAAAACGCTGCGCATCGAGGAGTGGCAGAAAGTGCTCGCATCCACCTACAATCAACACATCGTCGTCGTCGGTCTGAACCGCATTGGCTGCCGCGTCGTGCGCGGACTGCTCGACATGGGCGAGGACGTGGTTGTGATTGAACACAAACAACACCACCACTTCGTTGAGGAGACGCGGGCGTCAGGCGTTCCCGTCATCCTCGGCGACGCCGCCCAACCCGACGTTCTGCGCCAAGCCAACCTGCCGCAGGCGCGCGCGCTCATCCTCACGGGCGAACACGATTTGGAGAACCTCGAAATCGCCCTCAACGCCAAAGACCTCAACCCCGACCTGCACGTCGTCATGCGCACCTTCAACGAAACCCTCGCCGACAAAGTCAGCCGCACCTTCGGCATCGGCTCCGCCTTCAGCACCTCCGCCCTCGCCGCCCCCGCCTTCATCGGCGCGGCCACCCGCAAAGCCGTCACGCAGTCGTTTTACGTGGACGGCGAACTCTTCTACGTCGCGCAGTTCAACCTCTCCCGCACCAGCCGCCTCGCCGGTCAAAAAGTCGGCGACATCGAAAAGAAACTGGACGTCAGCCTCATCCTCCTCAAAAACCGCCAGACGACCGACCCCCATCCCAACCCCGACGTGCGGCTGAAGCCAGAGGATACGATTGTCGTGCTAGGCAATTTGGAGGCGTTGAGCCAGTTGGAGGAGATGAACGGGTGAGCCGAAATTTGGTTGATGCTCTACTCTCAGCGGCGGTGGCGGAGACAATGAACCGGTCCTGCCTTCCATAACACTCGCGTCACTACACCAGTAGTGAAAAATCCAACGAAGGGAGGGGAATAACCATGACCACTGCCACCGCGCAAGAGGAACGCCGGGGCACCGTCGCCGAGGTGGATGAAGAATCCAAGCCTTTGCCCTACCTCGAACGTGTGCTGAACGAAATCGAGCGGGCGAACGCTCAACGAGAGGAACCAGCGAAACGCCCAAGGACGACCGAGCGCGCCCCGCACCCGTTCGCGTACGACTAAGCCCAAAGGGTCTGAGGGGGTCTGAGAGGTCTACCTGTCAGCGGATTGGGCTTAGAGCCTACCCCAACAATGTTCGTAGTCAGCCACGCAGCGCAGCGGAGTGGCGTCCCGACGGCACTCCACTCCGTTCCGTGCCTGACGACAAACGAATTTTGGGATAGGCTCTTAGACGCTTGCTCCCTGCATCCGTTTAATCCGCTACCGGAATCCGTTGACAGTAACCTCTCCGACCCCTCCGACCCGACCCCTTGTTTTACTATGAACTACCTCAGCTTACCCCTTCCCCTCTTTCGCCAATCCCTGCGCGACCTGCTACGGCAGCCGACGCGCACGCTGCGCTTTCCTGTCGGCATCAGCCGCTGGGAAGGCAACGTCGAACTCCTCGCCGCGCCCAGCAATACACAGAGGCGCAATGAATTGCGCGACTACGAACAAAGGCGCACGCTGCTGCTCTCGCTCACCGATGATTTCACCTTGCCTTCCTCCCTCCCCGCCGACTGCGCGGGTGTCCTCCTGATTGGACGCGAACGGCAGCGCGGTCAAGCGCGGGGCTTCGTGCAACTCACCCCTAACCAGCTTGAACCACTTGATACCCTTCATCTCGTCGGCGCCGGCATGTTCACTGTCAGGCTCAATGACCAATTCCCAATGACCAATGACCAATCAGCCCAACCATTAGACACTGGACATTGGGCATTGGACATTCCAGAACGCTGGTCGCGCACCGTCGGCGCACTGGGGCTTGACGTTTGGCACCGCCTCATCACTCTGCGCTACGCCCTCATTGGCGTCGGGCGCTCAGGCAGCAGCCTCGCTCTTGCGTTGGCGCGTTTGGGGGCGCGTCATCTCACGCTCATTGACCCTGACACCATCGAACCCCACAACCTCGGCGAAATGGAAGGCGTCACCGAAGCGGACATTGGTAAACCCAAAGTCGAAGCCCTCGCCGCTCACCTAAGCGCCCAATTTCCCAATTTCCCAATTTCCCAATTTCCCAATTTCCCAATTTCCCAATTTCCCAATTTCCCATCCCCGACTCCATCACCAGCCTGCGCGCCCTCCACGCCGCCCAAGCCAGTGACGTTCTCTTCTGCTGCTCGGACCACGACAGCGCCCGCCTCGCCACCGCCGCGATTGCCGCCCTTTTCTGCAAGCCGCTCATAGACATCGCCACCGGCATCTTCTATGACGCTACCGCACAGGATGATTCCGCTCCGTCACCGTCGCGGCTCGGATTCCGCAATCCACAATCCGCAATCCGCAATCGAAGGATGGGCGCTGACGTTCGCTTGGCACTGCCCGCCGAAACCTGCCTCCTCTGCCTCGGCGGGCTGCGCGACGAAGCGGGGGCGCGGCACGCCCTCGCCTCCGCCGACGCCGAACGCGCCATCTACGCCCAGCGCGACTGGCGGCGCGAACGCGCCGGCAGCCTCGCCAGTCTCAACCACCTCGCCGTCTCCCTCGCCCTCCGCCTCTATGAGGACCTCCTCAGCGAGCGCGTCCAAACCAGCACATGGATTCACCTTGAGTTCGACGACGCTGGACGCCTTGCCGTCAATTCCCCAATTCCCCAATTTCCCAATTCCCCAATTCCCCAATTTCCCAATTCCCCAACCCCCTGCCGTCTGTGCGCCTTGACCGGCTGGGGCGAGGAGGGGCTGTGGCGCGTCGCAGAAATTTTTGTTGGCGATTAACGCTTCAGATGACTCTCCTGGCTCTCCGCGCACTACACACACAAAAAGCGAAACTGATCGGCGGGGGTCTCCTGACCCCGCCGAAACGCTTGACCGTAGGTCTCCCCACCTCAGCCTTGGGGCGGGGTCAGAGACCCTCGCCCATCGTGACCGGAGGTAACTTACGATGAGCTTGCACAACCCCGCGCTGGAAAACCGCGCCCGCACGCTGGTCGGGCAGGAAGTGGAAGTCGTCCACGCCCGCGCCGACATGGGCGCGGGCGACCCGCCCTTCTGCCTGCGCGGCGTGCTGCGCAGCGTGGACGGACGGTTCTTGCAGTTTGACAACGGGCTAATCGCTCTGAGCACGATCGAGTCCATTGTGCCCATCAGTGGCTCACAAGCCACTCCATGGTGACAGAAGACGCGAAGGGAGGTGAACAGAATGCAATCCACAACCAACAACGGCATCGCCTACTGTGTGGGAGGCGTGCTTGCCCTGATTGTGGGCATCTTCATGCTCGGTATCCCCTGCGGGGTGACGGCTATCTACCTGGGCAATCAGGGCATCAAGCATGGGGCAACGACTTTCGGCAAGATTGTTAACGTGAGCGGCTGGATCGAGACCGTGGGCACCGCCCTCGGCATCGTGGCGATGATTGCCGCGCAATCCAGCGGCGCGCATTAAGAGCAAGGCAAGGCGTGCCCGGCGCCCACCGTGACTGCGCCCTGCCCTGCCCCCACGCGCCGCGCCCGCGGAGGTCAGCCTCGCGTGGCTTGACGCACTTCCCATGGTATCCCTGCGCCCATCCCCTGTCAAGCTCACGCAGGCTGCCTCCGCGCGCGGCACACAAAAGGAGTTGAACAACTATGCCTCAATTTGACGTGACTGAAATTGGCGTGCTTCAAGCAGCGGACCCTGTGGACTACCTGCGCGACCTCGCCCAACACCAGCAGCAGCCCGGTCTGGTCATTGAGTATGCCCCGCTGGCGGCGGCGATGGAGCAGTTGGGCGCGAAGAGCATTGCGTTGGCTGACCCGTTCGAGCCTTACCAGATGTGTCTCCCGCTCTACATCGGCGTCACCACGCCGCGCGCCACCACCGAGGTTCCTCACTGGCATCCCGACCAAGCCGAAGCCTACGTCATGGTGGACGGCGAAGCCGAAGTCCTGTGCAAGTATCGCTGGGAGGACAACGGCTGGATGCGCCGCTTCGCGAAAGCGGGGGATATGGTCGTCGTTCAACCCGAAGTCTGCCACTGGTTCCGCTGGCGTTCGGCGCGGGGGCTGGCGCTCGTGTTCAAAGCCCCGCAGCGCCCCGGCGTCGGGCGCTTCCCCGCCGGGAAGACCGTCTGTCAGTTCTGCCCACACCACCAGCGCGGGTGCGTGCTGCCAGAGGGCTTCACCCCGCCCGAGGATGCCCGAAGGTAGGCGGTGCGGTGCGGAAAAATCGTCCTCGTCGTCGTCGTCCTCGGTCGTTTATTGGTCTTTTCGGAAACAGCCGATTACGAGGACGACGACGAGGACGATTATTTTCAGAGGAATCGCCCATGCGCCGTTGGCGCGCCCCGCCGCAGGAAAATGACGGCATGGGATGCCGTCGCCCCCGTCCCCCGCTGGCGGGGGACAGCCCCCGTCAACGGGGGCAGGGGGGCGATAGACCAGT
>FWPU01005636.1_pt1 | contig 18346 bp, 19 predicted proteins | sample 2228361 | NCBI WGS metagenome assembly FWPU01 (sample SAMEA103939777, study PRJEB20133) | metagenome
CTGTATCATATTGTGATTCTACACCTTTAAAAAAAGTATTTAAAGGATTAACATCTTTTAAGTTACTCTCAATCTTACTTAACATTCCTTTTAAATTAAAGAATTTTGATATATTTTGTGTATCATCGGAAAGGCGATTGATCTTGCTTGCAGTACTTAACTGTTCCTGAATTTTATTTAAACGGTTTTGTATATTATTTATATTAAATAAAGTCAAACGAAATTGCTGAAAAGTGCTATTTCGTGTTGGATTATTTATATTGTTTATATTCATTAAGGTATCCTATATTATGGATAATAAGGTATCAAAAATATTATTAACAGCTTGTATAAATTTAGCGTTAGCAGTAAACGCTTTTTGAAATAAAATCAAGTTTGCTGCTTCTTCTTCAAGATTAACACCTGATATTTTTTCTCTTTCTGTTTCAAGTTGGACAAGTAAATCATTTTGAAGTTCAAAATTTGTATTTGTATTTTCAATCTTTCCTGCTAAATTTGCAAAAAAATTTGTAAGTTTTGATGTAACACTATCGCCATTATCGAAAATTGCTTTGTTTTGAAGTTCAGCAAATTGTAAAGCTATATTATTGTCCTGATTTAGAAAATCCTTCGCATAACTTATAAGGTTCAAATTTTCCTTAATAGTTTTGTTAATGTCAAAGTTCTTTGTAGTAAAGCCTGTAAAAAATGGATTTATCTGGCTTGCTGATAAAAAATTTGAACTGTCATTATTAAAATAAAATTTTATATTGTTATTTGTTGATGTAATGTTTAATTTATTATCAGTAGTAATGGTAGCGGTTAAAGGTAGTGAATTTGCGACAAATTGTGCGTTCATATTAGCAACTAAGTTACTAAGATTGGTATCAACAGATATAGTATCTAAATCAATGGGTATATTCAGAAATTTTTGAATATTATTAGTTAAATCAACTACAACCACATCGAAAGAGCCATGTTTTATTGTAAAAGGAAGCGCTGATAGAAACAATTTTTCACCTGTGTTTACATTTATTTCTCTATCTGTTATAATAGTTCCTGTTGCGCCAAAGAAATCACTAACTTTTGCAATTACATTTCCACCTGTATTAGTATTTTTTATTATGTAATAATCTTTAAAACTTCCATCAGGTTTGCCAATTAAATTATTTACTTGTATTTGAAATTTTGACTTGGTGCTAACTTGGATTTCTTGTTGTAACACATCCGTTTTGGCACTTTCTGGGAAGACAATTTCACTTGTTATACTGCCGAATATCTCTTTCCCAGCGCCTATGCTATGTAGATTATTAAACTCAAAAACTAATCCTCTAAAAATATCATTTAAACTTGATTTAATGTCATCTATGTTGTTTTTCAATTGAAGGATTGCTCCAATTTCCCCTGTTGATGGTATAATTTCCGCTTTGGTGTTCAATGTTTTAATACTCTTTAATATCTCATTTTGTTCAACTGTGTCTACTACGGTCAAACCATTAATTTCCTTACCATAGACCAAAATTTCTCCGTTTATACTTACATTTAGATTGCCAAACTTATCCTCAAATGAAGTAATATTCATAAGTTGAGAAAGTTCTTTAATTATTTGTTCTCTTTTATCTCTTAAGTCATTTGCTGTTTCACTTTCCATACCTGCTTTTTCTGTTTGAACAATAGTTTGGTTCAACCCTGCTAATTCTTGTAGTTTCGTATTTACAAAGTTGATCTTATCTGAGAGTGTGTTTTGAAAATCATTAAATAGAGTATCCAAATTCTGGATATATGTTTTTAATTTATCTAATAAGTTCTCTGCATTTATAATGAGCTGATTTTTTATACTAAGATCATTGGTATTGGAGGCGAAATTTGAAACCATCTGGAAAAAATTTCTTAAATCTTGGATAAGACCATTACCATCTATTTCGTTTGAAAAACTTTCTATTCTGGAAAAAGCATTTTTGAAAACGGTTGCGCTCCCAAATTGATTGATTCTTTTTTGAATATTAAAGAAAATTGCGGGATCAGCCGCTCTTTTAATTTCAGAAATTGCTACACCTGTCGGCAATCTTGCAAAACCTAAATCAATTGCATTTTTTTGGGATAATATAACTCTTTGTTTAGAAAATCCCGGGGTATTAGCATTAGCAATATTATGAGAAGTAATCTGTAATGCTCGTAAATACGCTTCTAAACCACTTATTCCTATACCTAAACTGCTAAATATACTCATACTTTTTTATCCAAAAAAATTGTTCCAGGCCTAACATTTTTTGTAGAAAGTATGTTACTGTATATCATTCTATATAAATTCATATGTTGTTCTACTAAACTTCCAATTATGAAAACTTTTCTTAACAGTTCGCCGTATAATTGCCTTATTGTTAAAAGTTCATTAGTTTTTTTACCAAAAACAATTGTAGGGAATGGTAAAATATTTGGTATCTTCGCTAAATTTTTTATATGGTCGTCCGTTAGTTCATTTTTAATAGTATTTGCATATTTTTCTAATTTTTCTATGATTTTCGATTCCTTTCTAAGAAGTTTAGGAAGTTTTTTAAAATCAAGAACTCTTATGGATTGCTTTATATCATCCAATGCTCTCGACAATTCCTTCATGGAATTTATAATGTCTTTAAACATTGCTTTCTTTTCCATTGGTTAAGCTCCTTAACAAATTATCTTCAAAACCTATCTTAACTTTTCCAAAGCCATTCTCTATTAGCGCTGAAAAAAACATATCTTTGAATGTTATAGAACTAAAAGTATTATCAAAATATTGATTCTTAGTAATCGTATTAAATGAATTCTTAAGAAGTATATAAAAAGTATATGTTTTTAGCTCTTTTATGTGGTTACTTATAATATTCATCAGATTTAAAAACATATGTTGTCATTGAGTTTATTGAATAATAACTTTTCCTTTTATAGCCTTTGCTGAGTTTAGGTTTTTTAATATGTTTATTATATCTTTTACAGGTGTCGCAGTTTTCTCCAATATTTCTAATACATCTTTTAATGGAACCACAGCGTTTCTTTTTTCTTTTTTCCTACGCGCATCCAATATGGTGGGTATGTCTAATGTCACATTAGCAGTCCTAATCCTTACAGGAATGACATAAACTTCTCCGGTTACTGCATAACTTTGATTTTTTTCATCTATAACTACTATTGCAGAAGGAAATGAGGAATTGGTAAGTATTATCTCTAACTCCAGGATTTTAGACAGATAATATACTATCCGACTATCTTCTTCATTATTAAAATCCAATTCTATTGTGCCAGCATCTATTGTTGTTGCTAATTTTTCTACAAAATAATTTATCTCTATTAACTTACCATTAATATGCGATGTTATAGTATTGGCAAGATTAAAATCGGGTTCTTTTAAAGAAAGATATACCTTTTTAGATATCTCTGCTTCTGAGGTAGGTATAACGGTATTTTTATTATCATTTTTCTGAGGTATAATTTTGAAAATGAAATTTTGTGGGATGAGTTTTTCTACTTTTGCGCCTTTTGGTATTATTCCGCTGGTAAGATGTGTGTCGCTTGTAATAATAGAGCCCTGGGCGATAGCATAGACAGTTTGGTCAGAATCAATAGGCCCAGGGCCATGAAGGGGGGTTGCGACTAAAATTCCTCCTTTTAATGACTTTGCATCTCCTATTGATGATACCGCTACATCAATCCATGTCCCAATTTCCTGAAACGGTCCTATTGTTGCTGTTACCATAACCAATGCTACATTTTTGGATGTTACACCTTCTGGGGATATTTTCAGATTCGTAGAACGTGATAATACTGTAGTTAAAATATCTTTCGTTAATGAACGACTCGAATCACCCGTCCCTTGTAATCCTATAACTAATCCTACACCTTTCAATTGGTTTTCCTCTGCATTTTTTATATTAACCAAATCTTTCAATCTTATAGAATTACGGAAATCAATTTCTTGACCATATATGTTAATAACAACTATAATTGTTAATAAGATATTGAATGTGTTTATCATACTCAATCTGTAATTTTTAATGTGTTCTAAAATGGCCATATTGAACTTATTATCTTTGTTAACCATCCTCTTTTCTGGTTGTTGCCAACTGTTCCCTTAGAACTAAAGTTTATTTCAACCGATGCAACTTTTTCAGAACGAACTGTATTATTTAAATCCACATCTCCCTGTGAAACAATTCCTTTAACAGTCATAATTTCTTCTTCATCATTTATCTTTATTGCTTTTTTAGCTTCTATAACAAGATTGCCGTTAGGTAGAATTTCAACAACTTCTGCCTGTATTTTAGATTCAAGAGTTGTTGAATGTTGGGTGGAAGCTGTGTTATCATTACGAAGACGACTGTCCATATTTACACCTGGTTTGGTTGACCTTGCTGTAGGAAGTAACTTTGATTCAGTAATATTACCTTCTGATGCCAATCTTATAAATTCCTTTAACATCCATTCCCACCTTGTGCGTTTGTCCACTTTGGTTGCGCCTCTTACATCTGCTATCGTTTCTTCCGATATTATTACTGTAATTAAATCATGCTTTTGAAACTGCCTTTTTTTCGTCTGACTATATATTGTTTCATTATTTTTTAAAAGAGAGTCAGGGAAAAAATATAAATTGCAAATTACAATTTGGAAAATTATAATAACTTTGAAACTTAAACTTCTAACCTTAAACCTCATTTTATACTCCTTAAATTATTACACATAATTTGCGCTCTGTTAAAATCTACCGGTGTAGCAATATACAATTTCTTAACATTTGGATCCTCTAATTCTATATACTCCTTTTTCACTCTTTTTAGGTTTAGTTGTTTTGTTATTGAAAAATATTTACAATTGAAAACAGCTGTGATTTTCTTAGAAAATATAATATTACTCTTGAAATGTCCTCTTGTAAGAATTTCACCTTTCTTTATTTTTTTCTTACTTATAAGAGGGGATGATGTAGTCTTCCAATCTTTTAATGTAAAATTATTTTCATTATACTTTACATATTTTATATGGAACAAATTCCTTTTTAACACACTCGCTTCTGCAATACCTTTCCTGGCAATAAGTGTTGGTGCTACCAAGTTAAGTTGTGCTATAAACCTTATTTCTTTATTATTGTATAAAAATCTTACTTCATATTCACTTCCTTCAATGTTTTTAAAATAAGTAATGATTATTTGTTCTGCAAAAAAATCTTGTGATATTGAGCTCTGACCAATAAATCTTATATTTCTTATATTTTTTGTTCTTATCATCTCTCTTTTTGTTTTCAGATAGTTATTTATGGATTTAATAAGGTTTTCTTCCAACATGGTATTTTTATATGGAATTACATTATTCTTCGTTAATCTAACATTTACACAGCTGTGGTTCATTTTCACATTGAATTTATTTTCTATACTTTTTAAGTCGTCTCTTGTAAATATTTTCTCATTCTCTTTTATAAATCCAACTACACTATTATTATTACTGTTTGGTTGTAACATGTTTAGAGTTATGGTTCTATTTTTTGAATGGACTATTTTGCAATTACCTTTTTCAGCTACAAGTAGATTATTTAATAAGTGACAACACAAAATCCAATATAAAGAATTATATCTTATTCTATAAGTCATTATCTTTTAACTGTTCCAATAGTTTGTAGCATTTCATCAGACGCTTGTATAACTTTACTATTAATTTCAAATGCTCTTTGTGCAGTGATGAGTTGGACTAATTCTTTTACGACTTCAACATTAGAATTTTCTAAGAATCTTTGACGCAGAATACCCATTCCTTCTGTTCCTGGTGTTGCTTCAATTGGATCGCCTGAAGCTCCACTTTGAATAAATAAATTATCCCCTATAGCTTGTAACCCAGCAGGATTTGGAAATCTTACGAGTGTTATTTGTCCTAAATCAGTGGGAGTTTCAGGTGTTAAAGGGTCAAAACCTTGAACTCTTCCTTCTACATCAATATTTATCTTAGTAATGTTAGTCGGGATTGTAATATTTGGTGATAGAAGTAATCCTCCGCTTGTTATTAAATTACCATCTCTATCTATTTTAAATGATCCGTCCCTCGTATATGCAACCTGACCATTAGGGATGATTACTCTAAAAAAACCTTCTCCTTCTATTGCAACATCAAAATCGTTATCTGTTTGTTCTAATGGGCCTTGAACAAAAATCCTGTTTGTTGCAGATAATTTTACACCTAAACCTTGCTGGATACCAGTTGGTGTCTGAGAAACACCTGCTGAAAAACCAGCCCTATTAGTTTGTAGGTAAAACAAATCCTGAAATTCTGCTCTTTGTTTTTTAAATCCTGTTGTTTTAACATTTGCCAGGTTATTGGCAGTAACATCTATGCTGTGAAGCAAAGATGTCATCCCTGTCGCTGCTATTGATAAAGATGGTATACCCATTTTTTAGCTCCTTAGATTGAAACTTTTGCGGTTTCTGTTGCAATTCTTTCTAACATTTCATCTTGAATTCTAACCAAATTTATACTATTCTCAAATGCACGTTGGGTCTCTATTATTTTTGTTAATTCTTTTAGTGGTTCTACATTTGCATATTCAAGATATTTTTGCAATACTTTTGGCTCTTCACTTTCTACTATGTTTTCTTTTGGCATTTCTATTAAGTTATCACCTATCTTAGTCAATGTTGTTTTAGCGGATAATCTATGTATGAGGAATTCATCTATTAATTGCCCCCTTATATATAATCGTCCGGAACTGTCTGAAATTAAGGAGTTGATGTCATCTACTTTTATTCTTCCCGATTTCCCTACTACATAGTATTTTTTGTCCTGTGTCATTAAGAAGCCATCGTTATTAAGTGAAAAGTTTCCCGCTCTCGTTAAATATCTACTTCTGTCATCCTCTACTGTAAAAAATTCTTCTTCGTTTTGTAATGCAAAATCCAGTAGATTATTTGTCATCTCTATTCTCCCTTTCTTTAAATTAGTAACTGTTTTTTCAACAACAAGACCACTTAAGTGTTCAACATACTCAGGTTTGTAAATATTATTAAAGATAGCATTGTTAATATTTCTTTGCCTTATAATTATATCATCTGCCAAAAAACCCGATGTTTGGGTGTTTGCAAGATTATGTGCCCAAACTCTCATAGAAAAATCAGAAATAGCAGCACTTGCTAATAATGTATATATCCCTTGTATCATAACCGCTTTAGATAATTGTTTTTAGATTCAAACTTTTTAACGTTGATTTCTTTGGTATGTTGATGGTTAATTATATAATGCCTTATTAGCTCTTTATTATTTAATATAAATCTCAACATATTCTCTACTTTTTCTCCTACCTTTTCTAAGGCTTTTTCTTTCTTACTCATCATTATAATATATTTAGCAAAAGTTATGCCAAATAAGAAACATTGAAAAATCAGTATGTTTTTACAATATAATGAAAGTTTTTATGGAAATTTTTACCTTTTAACAGAAAAAAATTCTTATAATAATCTAATTTATGGATGATAGAGGAAAGAAAGAAAAGATTAAATCAGCTGTGAAAAATATATGGGGGAATGTGCTTTTTTATACTTTATATGTGGGTGTAATACCCTTTGCAGTTTATTCTCTACACAATGATTTTGAAAAAATTCTTCACATATCTTTAAGAATAGCTACTATACCACTAATTGGTTATTTTGCAATTATATTTGGGATATTGCTGAATATAACAACATTATATTTATTGTGGAAAATTGGAAAGGGGACAAATGCTATTACAGACCAATCCAAAATGTTAGTTGTAATAGGACCATTGAAGGTAGTTAGAAATCCATGCCATTTAGGAGTAATAATGATCATTGTTGGATACGCTATTATCACTAGTTCAATTCTATATGTTATATATGCACTTATATATTTTATAGTAGTTGATATATACCTTCGTCTTTATGAGGAAAAACTCCTGGAAAAAAAGTTTGGTATTCAATATGTTGTATACAAACATAGTGTTCCTAAATGGATACCACTGTTATTTTTTAAAAAGGGTTCAAAGTAATACTTTTTAATAGGGCTTTAGATACTAACTTAGAAAATAATAACCGATTTTTATTATTTGTTTGTTAAAAAATGGTAAAATTCTTACTTTGTATTTTATTATTTTTAGGCTTATTATTGTTATCTTTCCATAAAAATTTTGCAATTCTAATATTCTTTTCATATATACCACTATTTTATGCTTATGAAACATTTGATACCTTGCACGCAAAAAGAAGGATTTTCTTCCTAATCTATGGTTTTACATATATGTACTTTCTTATTATGTTTTGGTGGTTGAGACACATATCAATATATGCTCCTATTTTTTTATCATTACCACTTGCCTTTTTCAGAACGATTGCATTATATATACCTTTTTTGTCTAGCTTGAAATTTCGTCATAAAAGATTACTCTTTTTAATGATAGGAGGATTATTACTGGAAAAACTACTTATTGCATCTATATATCCGCAGCCATACTTGTCCGCAAATCAAATTTTTGCCACTTTCGCTAAACTTTCTCGTCCCATTTTACTCAATCCGATTATATATCAAGATATATTTATCATTCTGATATCATATTCCTTGTATTCATTAGTTAAAATATTTTTTTTCAAAATGTCGCTTTACAATATAGAAAAACTTAACATATTATTCATTTCCTTAATAATTTTCTTATTACTTTGTTTAAATTTCTACTTCAATAATAAACAGATTAAAAACCAAAATCCTCTTGTTGAAACTTTAAAAGTTGCTATACTCCAGCCTAATATTCCACAAGAAATAAAAAACGAATCCACAGATTACGCTCAATTCATTATGAATAAAATTTTGTCACAGATAACTTCCGTGAAAAAATCAAGAGAAAAAATAGATATTATTATTGGTCCTGAAACTATTTTCCCTTTCGTTGTAAGATATAAAAATGAAGCGTATAGATACTTAAAAAAGCTAAGAAAAAAAGTTGGAATTGACTTAATATTAGGAGGGTTCTGGGAAGATACTAACAACAACATATTTAATGCAGTCTTTCTTGTAACAAGAGCTTCTATTAGGGTTTATAAGAAAGTTCAGTTGGTTTTATTCGGAGAATATCTACCTTTAGGTAATGTAGGATTCATAAGAAAAATATATGATACATTTCTGCCGACCAAAAATTTTGAAGAATTAAAAAGTGCAAACAAGTTTAGAATATTTAACCATAAAGGTATAAAAATTCAAGTATTAGTTTGCTTTGAAGGATTTTTGGAAACAAGTTATAAAAACAAAAACGTAGATTTTTACATAAATCTGTCAAATGAAGGTTGGTATAAAGATGGTCAGGAGCTATATTGGGCATGGAAAATTACAAAAGCATTTTCAGTTTTTACCCAAACACCTATTATTCGTGCTACAAACACAGGGATTTCTGGAATACATTATCCAGATGGTAATTCAAAAGCTTTAGAAAAAAAAGGGAGTCTTATAAATTTTGATGGGGTGTTTATAGATGAATTGATACTGGATAAGAAAGATATAAACTTTTTGAGTAGTTTGATTTATTATCTTCTATATATTTATATCCTTATATATATACTCATCGCCATACTATATGGTATAGTGATACTAGTAATTATAATATCACTGATAATTTTCCGAATAATAGGAAGATTTAAATTTTAATTATTTCTTTTAATTTTTTGATAACGATTTCAGGTGTAATTAGGTTTGTGCAAGGATGCCCGGCAATTGGACAGTTACCTAAGTAACAAGGACTACAAGGTAAATTTAGATATATTGGTATTTCGCAATTGAGAGTTTCTGACAAACTCCATTTTGGTGATATAGGTCCATATATAGTAACACCTTTTTTATTAAATGAACGGGCTATAAAACGAAGACCACTATCCACAGATATAAAAATATCTATAAATTTTAAAAATGCCTTTACCTGTTGAATAGAAAGAAAAGGATTAATAACAGGAATCAGTTCTTTGTTAAAAGAACAGATTTCTTCTGCTAATTGCTCTTCTTTTGGTCCAACAACAACAAATGTTTTAAACCCATTGGATACAAGAAATTCGCCAACTTTTGAAAAATATTCTGATTTCCACATTTTAGAATTGTGTTCAGGATAGCCAAAATATGCAGGTAAAATACAGGCGATTCTATCTATCTCTATTTTTACACCAAAACTTTCTATGTAATTTCTTATTTCATCTTCTATTTTGCTATCAATAAAAACACAGGGGTCTGTAATATATTCTTTGATGTTTAAAAATTGTAGTAATTTAAGGTAAAAATTAACAATATATTCAGGAGACTTCCTATTGTATTTTAACTTGTAAGTGAGTAAAGGGGATCGCCAATTTCTTCCATATCCTATTATATTTTTTACACCTTTTAGTTTTGAAATCAAAGCTACTTTAAAGGAACTCGCTAAGCAAAATGAATAGTCAAATTTCGTTCCTCTTATTTTTTGTAAAGTATTCATGATGGACCTATCGTATTCAAATAGATAATCAATATGCGGAAATGGACTAAAAATATCTATTACTTTCTTTAAAGCAAAAACAAATATCTGCGATTGTGGATAATTTTTCTTTAGTGTAAGTATAAGAGGAGTAGACATAACAGCATCTCCTATGTGATTGGGCACAAAAATTAAAAAATTCATAGTATAGTAAAAACTACATTATCAAAGATATAATCAAATAGTTTATATAAAGTTTTATTTTCTGTCCATTCTATAGTCAATACATCAACAAATAGTTTTGTGTTTACCATCCCATTATTATAACCCGTTTTCTCTTAAAATTTTCTTTACATTGTTATACCAACCTAAAATTGGTTTTTAAGTTCTTTTATAAAACAAAACTAATTAACCAATTAAAGCATTCATCAAGCGGTATCTTACATACGGATAAAGTTAATAGATGTAAACCAGCAATGATAATCATGTAGTTTGAATTATTAAGTCAATCTGTTAGCTATTCATTTTTTTACTAATATGTCTTCTTGAAAAAGTATTGTAAAATCGTTAGAATTTAAATATTTTTAAACTTTCTTGTTATAACATCTTAAATTTAGGTAATTTTCTAATTTATTCTGTCTATCTTTATACCTAAATTCTTTAATTTAATATGGAAGTTTTCATATCCTCTTTCTATGTGATAGATTCTATCAATACATGCTTCACCTTCGGCAATACAAGATGCTAAAACCATGGCTGCTCCTGAACGTATATCGGAACACATAACATTGGCACTTGAAAATGGAGTTGGTCCGTTTACGGTAATAGTATTATTTTCTTTTTTTATTTTGGCTCCCATTCTTATCAGTTCAGCAGTATATAGAAATCTATCTGGAAAAACGGTGTCTATGAGTGTGCTTTCACCTTCAATTTGAGTCATCAATACACAAAACAGAGGATTCATATCTGTTGGGAATCCTGGATATGGAGATGTTTGAATGTGTATGGGTTTTAATTTTTGCTTACCTTCAATATATAAGTAGTTATTACCTATTTTTATACTTGCATTTGCATCTGCCAGAGGTTGCAATATGTTTTCAATATGATTTTCATTTATATTATTTATGGTAATCTTACCATTGGCAATAAGACCTAAAACTATAAAGGTTCCTGCCTCAATTCTATCGGGTGGTATTACATATTCCGTTCCATACAATTTTTTTACGCCTTGTATTTTTATAGTTCGTGTTCCTATACCAGTAATTTGTGCGCCCATTTTTACTAATAATTGAAGTAAATGGGTAACTTCCGGTTCGATAGCAGCATTTTTTATTATTGTTTCCCCATCTGCTAAAACAGCTGACATTACAATATTCTCAGTTCCTGTAACTGTGGAACCTTTTGGACCCAACATATCAATTTCTTTACCTTTTAAATCTTCTGCATTACATATTAAATATCCTTCTTCTATATCTATATTTGCACAAAGCTCTTGTAACCCTTTCACATGTAAATCTATTGGTCTTACACCTATTACACATCCTCCGGGGATGGAAATCTTAGCTTTTCTTCGTTTTGCAACAAGTGGTCCTAAAACACATATTGATGCCCTCATCGTCTTCATTAAATCATATGAAATTTCGCAAATATCCTCGTTTTCAACCTTTGTTTTCAAAGTATTATGGTCTATCCATTCAGTTCTAACCCCTAAGGCAGTCAATACTTCAATCATGGTCGTAATGTCATTTACCTTGGGAACATTTCTTATTATACATTCATCATTTGTTAATAATGTTGCAGCTAAAATTGGTAATGCTGTGTTTTTTGAACCACTTATATATACTTCTCCATTTATTTGGGATGGACCTACTATTTTATACTTAGCTACCATTTTCTATCACCGCAAAACCTGTATTATTTTCTTTGTAAAAATTAGAATTTACAATATTTTTTTCTAAAAACAATCTTTTTATTTTATTTAAATTGTACCATGGAAATTCAAAAGCTAAAAATCCTTTTTCTTTTAGGTATCGCTTATACCCTGATAGGATTTTTTCAATGACTTCATTACCGTTGTTGTTTGCTACAATAGCGTTTTTTGGTTCACAAAATATACTCTTATGTAATTTTTTGTAACGATAATATGGAACATATGGGGGGTTAGAGATTATAAAGTCAAATTTATTATAATACTTATTGTCTAAATGTTCAAACACATCTGAATATATAATATCTAATTTATTTTGGGTGTTATATCTACAGCTATTTAGAAATGCAATTTTTAATGCTTTTTTATTTATATCCACACCTGTTGCGTGGGTATTGGGTTTTTGTAATAATATTGTGATTGCAAGAGCACCACTTCCTACACCTATGTCCAGAAAATTAATTTTTTCATATACATTGTTGTTTATCTTCTTCAATACCAAATCTATCAAATATTCTGTATCCAATCGCGGTATAAATACACCTTTCTGGATGTAAAAGTCTCTGCCATAAAATCTTGCATTTTTAGTTACATATTGAATAGCTATCCCTTTTGTAATGTTTCTAAATGCCTGCAAGAATTTTTTCAGGTTGCTTTTTTTTATCCTTTGAGGTAAAAGTTTTAATTTTCCTTCTTCCTTTTCTGATAGGTAAAAGAATATCAGTTGATTTACAATATCGATTGCCTCTTTTTTAGTGTATAATTTTTGTAGATATTTGATACAGCGGTGTAAGAATTTTTTATAATTAAACTTTTTGTCTGTGTTTTGTAGCATAATTTTAGTATAGATCTTCATATTGTTCACATTTTTATTATATATATATTTTGCTATAATGAGATTTTATGGGGGCAATAGATGATTTACAAGAAAGAGTCATTGAAATTGGAGTTCCTCATATAATATTAGGTATAGATCCATATTTGGACAAAATTCCGCCATATTATTTAAAGAGACAAAAAGATTTTATAAATGCGGTAAAAAATTGGGTTGAAGATTTGTTACTAATTTGTAGAAATGAGGTAATAGGTGTGAAGTTCCAATCAGCTTTCTTTGAATTTTTAGGAGTTGAAGGTATAAAACTTTGTTATGAATTGATAAAGTTAGCAAAGGAAAAATACAGGTATTTTGTTATCCTCGATGTAAAAAGAAATGATATACCCGATATATCAGCTATCTATGCCCAAACTTATTTGAATAATAACTTTATTGATAGTGTTACTACAACACCTTATTTTGGGTTAGATAGTTTGGATGTGTTTTTAAGATGCGCTGAAAAATATAATAAGATTATATTTGTTGTTTTATATTCTTCCAACGCAGGAAGCTTAGATTTGCAGAAAGTTAAAGTAACTGAGAAATTAGAGTTTTGGGAATATATTCTTGGTAAAATTTATGAAAAATATAAAGATGAAAAATATTTAGGATTTGTTGTAGGTGCTACAAATCCTGTCATTGTCCGGAAGGTTCAGGAGACCTTTACTTTTTCGTGGATATTAAGCCCGGGGTTTGGACCACAAGGAGCGGATACAGCCGTATGGAAAAGAGTATATTTAAAACCAGTAAATTATATACTGTTTAGTTTGTCACGAACACTAACTATACCTGACCCGATAGGACATTATACCGACAAAAAAATGTATCTTCAATTCGTGATGAACCAAGTAAAAGAGTGGAAGAATATATTAAAAACGCTATATGAAGTGTGGTGAATGATAAAGTTGTATTAGGTTACACTGGTAAATTAGATACCGAAATATCTTTATACTGGTTAACAAAAGTTAAAAGATATGATGTATATGCATGTTCCATACAAATAGGGCAGCAAGAATATTTAAATCCATTAGGTGAACAAGCAATAGATGGAGGTGCTATATCTTCTTATGTAGTTGATTTGAAAAATGAATTTGCAAATGAATTTGTTTTCCCTGCGATATTCGCACAACTGGTATATGAAAGTGGCTATAATCTTTGTCACGCTCTCTCAAGACCTCTAATTGCAAGAGAACTTATCAAATACGCTTATGAAGAAGGAATAACAAAAATAGCTTTGGGATGTAGAGGATTAGGTAATGATCATATTAGATTTGAAAAGTGTATAAAAGCATTATCGCCTGACTTTGAAATTATATTTCCACTCAAAGAACTAAAATTAAAGAATGTAGAAGATGATAAGGAATTTGCTAAAGAACATAATTTAGGTAATTATAGCAATTATATAGACATAGACCAAAATATCTTTGGAAGAACTATATCACTTTCAGATAACTTGTTCAAAATAAACAATGTTCCAAGTCATGCATTTTTTTGGGTCGTTGACATAAAAAATGCCCAGGATCATCCTGCAGAGGTAACAATTGAGTTCAAGAAAGGAATACCACTCAAATTAAATAAAGAGAAATTACAACCGTTTCAAATATTGGATAACCTTAATATTTTAGCTGGTAAATGTGGTATAGGTAAGGTTTTAACAGTGGAAAATTCTTTATTGGGTAGGAAAAAACATGAATGTTACGAAATACCTGCCAGTTTAGTTTTGTATAGAGCAATAGAATTTATAAAAGCTTTGATTCTTGACCATAAAACATTACAATTGGACAGGATGTTATCAGGAATATTGTCACCTTTGATATACAATGGTGATTGGTTTAGTAAAGCAACACAATGTATATTAGCTTTTTATGATAAATTGAAAAAATATGTGAACGGTGAGATTACCCTTGAACTTTTTAAAGGAAATATCAATGTTAAGAAATGGAAAATATTAGAATAGATTACACGCGAGCGGAATTTATAAAACTGTTAGAAAGTAAAAAATGGTCGATTAGTATTGCTGAATCTTGTACTGGCGGGCTTCTATCACATTTTATTACTAATATTGAAGGTATATCAAAATTTTATAAAGGAGGTATTGTTTGTTATTCTAATGAATCAAAAATAAATCTATTGAAGCTCGATCCTGAGATATTAAAAAAGTGTGGTAGTGTGAGTTTAAAAGTTACAGAGGCTATAGCCAATAATGTAAAAGATATTTTCTCTTCTGATGTTGGGATTGGTATAACATGTTATGCCTCAACTACTGATGAAATTATTGCATTAAAGGGATTATCTTTTATATCTGTTGTTACTCCTTTGGGTACCAGTACATTCAGAAAGAAATATAAGGGTTCACGAGTATATATAAAATCTGCTGTTGCAAAATTTGCAATTGAACAATTGATAAATATATTAAAAAGAAAGTAACAATATGATTGCCAATAAAATAGTAGAAATAGCAAGACAAACAAATTTACACACTAAAATAGTAGAATTATTAGTGAGCCGGGGTTTCAATTCCGTAGAAGATATAACCTTATTTTTAAATATAAATGTTAATACGCTTAATGCAGTTTTGGAATATGATATTTTTAAGAATGTTGTTAAAACCATAGAGGAGTGTTTGACAAATGGTTATAAAGTTATATTATATGGCGATGCAGATATGGATGGTATCGCAAGTATCTCAATAATGTATAAGGCTATATCCTGTACTAATGCAAATATTGAAATTATCTTAACAGAAAAGGCTTATAGCAGTTATGGAATTAATCTTAAACTTTTTTCCGATAGAGTTGATAATAAAACATTGCTTATATTTTTAGATGTCGGCACTTCTGATATAATTGACTTGAGGGAATTAAAGAGGAAAACAGCTTGCGAAATAGTAGTGATAGACCACCACGAAAGTTTGTCAAATATAATAGAAGATATAGTAATTTTAAATCCTAAATGTGTGAGCATTGAAATTTTATCTTCACTTACAAGTTCTTCGCTTTCTGCTTTAGTAGCAGTGGGTTTATTGAGCAATGCCAATAAAATAGAAGTAGAAAAAGAGAAGCTGGTTTTAGAACTGTTTGAATTAGCTACATTAGGAATAATTGCAGACATGGGGAAGTTGATAGGGATTAACAGAACAATAGTAAAATTAGGTTTGAAAAGTTTATCTAATCCTGTTAATATAAGTTTGCGATATTTATTGAAAAATGAGGTTAAACTATTTAACGATATTAGTGTTTCTTTTCTTGCGTTCAAAATAATTCCGCGTTTGAATGCGTGTTGTAGAATGGGATTCCCACGCCTTGCATTTGATTTCTTGACTGAAAAGAATATAGAAAAAATAAAAAAATATTCGGAATTGCTTACACAATATAATGATATAAGACGGAAGGAAGAACAAAAAATCCTTGATTCAATAAAGGAGTTTGATGAAAATTATGTCGTTATATATAAAGAAAATTGGCATCCAGGCATGCTCAGCAGTGTGGCTACGAAAATAGCTATGAATAATTTAAAACCAACAATCGTTATGACCAAAGTTAAGGATTGTTGGAAGGGATCTGCTAGATTTCCAAATGGTAATATGCTGGAAATTTTAGAAGAGTTGTCAGGTAATTTAATTAAGTTCGGTGGACATAAAGAAGCTTGCGGATTTGAACTGCATTCAAAAAATCTTAAAAATTTTCTATATAAGTTAGATAATATAATGAAAACAATTAAAGTTCCATCCAATATACCTAAACCAGAAATAGAAATTGATATAGATGATATAGATATAAATCTATTGAATAGTTTAAAAAAGTTGGAACCTTTTGGGATGGGTAATCCTATACCTATTTTTAGGTTAGCAAAAGTTAATATTTATTCAATAGATGATAATGACGATAATATAACGATTTTTCTATACAATAACGCTAAAATATTAAAAGGTATAGCCCCTAAAAGATTGAAAAATAAACTACCATCCTCGCAAACATTAGAGAGTGTCATATGCAAAATTTGTTATACGAATTTTAATGAAAATTTTGTAGAAAATGAATTATACTTAGACATTCTTGATTTCTAATAAAACAATATCTCTATCTACACGAAATATTAATAAAATATTAAAGGTTGTAAAAAAGATAATAACTTCTTCTGGTGAAATTTTGCAGAAAATGAGACATAAAAATCTTAAGATATCATTTAAAGGTGAAAAAAATTTGGTAACAGACGCAGACTATATAATAGAAGATTTTATTGTTAATAATCTTAAAAAGGAATTTCCTGATAGCAAGTTCCTTACAGAGGAAAGACATAATGATTATATAAGTAATAAAAAAGAATTTTTATGGATAATAGATCCGCTTGATGGAACAACCAACTATTCTAAGAAATTTATGTTTTATAGTATATCTATTGCATTATATACTAATAAGGTTATTTTAGGTGTCATTTATGCTCCAGCATTTAACGATTTATACTGGACATATGAATATGGATATTCCTACAGAAATAATAGAAGGATTTTTGTATCAGATGAAAAAGAGATAAAAAATTCTTTACTCGTTACAGGGTTTTCGTATGCTGTAACGATAAAAAAAGTAAAACCATTTGAAACATTTAAAAAGGTTTCACTCGCTACTTTAGGGGTTAGGCGTTGTGGTTCTGCTGCTTTGGACCTTGCGTATGTAAGTTGTGGTATATTTGATGGTTTTTGGGAAGAAGGTTTAAATCCTTGGGATATTGCAGCTGGTTATTTATTAGTTAAAAATTCAGGTGGGAAAGTAACAAATTTAACAGGTGGAAAATTAAATATATTTGATAAATATATTGTTGCAACTAATTCAAAAATTCACAAACAATTATTAAATCTGTTATCAGCGTAAATTTTTATTTAAAATAAATTCACATATAGATGGCAGGGTAGTTAGTTTTATCTTGTTTTTTACTTTGTTGACTTTATAGAACGTGTCACAAATTTAATTGAATTTATCATCTCAAAATTAATTTCTACTAAGTGAATAATTATTTTACCTCTTTGAAAAGAATAACAAAAAAATGCTTTTATTGCTATAGAGCACTATTTATTTCTTTTTTTTGACAATAAATATATAAAATACTAATTATTATCTTTTAT
>FWPU01008102.1_pt1 | contig 18344 bp, 16 predicted proteins | sample 2228361 | NCBI WGS metagenome assembly FWPU01 (sample SAMEA103939777, study PRJEB20133) | metagenome
CGACCCGTCGCGTCTGAGCCTGCGCTTCAGGCGCGGTGCCGGCCGTTGCCGCTCGCCGGCAGCGCCGCCGCGACCAACTCGCGCAGGCGGGCGAGCGCGGCACGGAGCCGCGCGAGGCCGGCCGAGGTGCGCAAGAAGCGTCCGAGGTCGTCGAACAGCGAGTAGGCGACCGGCGTCACGAGCAGCGTGAGCAGCAGGCAGAGCGTCTGCCCGCCGATGATCACGTTCGCCATCGACGCGCGCGACGCGGCGCCGGGCCCGCTGCCGAGCGCGATCGGGATCATGCCCAGCACCAGCATGACGGTGGTCATCAGGATCGGCCGCAGGCGAACGTGGTTCGCGGTGATGATCGCCTCGTCGCGCGGCATGCCCTCGGCGCGCAGCGTGTTCGTGTAGTCGACCTGCAGGATGCCGTTCTTCTTGACGATGCCGAACAGCATGAACAGGCCGAGCACCGAGTAGACGTTCAGCGTCTCGCCGAGCAGCAGCAGCGAGAGCAGCGCGAACGGGATCGAGAGAGGCAGCGAGAGCATGATCGTGATCGGGTGCAGGAAGCTCTCGAACTGCGCCGCGAGGATCATGTACATGAAGACCACGCTCAGCACGAAGGCGATCATGAAGTTGGTGCCGGTCTCGGCGAGCGACTTCGCGCGGTTCGCGTAGCGGATCCCGTAGAGCTGCGGCAGGTCGAGCCGGGCGACGATCTCGTTCACGTGCTTGACGGCGTCGCCGAGCGCGAGGCCCTCGAGGTTCGCGACGATGGTCACCTTGCGCTGCCGGGAGTGACGGTCGATCTGCGCCGGGCCGCGTGCCTCCTCGAGCGTCACGAGGTTCGAGAGGCGCACCAGCTCGCCGTTCGGCCGCGCCACCGCGAGGTTGTAGACCGCCTGCGGATCGTCGCGGTTCGGCAGCGAGGCGCGCAGCCAGACGTCGTACTGCTCGTCGGCCTCCTTGTACTTGGTGACCGGCTCGCCGCCGACCAGCGTGCGCAGCGTCGCGGCGATGTCCTCGACGCGGATCCCGAGGTCGGCCGCCTTCTTGCGGTCGATGTGGACGCGCACCTCGGGCTTGCGCAGCGCGAGCGACGAGTCGATGTCGACGAAGCCCGGGATCCGGCGCATCTCGTCCATGATCGCGTTGGCGTACTTCTCGAGCTCGACGATCTCCGGCCCGACGAGGTCGAACTCGAAGTCCGACAACCGCTGGCCGCCGCCGGCGAACAGGTTCACCGCCTGCACGCTGGTGCGCAGGTCGGGGTACTCGGCGAGGATGCGCCGCGCGTCGCTCATCACGTCGAACTGGCTGAAGTCGCGCTCCTCGAACTCCTTCATGCGGACGTAGATCGCGCCCTCGGTGACGTCGCCCTCGCCCGCCGCGACGAGCCCGGTCGTGTCGCCGATCGTGACCAGCGTGTGCTCGACGCCGCGCAGCCCCCTGATCCGCGCCGCGAGCTCCTCGAACACCGCTGCGCTGCGTTGCAGCGTGTAGCCCTCGGGCGTCTGCACGGTGACCTCGAACTCGCTCTGGTCGTCGCGCGGCAGGAAGTCTTTGCCGACCGCGCGGAACAGCGGGATCGCCGCGTACACGGTGAGGATCGCCGCGACGACGATCACCCAGCGGTGGCGCAGCGACCACTCGAGGATCCAGCCGTAGCTCCGGTCGATCGCGCGGTAGAAGGCGCGGTCCTTGGCCGACTTGTGCCCCGGCTTCATCACGAGGAAGCGCGAGCAGAGCATCGGCGTGAGGGTGAACGAGACGAGCATCGAGAACAGGATCGCGACCGCCGTGGTGATGCCGAACTCGTTGAAGAAGCGTCCGGTCTGCCCCGACATGAAGGCGATCGGCAGGAAGATGACGACCAGCGAGAAGGTGGTCGCCATGACCGCGAGCCCGATCTCGCGCGTCCCGTTGATCGCGGCCTCGAACGGCTTCTCGCCCTTCTCCTCGATGCGCCGGTAGATGTTCTCGAGCACCACGACCGCGTCGTCGATCACGATGCCGACCGAGAGGATGAGCCCGAGCAGCGTCAGGTTGTTGATCGTGAAGCCGAGCGCCCAGAGCGCGGTGAAGGTCGAGATGATCGAGGTGGGGATGGCGACCGCGGCGATCAGCGTCGAGCGCAGGTCGCCCATGAAGACCAGCGTCGAGAGCGCGACCAGGATCGCTCCGAGGAGCAGGTGGAACTTCGCCTCGTTGATCGAGTTCACGATGAAGCGGCTCTGGTCCTTCACCACCTCGTAGTGGATGTCGGGCGGGATCACCTCCTCGAGCTCGCGGAGGCGCTCCTTGACGCGCTGGACGACGGCGACGCTGTTCGTACCGGACTGCTTTCGCACCTCGAGCGTCACCGCGGGGCGCCCGTCGAGGCTCGAGAACGAGCGCGGCTCCTCGGAGCCGTTCACCACCGTCGCGATGTCGCGCAGCATGACCGGACGCTCGCCGAGCATGCCGACGATCAGGTCGTTGAAGTCCTCGACGCGCGGCATCCGGCCCATCGTGCGCAGCACGAGCTCGCGCGACCCCTGGTCGATCCGGCCGCCGGGCACCTCGATGTTCTGCGCCTGGAGCGCGCGGCGCACGTCGCCGATCGACAGGCCGTAGGCGTCGAGCTTGTCCGTGTCGACGTAGATCTGCACGGCGCGCTCCTGGCCGCCGATGATCGTCACGGAGCCGACGCCCGAGAGGGTCTCGATGTCCTCCTTGATGCGCTTGCGCGCGATCTCGGTGATCTCGCGCGGGTCCCGGTTGCCGGAGACGGCGATGCGCATGATCGGTGAGGCGTCGAAGTCGAACTTTACCACGACCGGCGGGTCGACGTCCTCGGGGAGCTGGGCGAGGACGATCGCGACCTTGTCGCGCACGTCCTGCGCCGCCTCGGAGCCGTCGCGCTCGAGCTTGAACTGCACGAGGACGCGGGAGAGCCCCTCCTTGGTCTCTGAGCTCAGCTCGTCGATGCCCTGGATCTCGTTGACCGCCTCCTCGATCGGCTTCGTGACCCGCGTCTCGACCTCCTCGACGGACGCGCCCTTGAGCGTCGTCGAGATGCTGGTGATCGGGAAGTCGACGTTCGGGAACAGGTCGACGCCGAGGCGCACGTAGGACATCGCGCCGAGGACGACGAACAGCAGCACCAGCATGGTCGCGAAGACCGGCCGGCGGATGCAGAGCTCGGCGAGCTTCACGAGCGCTCGCCTTGCGCGGCGGACGCGGCCGCGGCGTCCGGCGCAACCGCGCCCGCCGGCGCCGCCGCCGCGCGGACGACGACCCGCGCGCCGTCGGCCAGACGGCCGAGCGCGCTCGTCGCGACCCGGTCCTCGGGGCCGAGCCCGGCCGTCACCTCGACCTTCGTTCCGAGACGGAGGCCGGTCGTCACCTCACGCGACCGCGCCACGCCGTCCTCGCCGACGACGAAGACGCGCGTCACGCCGGCGAAGTTGACCAGCGCCTCGCCCGGGATGACCAGCGCGTCGTCCGCGGCCCGGGTGACGATCGCCGCCTTGCAGAAGAAGCCGACCTTGAGCTTGCCGTCCGGGTTCGGCACGACCGCTTCGACGGTGAGCGCGCGGCTGCGCGGGTCGGCGGCCGCGCTGATGCGCTCGAGCCGTCCCTCGATCCGCTCGTCGGGGTAGGCCTCGACGAAGCCGTGCACGGCCTGGCCGGGCTGGAGCTCGGCGGCGAAGCGCTCGGGCACCTCGCCGCGCAGCCGCAGCGGGTTGTCCGCGACGAGGACGAAGATCGGCGTCCCGACGCGCACGTAGTTGCCGACGTCGACCAGGCGCTTCGCGATGCGGCCGGCGAACGGCGCACGGATCTGCGTGTGGCCGAGCTGGATCGCGAGCACGTCGCGTCGCGCGAGCGCGACGCTCTGCGCGCTCGCGATCGCGTCGTACTCCTGCTGCGACATGACGCCCTGATCGCGCAGCCGCCGCGCGCGCCGCTCCTCGTTGGTCGTCTTCTCGAGCGTCGCGGTCGCTTCGCGGAGCTGCGCCTCGAGCGCCGCGCCGTCGAGCGTCGCGAGCACCTGGCCTGCGGCGACCTGGTCGCCGAGGTCGGCGGAGATGGTGAGCAGCCGGCCGTCGACCTCGGTCGCGACCTCGGCCTCCGCGTCGGCGTGCAGCGTGCCCACGAAGTCGACGGTGCGCTCGACGCGCTCGACGGCCACCTGCTCGGTCGTCACGGTGATGACCTCGCCGGACGCGGCGGCCGGAGCGGCGGCACGCGCGGCTTCGCTCCTGCCGTCGGAGGAGCAGCCCTGGACCGCGAGCGCGAGGAGCGCCGCGAGCGTCGCGGCGACGAGCGAGCGGCTCACGTCCGCGCTCCCCGCACCGCCTGCAGGCGGCGCACCCGCTGCGGCGCGCCGCTCTGCTGCACGCCGTTCAAGAAGAGCGACACGATCTCGCGAGCAGCCTGCTCGGGGGACTTGCCCGGCCGCGGGTAGAGGACCGCGGTGCGGACCATCCCGAGCAGCATCTCGGCCGCCAGCTCGACGTCGAGGCGGTCGCGGTGCCCGGCGCGCTCGAGCGCGCCGACGATCGCGCGGACCGCGTCGACGCGACGCTGTCGCCACGCCTCGGCATCCGCGGGCGATAGGCGGTCCTCGTAGCGCTGCAGGAGGGTGAGCAGCGGCGTGCGCCCCGAAAAGTAGGAGAGCATGCGCTCGACGGCGGTCTCGAGGATCTGCTCGAGCGGCGCATCCTGCGCGAAGACCGAGAGGAACTCGCGATGCGAGTCGTCGAGCCCGCGGAGCACGGTTGCGAGGAAGAGCTCCTCCTTGGTCGGGAAGTAGCGGTAGAGCGTCCCCTTGCCGACCCCGGCCCGCGCCGCCACGTCGTCCATCAGGACGAGGTGGAAGTCCCGCTGGGCGAACTCCTTCTCGGCGGCGGCGAGGATCGCCTCGCGCTTGGTATCGCTCTTCTTGCGGCCCGGCATGTGCGGCTCGAGAGGCCACGCCGGGTGGGGCGGGGCCGTGAATGGAACTGACTGGTCAGTTCCGTTTATGGTTCGGGCCGGGCGGAGTCAAGGTGGCGTTCGAAGGGCGGAAGGGCACGGCGTGTCGCGCGGCGCGAGGCCGCGCGCGCCGGCGCACGGGAAAGCGCCCGTTCTCCGTGGGCGCGCGCCTCGGGCGCTCTGCGTCGATCGCGCGGCCTCGAGCGCGCGGCTGGGGTGCTCTTCCCGTTCGAACCTGATACTCGAACGGCATGCAGATCCACGTCTCCGATCACGAGGGCGGCGTTCGCCTGCTTCGCCTCGACCGCCCACCGGCCAACGCGATCAACACCGAGTTCCTGCAAGAGCTCCACGACGCGGTGACCGCCTGCGAGGAGGACGACGCGGTCCGCGCGGTCGTCGTCACCGGCACCGGGCGCTTCTTCTCCGCCGGGCTCGACATCAAGGAGATGCAGGCGAAGGGGGCGGGCGAGCTCGCGAAGCTCGGCGGCGGCAAGGACGGCATCTACCGCCTGTGGCGCCTGCCGAAGCCGACGATCGCGATGGTCGACGGGCACGCTCTCGCCGGAGGCGCGGTTCTCATGCTGGCCTGCGACTTCCGCATCGCGTCGCGCGGCGTCTTCAAGATCGGCCTCACCGAGACGGCGCTCGGGCTGCCGCTGCCGAACGGCGCCTTCCAGATCGCCCGGCACGCGCTGCCGCAGCCGTGCGTGCGGCGCGTCCTGCTCGAGGCCGAGGAGTTCGATCCGGTCGGCGCGGAGGAGGTCGGGCTCGTCGACGAGGTGGTCGCGCAGGAGACGCTCGAGGCGCGCTGCTTCGCGCTCGCGCGCAAGCTCGGCGCGCACCCGACGGCCGCCTACGCGTACCAGAAGTACCTGCTCCAGGCCGAGGCGAACCAGGCGATCCACTCGCCCGTGGACGCGGGGAACCAGCCGTTCGCGAAGAAGCTGCTCGGCGCCTTCGAGAAGCTCTCGGTCGGCTCGAAGAAGGATTGACGCTTCCCGTCGGACTGATCGGGCTCGGCAAGCACGGCGAGCGCTACCTGACGCACATCCGGCGCGACGTGCCGGAGCTCCGCGTCGCGGCGCTGTGCCGCCGGGACGCCGCGCGCGGGCGGGCCGTCGCGGAGGAGGTCGGTGCCGCGTTCCACGCCGACGCGGAGGAGCTGATCGCCGACCCGCGGGTCGCGGCGGTGATCGCGGTCGTGCCGCCGGTCGAGCACGCGCGGATCGTCGCGGCGGCGGCGCGAGAAGGAAAGCCGCTCCTCATCGAGAAGCCCTTCGCGATGACCGTCGAGTCTGGGATCCGGCAGCGCGACGCGCTCGCGGCGCGCGGCGTTCCGTGTCTCGTCGCGCACACCTTGCGGTCCTCCCCCGTCGTGCGCGAGGTCGCACGCCTCGCGCCGACGCTCGGCCGCCTGAGCCAGGCGGTGCTCGGGCAGAGCTTCGAGCCGACTCGGCTCGCCTGGCTCGACGACCCCGTCCACTCGGGCGGCGGCAACATCCTGCACACGGGCGTCCACATGTTCGACCTGCTGCGCCACCTGACGGGCGGCGAGGTGACGTCGATCCTCTGCACGGTCGAGCGCGTGACGACGCGCCGGACGGAGGACAGCTTCGTCGCGGCCATGGAGGTCGACCTCGGCTCCGGCCCCGCGCTCCTCGCCGCGGTCGCGGGCTCGCGCGCCACGCGCAGCCGCTACGGCGAGATCCGGCTGATCGGCGAGCGCGGGCAGCTCTTCGCCGATCACGTCCACGGCCGCGTCGTGCACATCGAGGACCGCCGCGCGACGACGGTCGCGGAGCCGCCCGACGCGCCGACCGTGCTCGGCGTGCTGCGCGAGTTCGTCCAGGTCGCGCGCGGCGCGGCGGCGCCGTCCATCACCTGCGACGACGGCCTCGCCGCGGTGGCGATCGCCGAGGCGTGCTACAGATCGGCCGCGACCGGACGGCGGGCCGCCGTGTGGCCGCGAGAGGAGGAGGGCTCGTGAGGCGAATCGTGAAGACGGGCTTCGGCGTCGCTTTTTCGCTCTCGGTCCTTGTGCTCCCCGGGAGCCCCGCCGTCGGTGCAGAGTCCGGCGGACAGGCGGCTTCGTCGGCCGCGCCGCAGGTCGACGTCCAGGTCGACAGCGCGCGCTGGGAGTCGGGCTACGGCGTCAAGTTCTTCCAGGTGGTCGGCACGGTGAAGAACCGCTCGGAGAAGCCGGTCGGCGCGGTGCGGGTCCGCACGGAGCTGCTCGACGCGGCGAACGAGGTAGTCGCGGGCTTCGACGGCTGGAACGGAGGCGCCGAAGCCCTGACCGAGGTCGAAGGGGAGGTGTCGGCCGCGACGCTCACCGAGCACGAGGTCAAGCCGATCCCCGCCGGCGGCACCGACCGCTTCCGCGCGACCTTTCTCGCCGACGAGACGCCTGCGTTCGAGAGCCAGCGCGTCCGCGTCGTGAACGTGCTCCCCGCCCCGTGAGGTGAAGCCATGCCGCTCTACGTCATCATCGGCCACGACGGTCCGGACGCGCTCGCCAAGCGGCCGGAGGTCCGACCCCGCCACCTCGACCACCTGCGCCCCCTCGACCGTGCGGGACGCGTGCGGATCGCCGGCCCGCTCTTCGCCGACGACGGGAAGACGCCGCGCGGCAGCCTGATCGTCCTCGAGGCCGCGAGCCTCGAGGAGGCGCGCGAGCTCGCGGCGCGCGACCCGTACGTCGTCGAGGGCGTGTTCGCCCGGCACGAGGTGCACCCCTTCGCGCAGGTCTTCCCGGAGCCGCGCGACGCGTGAGCGCGCTGCGCGAGGAGGACGACGGACCGCACGCCGCGGGCCCCGAGGTCGGCTGGACCGAGACCTGCGCGTTCAGCCTCTACGAGCCGCGCTCGGCGCTCGGCGGGCTCCTGCGCTTCGACGTCCGGCCGAACCAGCGCACGGCCGAGGTCGCGCTGAGCTTCCTCCTGCCCGACGGCGGCTTCATCACCGCGCGCCACGTCGGTCCACACACCGCCGACGCCGCCGATCTCGAGCTCGAGGGCGCGACCTTCAAGCGTCTCGAGCCGCTCCGCCGCTGGCGGATCGCCTACGACGGGCCGGCGCACTCGATCGGCGTGGCGCGTGACGCGAGCCGGCGGGAGGTCTGGGCGAGGTCGTGGCTCGAGCGCCTGATCGTCGACCTCGAGCTCGAGACGAGGCACGCACCGCCCGCGGGGGCGGACTGGTTTGCCCAGCCGGGCGTCTTTCGCGGCGAGGTCTGGGTGTCGGGCGACCGCCACGAGATCGACGCGCACGGGAGCCGCGAGCGCGCCTGGGGCGCGCGGTGCGGAGAGGTGCCGCTCCTCGCGCGCTCGTTCACGGCGGCGTTCGGTGCCGAACGCGCGTTCGTGGCGCAGCGGACGCTGCGCGGCGGTCCGGGCGGTGGTCCCGACGAGGTGGCGGGCTGGGTTTCGCTTGACGCGCCGCCCGTGCCGATCCGCGCGCTCGAGGTCGCGACCGTCACCGAGCCGGGATCGTATCTCCAGGAGAGCTTCCGGCTCACGCTGCGCGACGCGTCCGGCGCGGAGCACCGGGTCGACGGTCGAGTGCTGCAGGTCGCGCCGCTTCCCGGCGCGCGGGGCGGCCTCGCCTTCGTCGAGTGCGTCGCGACCGCGCGCTTCTCCTGGGAGGGAAGCGTCGGCTTTGGCTTCGCGACCTACCTGCACCGGCTCGACGCGCAGGGCGCGCCGGTCGTGCCGGTCGATTGACGCGCCCGCGCCCGGCGCTCAGGCGGTCTTCCGGTTGCGGTAGAGCTTCTCGTCCACCGCCTCGATCATCCGCCGCTCGTCGTAGCGACCGCCGAGAAAGGTGTTGACGATGTGCGCGACCTTCGCCGGGTCGCGGATCGCCTCGTCGTAGCGCACCTCGACGAAGCGCCAGTTCGGCTTCTTGCGGGCCATGATGCGCACCGCGGCCAGGTGGTTGCGGTACGCCTCGGCCATCGCCGCGTCGTCGGTCGTCTCCTGCTCGCCGCGGCGCTCGAGCATCTTGTTCTGGCTCGCGAGGACCTCGTCGATGTCGCGGCGCATGAAGATGATCCAGTAGGCGTTCTCGTCGGGCAGGTCCTTGAGCAGCCAGGAGATCACCTTGAGCGCCTTGCCGCGCGCCTCGCGGACCCAGCTCCGGTCCTGCTCCTTCTCGAGGTCCTTCACCCGCTCGTACTCGAAGTAGCCCTTCGGGTTGTCGATGTCCGGCGTGCGGACCTGGTCGGTCATGATCGGGATGCCGGCCGCGTCGAGCATCTTCATCATCATTGACGTGCCGCTGCGCGGCAGGCCGGAGACGATGATGATCGGCTCGCCCCAGCGGCGGCGCGCCAGGAGATCGCGGAGGGAGTCGAGGAGGCCCATCCTCAGAGGGTCACGCCGAGGCGCTTGCGGAGCAGGAAGCCCACCGCAAGCGACGCCACGAAGAACCAGAGGAGAATGCCGCCCTCGCCGCTCGGGAACGGGCTCAGGTCGCGCTCGGGCACGCGCAGGGTGATCGTCTCGAACTTCGAGCTTGCCGGAAGCGCCGGCTCGCCGGGATAGAGCAGCGCGAGCCAGGTGCGCGTGCGCAGCACCGGGACCTTGCGCGGCTCGTCTCCCACGACGACGACCTTCTCCTGCGTCTCGTCGCCGGCGCGGAGCACGATCGTGTGCTCGCCGTCTTCGCGCATCTCGAGGCGCCAGAAGACCCGGCCGTCGGCGGTCCGCACGGGACCCGCCTGCACCGCGACGGCGGGCGGGAAGGTCGCCGACACGTCGCGCGACGTGAGCCCCGACCCCGGCGCAAGCTCGACCTCGAGGAGCTGCACGTCGCCGCGCGCGAGCGGCGCGTAGGCGTAGTGCGCGACTAGCTGCACGAGGATGATCGTCATCGGGACGATCAGCACGAGCATCGGCAGGAGGTTGTAGGCGAGGTAGCGGAGGTTCTGCCCGAGCCCGCGTGCGGTCGAGCCGAGCACGGTGCGCACGTCGTCGCGGTACAGCATGACCTCGAGCAGGTGCACCACGATCCGCCGCTTCGCCGCCGCGATCCCGGTCTGGTTGCTCACCGCCTTGTAGATGAGCAGCGCGACGATGCCGGCGACGACCGGCCAGAGCAGCAGGTCGAACCACATCGCCCGGTGGCCGAACGGGGCGAGGAGCAGGTCGAAGATGCTGCTCGTGATCGCGTTGAAGGACTGCACGGGAGGGAAGGTGCGCTGTCGCTCAGGAGATGTAGCCCAGGCCGCGCAGCTTGTTCCGGATGTCGTCGTCGCTCTTCGCGTCCTCGAAGTGGATCATCTCCTTCTCGAGAACGTGTGCGACGAACTCCTCGACCGTCGCGTAGCCCGCGACGTCGGCGATCCGCTTCACGCGGTCGTAGAGGTCTCGCTCGAGCTTGATCGACTGGGTCTTTCCGAATCCGAGCATCGCTTGTCTCCTCAGGGGGCGAACACGTCCTTGCCCTCCATGCCTTCCGGCTTGGGGACACCATAGTGCGCAAGCAGCGTCGCCGTCACGTCGGGCAAGGCGTAACCGGTGCGGGGCATGGGCCGGCTCGCCAAGAGGACGCCGGGGACCACCTCCGGGTCCGTCAGGTGGCTCCCCGACCAGCGCGACAGGTTGTCCTCGACCACCGCCTCGGTGATCTCGCCGAGCGTGCTCTCATCGGAGCACCCATAGCCCTTGTCGTAGCCGACCACCATGTCGGGCGCCTCGGCGGCGCGCGCGCCTGAGTAGATCCGGCTGCCGCGGAACGCCCGCCGGACGACCCGCCGGTCGCCGTCCCGCCACGCCTCGAGCTTCGCGGTGATCTCGTCCATCAGGCGGTCCGCCTCCTCCGGCTGCACGATGCCCTGCGCCTCGCGCCCGGCGAGGTTCAGGTAGAGCGCGTTGAAGCCCAGGCCGTAGGCGCGGGTCTTCGACCAGTCGACGTCGCCGAGCGTGATCTTTCCGGTGCGCTTGCCGTCCTTCAGGACGAGGTAGCCCTGGTCGCGCAGCCAGGCGTTGAGGTTCACCTTGCGCGTGTACGGCTGGAAGCCGTGGTCGCTCATGACGATGACCAGCGTGTCCTCCGGGACGCGATCGAGCACCCGGCCGAGCAGCTCGTCGACGTGCTTGTAGTAGCCCTCGATGTCGTCCGCGTGCTCGGCGGCGGCGTGCCGGTCGGCCTCGAAGGCCGGATGCGGCGGGCCGTCCGGATCCTTCGGATCGCCGAGCCGCCACAGCATGTGGCACTGGAGGTCGATGTCGGAGACGTACACGAAGGTCAGGTCGCCGGGCTCGAAGCGCGCGAGCGCGAGGTCGAGCATGGCGTCCGTGTCCTGCTGCACGAGCGCGACCTGACGCTGGTAGTCGTCGTCGTCGAAGATCCGGTCCTTGAGCGCGTTGGTCTCCTCGGGCATCCCCTGCGTGTAGTAGAAGCCGAGCAGCTCGTAGAGCTCGGTCGCGAACGACGACGGCGTCGAGATGTCCTGCGCCGGGTTCGCCGGCGAGATGTTCACCGGGCTCGCGTAGATCTCGAGCCCCGGGCGGAGCTGCCGCACGTAGAAGCGGACGATCCCCTCGAGCGGCATGAGCCCGCCGGGCAGCGCCTGGAAGGTGACCGGCATCCAGTCGGACCACTCGCCGACGCGGAGCAGCGCGCGGCTTTCGCCCGCCTCGATGAGCACCGCGTCCTCCTCCGGGTCGATGCGGAAGGTGACGGGCACCGTCAAGTAATCGGCGTCGCCGGGGGCCTGGCCGGGCGGCAGGCGGAACAGGTCCGGAGGGCCCTTGAGCGTCCCGCGGACGGTGTCGGGCGTCCCGTCGAGGTCGTCGTCGGAGAAGCTCACCTGCTGGATGTCGCCCTTGAGCTGCTCGCGATCGCGGACCGGGTAGGTGGTGAACCAGGTGTAGGTGCCGTAGCCGCCTCGCATGTCGACCGTGCCCATCCCCGAGAGGACCTTCGCCTCCGAGGGCGGCGGCGGGTAGTTGCCCGGCATGCGGTAGACCTCGACGTCCACGCCGGCCGCGACCAGCGGGTCCCAGAACGGCACGCCGCCGCGCGTGTTCTCGGGGGTCTTGCCGCCGATCGGCAGGTAGTAGCCGAACAGCGAGATCGCGCTGCCGGGCTCCTCGGGCGTCGTCGCGGAGCTGATCGGCATGTAGGTCTTCGGGTCGCGGTGGACGAAGTCGTAGACCCCGTGCCCGCCCGGGTTCATCCCGGTGACGAAGGTCGACCAGGCGACCGGGCTCTGCGGCGGGTTCGCCGTGGCGAGCGGCTGGAAGCCGCCGCGCTCGGCGAGGCGGACGAAGTTCGGCATCTCGCCCGCGTCCATGAGGCGCTGAAGGATCTCCGGGTCCATGCCGTCGACGCCGAGGACGAAGATGCCCGGACGGTCGGCGGCGCCCGCGGCGCCGCCCGTCACGAGCGTTGCCAGCACGAGCGTCGCCAGGAGGAGGGCCAGGAGCCTCCTAGGCATTCGCCGCAGCCGCCTCCCGCAGATCGGGGTGGACGAGCGCGCCCGGCGCCGCGCCCGACTGGACGAGCGTCGACGGATCGAGCGGCCCCGCGACCGTCGCCGGACGTCCGTCCTCGGCGAACAGCATCCGCCCCTGCATGTGACGGCTCGGCTCCTGGCCGAAGAGGCGCAGCACCGAGGCCGAGATGTCGGCGATGTGCGGCCGCTCGACCGTGATCGGACGGTTGCAGAAGAAGACGCCGGGGACGATCTCCGGATCGACGCAGTGGTCGCCCGACCAGCTCTTCGTGTTGTCCGAGAAGACCTCTTCCGTCACCGCGCCGGTCGCGCACTCCCAGGAGTTGCGGTAGCCGCCCTCGTAGCCGACGAGCAGGTCGGGCGCGTCGTAGCGGTACGGGCCGTCCGCCGACGCGATCGCCGAGCGCACCTTGCGGATGCAGCGCTTGCCCGTCGCCGGATCGACCAGCGCCTCGAGCTTGCGGATGATCTCCGCGATCAAGGCCACGTACTCGTCGCCCTCCGCGACGATGCCCGACTTCTCGCGCCCCTTGCGGTTGATGAAGATGCCCGTGAGCCCGAGGCTGAAGGCGCGCGTCTTCGACCAGTCGACGCGCTCGAACCAGTCACCGCTCGTCCGCGCGCCGTCCTTCAGCACGAGGTAGCGCTGGTCGCGCAGCCAGGAGTTTAGGTTGACGCCGCGGCGGAAGTTGGTGAAGCCGTGGTCGCTCATCACCATGACGACCGTGTCGGGATCGTCGCCGACCTCGCGGAGCAGGCGGCCGAGCATCCCGTCCATGCGCCGGTAGGTGCGCTCGATGGCGTCGGCCCACTCGGTGGTGTCCTTGTCCCGGTTCGCCGGGTGGGTCGGGTCGAGGTAGCGGTAGAACATGTGCTGCACGCGGTCGGTCGTGTCGAACACCGTCGTCACGAGCCCTCGCTTGCGGTGTGCGAGCGCGTCGAAGAGCATCTTCTCGCGCTCTTCGCAGATCAGCATCGCCTGCTCGAAGAACGCCTTCTCGTCGATCACCCGCTCGTTCAGCGCCCAGGTGTCCTCGGCGAGGCCCAGCGTCGCGAACGGTCCCTGCTTCTTCGCGAGGTAGACGCTGTAGATCTTCGGATGGCTGATCGGCATCGCCGGGTTTTCCGGATCGATGTGGATCGGCGTCATGTAGAGCCTCACCTCGGGCTCGAGGGACATGAGGTAGAAGCGGACGATCCCTCTCACCTTGACGCCGAGGCCCGCGGAGAAGGTGAGCGTCACCCACTCCGAGTAGCGCTGGAGCTCGAGCGTCACGGGCGGGCAGCCCTCGATCTCGAGACGTGCCGAGCGCCGATCCGGCGCCTCGATCAGCGAGAAGGGCAGCGTCATGCGCGGGCGGCCCTTCTCCATCGAGTTGTCGGGTCCGACGATGCGGCTGCGGATGATCCCCTGCTTGTTGCGCCGCAGCACGGTCTGCTCGCCGCCGGTGAACACGGCGGCGCCGTCGCGGCTCGCCGTCGAGAAGAAGCTGAACGTGCCCTGGCTGCCGCGCAGGTCGGGCACGCACATCCCCGAGAGCAGGAGGCCGCGGAACGGCTCGGGCGGGAAGGTGATCGGCACGCGCTGGACGATCGACTGGATGTGCTTGTCGCCGAGGAGCCTCCAGAACGGCGTGCCCTTGCGCTTGAGCTTGAGGCGCGGCTTCTCGAGCGGGATCATGTACCGCCCGATGTTCACGACCTTCTTCGCGTCCTGGATGTCGGTGCTCGAGAGCATCGGCGCGCAGGTGCAGGGGTCGCGCGTGATGAAGTCGTAGATCCCGTGCCGTGACGGGTCGACGCCGGTCGAGAATGTCGACCAGGCGACGGGCGACATCGACGGGTTCGAGGTGTCGAGCGGCCGGAAGACCCCCTGCTCGGCGAGGCGCTGGAAGTTCGGCAGCTTGCCTTCCTGGATGAACCGGGTCGCGAGCCCCGGGTCCATGCCGTCGAGGCCGACGATGATCACGCGCTTCGCCTTCGCGCGCTTGAACGGGTCGCCGACGCGGATCAGCCGCCAGAGCGTGGTGAGCGGCCAGAGCAGGATCGTGAGCAGCGCGAGCCCGAGCGCCGCGGCCAGCATGAAGAGCGAGCCGGCGAACGCGAAGCCTGCGCCTGGACCGATGTAGGCCTCGGCGGGCGAGGGGGCGACGAGGACCGCGGCGGCGATCGTCCCCGCGACGAAGCCCCGGGCGGCCCGGCGCGCGGTGGGGCGGATGCATCTCGGGGCTGCGCTCATCGCTCGAGCGAACTTAGCGTGCCGCGCCGTGCGGGGCACTAGCCGCCCGGCAGTTCGCCATGCCGCGCCGCAGCGCCCGCCGGGGTCGCTGGCTCGGCCGGACGGTGCCGGCGGTAGGAAAGATGGGTGGGCGAACAACGGTGACGACCCGGGGGCAGTAGCCGAAGCAAGCTGCCGCAGCTCGGTTGCGGCCGGGAAAGCTCACATGGTACGCGGACGCCGCCGGGCCGGGCAAGCCCCTTCGCCGGCCACCTTTCCATGTCACGTTTCGCACGTTTCGCGCTCGTCCTCGTCTGCCTGCTCCTCGCCGCGTGCGAGGCGTCGCTCGCCGACCGGGAGAAGGAGGCGCGCGCGGCGCTCGACGCGCGCGACTACGCGAAGGCGCGCGCCCTCTCCGAGGCCGCCCTGGCCGACGCCTCGGCGCAAGCCGACCCGGCGACCGCCTGGCGCCTCGAGCAGATCCGGCTCGACGCGCTCGCCTACGGGAAGCAGGGCGCCGAGGTCGTCGCGTCGCTCGAGCGGCTCGCCGGACGCTACCCGACGCAGGTCACGGCCGCGCTCTACCGCTCGCTCGCCGACCGGCTGAAGACGGCCGGGGACACGAGCGGCGCGATCGACGTCCTCGCGGCCGGCGACAAGCGCTTCCCGCAGGAGCACGAGATCTTCTTGAAGGAGATCGAGGCGCTCAAGCAGGGCGGCCTCGACCCGGCGCAGGTCGAGCGCCTGAAGGCGCTGGGCTACCTCTAGGCCGCTGGACCGCGCCTGCGGGCGCGAGCCTCTGCGCGCCCCTCAGCGCGCCGCGAGCCGCTCGTCGAGCAGGCGGAAGAGGTCCGCGAACCGGTCGACCGGCGGGTTCACGACGCCGCCCGAGAGAGCGGCGAGCCCGTCGCTCGAGATCGTCGCCGCCACCGCCCACGGCTCGGCGAGCGCCGCGTCGCGAAGCGCCCGGTATTCCGCCGCCGACCCCGTCCCGGCGAGCGCCGCGAGACCCGCGAGCCCGGCGCGCGACAGCGCCGTGAGCTTGCGCGACCAGGGCGCGATCTCGGCGAGCAGCGCCGGGTCGTCGATGCTCGCCCGCAGCTCCTCCTCGTTCGCCGCGAGCGCCTCGAGGAGCGCGCGCAGCTCGTCCAGGCCCGCGGCGCTCGACGCACCGCCGGGGAAGGCGACCGCGATGCGCCGGCCGAGCTCGACCGCCTCGTCCGCTCCGGCGAGCACCGGGTGGCCGCGGTGCTGCTCGGCGAACAGCCGCAGTGCGTCCGCGCCGTCGCCGCCGACCGCGGCGATCGCCTCGCTCCACGCCGCCTCCGGATCGTAGGCCTCGGGCGCCGCGAAGTAGCGCGCCGCGGTCGCGAGCGGGATCAGCCCGGCGGTCGGCTGGCTCATCAGGTTCAGGACGATGCCCTCGGTCACGGACGCGAGGTCCGCCGCGCGGCCGAGGTACGGTCCGAGAAAGATCTCCCGGGTGATCGCGTCGTTCACCGGGAAGTTGTCCCAGACGATCACCCTGCGGCCGTGGGCGAAGTCGCGGAAGCCCTGCGTCTGCTCGCGCGTGAGCCTTGCCGAGAAGACGCCCGGCCCGGTCCACATGATCGGCAGATGCTCCGGCACGAGGCGCGCGTAGGCGTCGTAGTAGACCTGCGGCGGCAGGGGCGAGAGCCCGGCGAAGAGCCCGCGGTTCGCCGCGAGGTCGGGGCCGAGCCCGGCGTAGACGTGGCCGATGAACCAGAGGTCCGTGTCGCCGCCGAGCCCGGCCACGAGCTCCGCGACGCGCGCGGTGAGACCGGCCTGCAGCTCCGGGTCGAGCGCCGTGGACGCGGGGTCGAGGAGGTCGTCGAAGAGCAGGGCGAAGCCGCGCACGCCGCGCGCGTGCACGCTCCGGAGCTTCGCCGCGAGGCGATCGAAGTCGGCGGGGTCGGAGGGGTCGTAGGTGATGCCCGGGGCGATCGCGAAGTAGAAGCGGACGCCGACTTCATTGCCCAGCTGCGCGAGCGCGCCGAGCTCCGCGAGCTGCTCTTCCGGGTACGGCTCGCGCCACCGGTCGCGGTGCAGCGGATCGTTCTTCGGCGCGTAGACGTAGGCGTTCATGCCCCGCTCGCCGATGAAGCGGATGGTGCGCGCCCGCGCCGCGAAGTCGTGCGGCGTGCCGTAGAAGCCCTCGATGACTCCGCGCACGGCGAAGGGGCTTGCCGCGGTGCCCGACTCGCGGTCACCGCAGGCCGCGACGAGCGACGCGAGCAGCGCGAGGACGGCGATGGGGCGCGCGCAGGCCGGGAAGCGCCTGGTCACGTGCCCCGCCTCTACCACGACCGGCTCGCTCCCGGGAAGCTCGCGGCTCGGGCTTCGGCCGGGCTCACGCCTCGAAGGACGGCCGGCGGCGCTCGCGCTTGCGCTCGCTGCGCGCCCGCTTCTCGGCGAGCCGCTCCTCGGCCGCGGCACGGGGCGGGCGGGTCTTGCGGCGCGGCCGGGGCGGTGTTGCGACCGCGTCGAGCATCGCGGCGAGGCGCGCGATCAGCTCGGCGACGTTCCGTCCCTGGTCGCGGTGCCGGTCGGAGGAGAGCACCAGCTCGCCGCCACGGGTGATGCGCGAGGCGAAGCGCTCGGTGAAGCGCCGGCGCACGTCCTCGGGGACGGCGCGCGAGGCGGCGACCGGCCAGCGCAGGACGGCCTTCGAGCTCGCCTTGTTGACGTTCTGCCCACCCGGACCGGAGCTCCGCGCAAACCGGATCGTGAGCTCGCGCACCGGCACCGCGATCCGGCGCGGTGCGCTGCTCCGCTCAGGCACGGAGCACGAGCTCGTTGATCTCGGCGGGCGCGCCGAGCCGCATCGGCGGGCCCCAGAAGCCCGTGCCGCGGCTCACGAAGAGCCGGGACTCGCCCTCCCGGTAGGGTCCCGCGACGAAGCTCACCACGAGGCGCACGACGTAGCCGAACGGCCAGAGCTGCCCGCCGTGGGTGTGCCCGGAGATCTGCAGGTCGACGCCGTGCCGGGCCGCCTTCTTGAAGGTGGTCGGGTCGTGCGCGAGCAGGATCACGGGACGCTCGGGATCCCGTCCCGCGAGCGCGCGCTGCACGTCCTCGCCGTGCCCCGGGCCGAACAGCGCCGCGCGGTGGTCGTCGACGCCGGCCAGGTCGAACGCCGCGCCGTCGCGCTCGATCGTCACTCGCTCGTTGCGCAGCGGGCGGATGCCGAGCTCGCGGATCTTCTCGAGCCACGGATTGGCGCCCGAGTAGTAGTCGTGGTTTCCGGTCACGAAGTAGACGCCGTACCGGGCGCGCAGATCCGCGAACGGCGCAACCTCGTCGGCCAGGTGCTCGACCGGGCCGTCGACCAGGTCGCCGGTGATGACGATCAGGTCCGGATCGAGCGCGTTCACCCGGCGCGTCACCTGCTCCGCGAAGCGCCGGTCGAGCAGTGGCCCGATGTGCACGTCGCTGATCTGCACGATGCGGAAGCCGTCGAGGGCGCGCGGCCAGCGCGGCAGACGGATCTCGTGCCGCACGTCGCGCGGCCCGCGAAGCCCGTCGACGAGCGCGACGCCGCTCGCGAGGAGGGCCGCGAGGACGACGAGCGTCGCGTGGGGCGCCGCGCTCGGGTCGGCCGGCAGGGCCGCTCCCGCGACGTCCGCCGCGGCCGGCGCGCCGCGCAGCAGGAGCAGCACGTCCGTCGCGCCGACGAAGAGGACCAGGTAGAAC
>FWPU01008103.1_pt1 | contig 18343 bp, 9 predicted proteins | sample 2228361 | NCBI WGS metagenome assembly FWPU01 (sample SAMEA103939777, study PRJEB20133) | metagenome
GGGTGGTCGTGGCCGGCTGCCTGGCGGCCATGCTTTGTACCAGCGGGTGCAACCAGGCGCAAAGCCCGGCAGCCTCGGCCGACACACCAAGGGCAAACTCGCCCCAACCCGGAGCCCCGGCGGGAAACTCGGCCCAAGCTGAAGCTCCAGTGGCCAATTCGGCCACCTCGGCCGCCACAGCCCCCAGCCCTGGACCGGCTGCTGGACAACCCTTTCCCAATGCCATGGCCTTGCTAAGGGCCATGGTGACCGCCTATAAAAACGCTAGCGCTTACGCCGATTCCGGCACCGTGCGCCTTCAGGCCAAACAGGCGGGCCAGGACGTCGACCAATCGGCCGATTACATGGTCGTCTTCGCTCGCCCCAACAAGGTTCGCCTGAAGGTGTTTGAAGCGGCCATGGTCTCCAACGGTGCCGAGCTGTCGGCCTATGCCAACCAGGTTCCCAACCAGGTCATCAAGCGGTCGGCTCCCGCGCAAATCAGCATCCGCACGTTATTTGAGGACGAGATGCTGGGCAGCGCCCTTTCGGGCGCCGCCACCCAGGCACCCACCCAGGCTTTCTCCTGGGTGCCTTTGCAGCTCCTGCTCCTTTTGGCCGAAGACCCCCTGAAAACCCTCCTTCACCGCTCCGCCGAGCCGGTATTCCTCGAGCCAGCCAGAATCGACCAGTACGAATGCTTCCGCGTGGAGCTGGCCCGTCCCGACGGCAAGGCCGTGCTCTGGATCGACCAGAAGTCGCTCGTGCTCCGCCGGGTGCAGTTTCCTGTCGACGAGATGCTCCGCCAAATCCCGCCGGAAGAGAAAGTCGAAGGCCTCGCTTTGACCGCCGACTTGACCGATGCCCGGTTCCAGGAGCAGGTGGACGAATCGGCCTTCCGTTTCGAGATCCCGGCTGAGGCCCAGGTGGGCGAAGCGCTCCTCCCGCCTCCCCTGCTCCTTTTGGGCAAACCCGTCCCCGATTTCGCTTTCACAGGCCCTGATGGCAAGACGATCACCCCCAAGACCTTTGCGGGCAAAGTGGCCGTGATCGATTTCTGGGCCAGTTGGTGCGGCCCCTGCCGGGTGAAACTCCCGCTGGTCGAGAGAATCTATGCCAAGTACAAGACCAGCGACAAGGTGGCCTTTCTGGCTGTCAGCGTCGACGCCTCGGAAACGGCGGACAAAGACCTTCAGACCACGCTGGGCGAGCTGGGCGTTACTTTGCCGGTGGCCCGCGATCTGCAACAACATGCGGCCAACAAGTTCTACGTTTCGGCGATCCCGGCAAGCTGCATCCTCGGCCCCAACGGGGTTGTCCAGGACATCCAGGCCGGCTTCCGCCCCTCGCACGACTCCGAACTGGCCGAGAAGATCGAAAATCTGCTGGCCGGCAAAGACATCCACTCGCAGCCTCTGGTCCAACTGGCGGAAGAACGGAAGCAGTACGCGGCCTGGCTGGAGCAGTGGCTGAAAGAGGGGGTTTATTTGGCTCCCTCGGCCCTGGAGCCGGAATTGCAGCCGGCGGCCATCGCTCCGCGCAGCGAACCCAAATCCTTGAAACTCTCGTCGCTGTGGCAATCACACGATTTGAAATCGCCGGGCAACCTGCTGGTGGTGGCCGAGCCCAACCAAGCCCCGCGGCTTTTCGTCCTGGACGGCGGCCGGACCGTCGCAGAACTCGATGCGGCGGGCAAACCGGTGGCGTTCCACACGCTGGATATCCCCGAGCGCCAAGTGGCGGTCTTCCTTCGCACGTTCGGCGCCGGCACAAAAAGGTGGTTCGCCGTTTCGGGCACGATGCAGCCCCAGGCTCACTTGTTCGATGCGCAGTGGAAGCGGGTCGCCAGTTATCCGGCCGATCCGGCCGATGGGCCCCAGGCGGGCATCGCCGACGTCCAATTGGCCGACCTTGACGCCGACGGCACGCCGGAAATCTACGTCGCCTATTTCGGCGAGGGGGGCGTGCACGCCGCGTCGCTGGAAGGAAAACGCCTGTGGGCGAACCGCGCGCTTTCCATGGTCTCCCGCCTGGCCATCCTGCCGCCCAACGGCCAGGGCCCTGCTCGGCTGGTTTGCACCAATGCGCTTGGCTCGCTGGTGGTGCTCGACCGCCAGGGCAAACGGACCGACGAATTCCGGCTCCCCGACCGCTTGCTCCACTGGATCGTGGCCGCCGAACCCGCCGGCAGCAAACCGCTGCTGGCCGGCTTATTCTTGGCCGACGCCGCTTCCAGCGTCGCCATCGGCGTGGACAGCGCCGGCCGCGAACTGTGGACCTACCCCCTGCCCAAAGGCCTGCACCAAAGGGCGGTGGAACAGGTGATCTTCGCCGAGCTGCCGCCGCCGTTGGGCAAGGTGTGGATCTTTCCGGGGCCTGACGGGTCGATCCATCTTGTAGCGGCCGATGGCAAACCGCTCGACCAGTTCCATTACGGCGAGGTCTTGTGCGGGCTGGCCACCATGACGCTCGACGGAAAACCCGTGCTGGTGGCGGCCACACCCCAGGGCGTCGAAGCGTGGCAGGTGAGCGGCAGCCTGCCCTAAGCCAAGCAGACGGTGTAGCGTGCGTGCCGAGCACGACGCCACCGCCGACGGAGGGGGAACCGGGGGCGGAAGCCTCCGGCTCCGCGTTTGTGGGGTGCGTGCTCTCCGCGCACGCCAGCCCCTTTTCCGCGTCGTCGCAAGCGGCGACCCGAGAATGGCTACTTGGCCGATGGCACGATGACGTAGGGAATGGCGGGCAGCGTCGCCAAAGCGCCGCCACGAGCGCCAGGCTTGGATTTGGCCTTGGAGCCGGCTGCGGGCCGTGCCGCCGAGGCCACGACGATCAGATTGCCTTTGCTGCCGGGCTTGATCTTGCTGGCATCGCATGCAAAGACGATCGTGGCTCCCCTTGGCGATTGGGAAACGCGCTGGATGGAAATGCCCTCCGGCGGATTGCTCAGTTCCAGACGCACTCGGCTGAGCATTACCGGGGTCGGGAGGGCGATTTCGGCCGATGCCGTCCCGCCCGCGGGGATCCGCAAGGGGGTTTTGCTCACGAGGCGGATCGCCCCCACCTTGGGAGCCGCCCGCCCAGTTACGACCACCTTCAGTTCCTCGGCAGGGACCAAGTGATGGTAAGCGAAGGCCTGCATCATGTCCTCGGCGGGGACGACCGGATGCACGACCTCGCGGCCGTCGATCGCGGCGCGGCCTTCCAGTTGGAGTGAAAAGGGCTGCACCTCCGGAGGTCCGTAGGCCGTCAGCGTCATGCGGACCTGGTCTTGGCCGGCGGGGATCACGTTGCCCGCCAGGCGGAAGTCGGCGGGGGCGTCCTTGAGTTCCACGGTGATTTCGCCAGAAAAACCATCCCGGCGGAGTGCGTACACGGTCAAGGGGGTCGCCACGCCGGCCCGCACGTTCAAACTGGCCGGCACCACCCGCAAGGCGAAATCGGGCCGGAGCGGGCTGAGCCGCAGGCGGTAGCCGTAGCCGGTCCCCCCCTTGCCTTGGGCATCGCGCAATACCAGGTGATAAACGCCGTCGCTGGGCAAGGTGATGGAAAGGTAGGAATCGGCGTGGTGCGTGACCAACCCAGCCCCTTTATCCTCGTGGTCGTCGTTGGCCGCCAGTTCCTTGCCTGCGGCATCCGTCAGCCGAATGATCGAGTCGAAGGGGGAATCTAGGCGCCGGGCCATGACCTCGGCTACCACCGTGTTGCCGGCCCGGCCCTCGAACGAAAACACATCGATATCGCCAGGCGTGTCGCTCCGCCCGTTGATGATTGCCGGCAGGCTGACCCGCTGGGCCCGCTCGGGTGCATTGTTAGGCTCGTTTTCCAGATACTCCGGCAGGGTATCGACGGCAAACGGGACCGCATTGGACCGCCGGGGCGCCTGGCCGACGGAAAGAGGATAAATGCCTGCTTCGCGCTGCCGGTTGTCGACCGTTAAAGTGCGCAGGGGCAGATTCCAGCCCCGCAATTCGACGGGGGTTTCCTGGCCGGCCTGCCCGCCGAGCGGGAAAACGCTGGTAATCCAGGGCAGTTCGCCGGCGGTCATCCGATACACGAAATCCTCGCGCCCGCGGTAGATGGCATCCTTGATCTCGACGACGTACTGGCCATCGGCGGGCACCTCGAAGAACAGCACCGGGTCCGGGCTGAAACGGTAGTCATCCGAATAGGCGAGTTCGACGCCTCTGGCATCATACAGGGCCAGGGTGGCCTGGAACCATCCAGGCACGGCGTCGGCCAGGTACGGGATCAACTGGCGGGCGCTGGCGGCAAACACCAGGCGCTGGCCCTTGCGCGCGGCAAAGCGGTAGCGGTCCACATCGCCGGGCAGGATCTGCCCGTTGATGACGGCCGGCAAGGTGATCTGCATTTCCGGCTCGGCCTCCACCGGTGCGCGGAGCACGGCGGTCCGCGCGACGGCACTTCGCTGTTCGGTAATGGTTTTGGAGGGGGGTTCAGAGAACTCGGGCAAGGCCCCCACGTGGAACACCAGCGGATTGGAGAGGGTGCTGGGGTTTCCGACCCGAACCTCGCGCACTCCGGCGACGGCATCCGGGGCAATGGTGAACTCGGCGATCACCAGTTCGCTGATGGCGGGGTTGGCCGGCCGACGAACCCCCCGCGCGATCTTCTGCCGGATTTCGGCCAGGCGTTTTTCATCTTCGGCCGTCCACGTGGCCCCCGCGTACTTTTGCTTCAGAGCCTCGATTTCCTTTTCGCGCGCGGCGGGGTCCGGCTTGATGGTCTTGGCATTGCGGAAGCTCAGAAAGTTCTCCAGAGCCCGGAAATCCTTGCGGGCGACCGCCCGGCGGGCCATCAGCTCGTCCAGCTCGATCCGGAGCTGATTGAGTTCCCTGCCCGACATGGGCCGGACCAACTCGCGGAACTTGGCTTCCACACCGCTGCCGGAGATGAACACCCGGTCCACGCCGGCCAGGAACTGGCCCGCGATGACGACCTCGAACGAGGTCCCCCGCTGGCCCCCTGCGGGATACACGTACCCGATGTTCATTCCGCGCCGCTGGGCCAGCGCGGTCGAAGCCAGGAGCAGGCACGCGGCCAAGGCAACGGCAAACAAGCGACGAACCGACGACATACACTCCTCCGCGCGGCCGAAGGGGCCGCGTATTGCCACTTCGCTTCTACGCCTTGTGTCCTGGGGGCGCTCGCCGCCGCGGGGCCGTAACTGCCTGGCCACCGCAAGCGGCAAAAGGCTCCGCTACATGATCTCTTGGAGCAGGCCGCCCGACTTGACCCCGTCGGCTGGGGAAGGCAGCGCGGTAGCCACCTGGCCCTGGGGATGCGGCAGCTTTGCCGAGCCGTCAATGCCCAGCAGGGCATACATGCTGCCGATGAGGTCCACGGGATAGACAGGCCGATCTTTGACCTCCTCGCCCTTGGCGTCCGAGGCGCCGACGACCTGCCCGCCCTTGAACCCGCCGCCGGCGACCAGGACCGAAAACACCCGGCCCCAGTGGTTGCGGCCGCCGTTCCAGGGGGCCTCCCACTGGACGCGAGGTGTCCGGCCGAACTCGCCGCAGCACCACACGATGGTCGTCTCCAGCAAGCCCCGCTCCGACAGGTCCTGCAACAGCGAGGCCAACCCCCGGTCGAGTTCGGGCAACTTGCGCTGCATGGTCTGGAAGTGCCCCTTGTGGGTGTCCCAGCCGCCGTAGTTGATGGTGATGTAGGGCACACCCTTTTCCACCAGCCGGCGGGCCAGCAGGCACGACTGACCAAACGTGGTCCGCCCGTACCGCTCGCGCAACTCATCCTTCTCCAGCGAGAGGTCGAACACCTTGCCCGCATCGCCCAGAATGAGGTCGTAGGCCTGGCGGTCGCATTCCTGGAGGGCCTTGATCTGGGGGTCGTTGGGCATGGCCCGGGCGAGGGTGTTGAGCCTGGCCAGCAGGTCGCGGCGGCTTTGCTGGCGCTCGGTGGAGACACCCTGGGCCACCACACCCTCGACCACGAACGGCGTCCGGGCCGGGTCGCCCCCCGTGGCAAAAGGTTTGTACCGGGTGCCAAGGAATCCCGACTCGGAGAAACGGCCTTGGGGCTGGGTCAGCACGATGTAAGGGGGAATGAGGCCCTTGTAGCCTGCGCCGTATCCGCGGAACAGCGACACCACCGCGCCGATGCAGGGATACACGTCGCGCCCACCGGGTTGCCGGGCCGTCTGCACCATGTAGGCGGCCGTCTCGTGCCCGTTGTTGCCGTGGGTCATGCTGCGGACGATCGAGTATTTGTCGGCCAGTTTGGCCAGTTGGGGCAATAGCTCGCCAATGCGGATGCCATCCACGTTGGTGGCGATGGGATTGCGGAGCGGGCCGGTAAAGTCCGAGCCGGCCTCGGGCTTGGGATCGAAGGTGTCGATGTGGCAAGGCCCCCCCCACAGCCACACCTGGATGACGGAGCGGGCCTTGGCCCCCGGCCGGGCCGGCGACGGCGTGGGCAGGCCGTACGCGGTAACGTGCTGGCTCAGAATCAGGCCCACACCCGCGGCAAGGCCGCCGCGGAGGATATCGCGCCGCGACAGCGGCCGGCCCAGAAAAGTCTCGATTTGCCATTGCCTAATGGGATCCATGAAACACACCTTCCTTACTGCAAGCGTAGATCGGTGGACGTGAACGGGTTGGGTTACGGGATGTTCGGTTCTTGGTGCGCCCGTGGGGCTTCCGGGGTGCGACGCCCCTGCAAGGGTCTCTCTCGGTGGTTCCTCCCTCAGTGGCGATACAAGAACTCCGCGCTATTGATCAGCGCCCAGGCGATGTCGATGGCCGCCTCGCGCCGCGAGCGGGCCGACCGTACATACTCGGCCACGATCCGGAGTTCTTCCTCGGTAGGCCTGCGGGAAAGAATCGTCAAATACAGCGTGTGGACCACTTCCAGGGGTTGCACGGCCGAGGCGGCTTGGAGGCTGCCGCCGACGCGGGCCGGCTTCGCGAATCGCCCCCCCTTGCCCAATTTGGCCGCCCTGGCCATCTTGGGCGCCGGCTTGGGGGAGGCCGCTTGGAAGAGCGCTTGCAGCTTCGGCCCCTGCTCCAGCTTGCGCAAAATGTGGCTGGAGTTAAGCAGGTGCAAACGCTGGTCCGGTGTGGGACGGTTGGCCCGTTCGGACTCTAAGCCCGTATCTCGGGGGGGCCGGCCGAACTGCTCCAAAAACGCGCTCGTAATGCTCCCGTCGGGCAAGGCGATCGAGCGAAAGCCCGCGGGAATGAACGTAAACGGCTCGGGAATCGCGCTTGTATAGCTTTCTGTGGTGCCGGTGATCTGGTTCAACGCATCGATCAGCACCTCGGCGTCCAGCCGGCGAATGCGGTAATAGGCGAAGTTGGCCTCGGCCTCCGCCCGGTCGCTTTGCGGCAGCGACGAGAGCTGATACGTCTTGGAGTTCAAAATCAACCGGAAAATGTGCTTCAAATCGTAGCCCGAGGCCACCAATTCCTGCGCCAGGTAGGCCAGGAGTTCAGGGTTGCTGGGAAGATTGTCCGGCCGCAGGTCGTCGGGTTCGTGGACGATGCCCCGGCCCAACAGCCACGACCATGCCCGATTGACAATTGCCCGGGCAAACCAGGGGTTTTCCGGACGAATTAGCCAGTCGGCAAACACCTGCCGCGGGTCTTGGTTCGGCTCGATGCGGGCGGGGGTGCCGTCGGGGAACACCGGCGTGCCCTGCATGGGCTTCGAAGGGTCGAAGGCGACGATCTCCTCCTTCCATTCCCCGGTGCTTTTGTAGCTGATTTGCGAGAAGAAGGCGGCCATGCCGGCGAGGCGTTCCTTGGGCCATTTCTCGGCCCGGGTGCCCATGAAGGTCAAAGCCACGGCCCGGGCGAGCCCCTCGGGATCGCGGCTCTGGACCGCCCGGTAGAAGTTCACCGGGGGCACGCGGAAGTTGCTGCCGCTGGAAGTCAACAGCTCTCGGGCGAACTGGTCGTAGGGCATGTTCAACCGCAAGCTCGCCCGCACCCACCGGTGATAGGCCTGGGCGGCGTTCGGCCAGAGGTTGATCGGAAACTCGGCCTTGATCCGGAGCAAGTCGCTCCACTTCATGGCCCAATAGTCGGCGTACTCCTCCCGCTCCAGGAGGCGGTCGATCAAAGCCGCCCGCTTTCGCGGACTTTTATCCTGAAGGAAGCGCTGCACCTCTTCCGGCGTGGGCAGCGTCCCAATGACGTCCAAATACACGCGGCGGACGAACACTTCGTCCGAACACAGATAGGCCGGCCGAATGCCCAGTTGCTTCAGCCGGGCGAATACCAGCTCGTCAATCTTGCCCTGTGGCCGGACCTCTCCCGGCATTTCGTAGGGGAGGACCGGCCCGGTGCGGGGCGCCGCTCCCAGCAAAACGGCGCTGACTGCCGCGGCAGAGATTAGCCAACTCATGATGTTTCCATCTGGAAGGATTCAGACTCGAGGGCCGCACCGGCGACGATTACCGGAACCGGCATCCGGCACTATTGGATTCAACCCGCACGCAGCGTACAAGTTCCGCGACTGAGAGCAAAAACGGCTCGAGGAACCGACTCGGAAGGGAAAGTAGTTGGCCTCCGGACCGGGTCCGGCCTATTGGAACGGCCTTATAGAACCAAAAGGGGGGGTAGCGGTCGTAACGATGGGTGCAATCGAGCCACCAATAGGTGCTATGCCTCCCCTGCGGCGACCCCGCCCTCGTTTTGGCCCATACGGGTCGTCTGGGAGCGCACCCTGCTTGCCGCGTCTGCGCGGCACTTTCCGGCTGGCAGCGGCGGCTGGGCTTTGCAGCCATGTGGGACTGGCCCCCGCCGTGTTTGCCCACCCAATTGGTCGCTGGTAGACTGTAGGGGAAGTTTGGGCCTGGCAGAGCGTCGGCACGCGGCATCTTTGGAAAACCCAGGGGGCTTGGGAGTGATCCAATCCAGCGCACAGTTGCTCGAGGTCTTGCGGCAAAGCGGCCTGTTGGGGGCCGAGGATTTCGCCGCTGCCGAGGCCGCCTCGCGTCGATTCGGCGACGCAGCCAGACTGGCTCGCTATCTGGTGCAAAAGAAGTTGCTGACCCGCTGGCAGGCGGGCCAGTTGCTCATCGGCCGGACATCGTTCGCCTTGGGCAAGTACCAGCTTCTGGACCTTCTGGGCCGTGGCGGGATGGGGAAGGTGTTTCTGGCCCGGCACACCATGATGAACCGCACGGTGGCCCTGAAGCTTATCTCCGAGCAATGGTGCAAGGACAGCGAGGGTTTGGAGCGGTTCTTGAACGAGGCCCGGGCCGCGGCCGCCCTGGATCACCCCAACCTCGTCCATGCCTACAATGTCGATACCGAGGGCGACCGCTATTACATGGTTCTGGAGTACGTCGAGGGGGAAGACCTCCAGCGGCGTGTGGAGTCGCAGGGGCCTTTGGCCTTCGAGCTGGCGGCCGACTCCATTCGCCAGGCGGCCGATGGCCTCGCCCACGCCCACTCGAAGGGCATGATCCATTGCGACATCAAGCCCTCGAACCTCTTGGTAAGCAGCCAAGGGGTGGTCAAGGTCCTGGACCTGGGGGTGTCGCGGTGGTTGGGCCAGCCGCTGTCCGCCTCGCCGAGCGATTCGGGCAAGAGCCAGTCGGCCGGGATCGTCGGCTCAGTCGATTACATGGCTCCGGAGCAAGTGGCCCAAGACAAGGTGGATCACCGGGCGGACATTTACGCGCTGGGCTGCACGTTTTTCTTTTTGCTTACGGGCCGCCCGCCTTTCGGCCACGGCACGCTCGGCGAACGCATCGCCCAGCATCAATCGGGACAAGTTCCCGATCCACGCCAGTTCCGGCCCGAGACACCGCCCGAGTTGGCCCAAATCTGCGCGCGGATGATGGCCAAGGAGCCGCAAGACCGGTTCCAATCGGCCGCAGAAGTCGCCGAACAACTGGCCTTATGGCTGGGGAGCCGTACCGTGCCGTCGGCGGCGGCTGGTGCTGAAGAGACGCCACCGGCTGAACCATCGCCTCGTTCCGTACCCGAAGGGGCCCCCCAGGGCGAGGGAGAGCCGGGCCGGTGGTGGCACAACCGGCGGCGGCTGGTGGCCGCGGCCGGCGCCGCGGCAGGACTGGCGCTGCTGCTGGTGTTTGGCTTTATAGCCACGCGCCGGCCGGCCCAGCAGGTGGCCGAGGCCGACCGGTCCAAGTCGGCCCCGCGGGTCAAGCGGGACGAGGAGGACCTCTGGAAGGGGCTGAAACTGGCGGTCGAAGAGGCGCCGGCCGAAACCAAGGCAACACCTCCGGCTGGATTGGCCAGTGGTTTCTCGGCCGGTGCCGGCACGACCGCGGCGGTTGGTAGCCAAGCGGGCCAGCCCCGAGCGGCGCCCAAGCCTGAGGCGGCTCAGCGCACTCTCGGTACCGCCGAAGCCCCCAAAACAGTTCCTGCCAAGCCGGCAGGGCCAATGCCCGGCGACGGGGCGGCGCTGGCTAAGCAGCCGGCCTCGGGCCCAAGCCCGGGGGGATCGCCAGATCACGCTCCCGCCACGCCCAAAGCCAAAGAGCCTCCGCCGCAGGCCGAGAAGCCAGCGGCCAAGCAGGAGGCCAAACCGCAGGCCAAGCCAGGCCAATCCAAGCCGGCAGAACCGACCGAGCAAGCACCTCAAAAACCGCCTTCAGGCAAAGAGCCGGGCGCTGCGCCGGGCCAGAAGCCGGCTCCAGGCAAGCCGTCGGCCCAGGCCGGCAGCCCGCCGGCCAAATCGGACCAACCGGAGCCAGCGTCCAAGCCGGCCCCAAAAGACCCCCTTCAGGACATTACCGGACCCCTGGAGCTGCCGCCGCTAGAAGAGGGGGTGCCGCCGCGGCCGGCGCGACTGGCCCGTTTCTACGGCCCGGAAGACCTTATTTGGACCGCTGGTCTGGCGGGCGGCGAGGTGGCCCTGCGGGGTGCCCGCAAGTTCACCCTGGCCCAGCGCCAGCGGGACGGCCGAACCGCATGGATCGTGTTTCTCACAACCACCCGCGGCAAGGAGGCGAGCGAGACCGAGGTCGCCTGCTTCTTTCGGGACAAGGAAGCCTTGATGTTCCAATGGACGGAAGGTGCCGACCCGGTGGCCAACCATCTGCGCAACTGTGTCTTGGAGCTGCGTGCTGGCGGCGCACCGCGAACCGTGCCGCTGCGAGCGCCGCAAAAAGTGGATCCGCTACCAATCGACTTTGTTCGCGGGGCCAACGAAAGCATCGAGCTGCCGTGGCCCCCCGCCCCCGAGGCACTTCGCATCGAGGTTACCGGCATCGAAGGGGCCGGGGGGAAGCGGTTTCCCTTGTTCGTATGCGAGCCACGGACCCCTGCGGGCCTGAAACCGCCCATCGTGGTGAGCCTGCTCCGCAAGGACCTGTACAATCAAGAGAACCCTGTTTTCCGGTTTCAGCTTAGCCCGCAACTCCGGGCGAAATCGCTGGTGCTGGACTTCCGGCTGCGCAAGGACAATCCCGCGCTGCCCAGGAATTTCGATCCCAAACAGGTCCGCCTGCTGCTGACTAACCCCCTCCGCGATTTAGAAATCCAGTTGAAAGACGAGAAGAAAAAACGCGATCCCAAGCTCCGCATGCAGAAGGATGCCTTGGACCTTCAGGCCTGGATTGCCGACACCTATAGCGCTTTGCACAAGACGGGGCGCCTGCATTTCCGTGTGTTCGCAGACCTTGGAGGTCCCACGATCGATCTGGCGTTCACGGAGGCGCCGGGGAAGAAGTAGGAGCCTTGGGCAGGTGGCCCTTGGGCTTTTGTTCTTCGGACGGAGATTGGTATTGCTTGCGGGGCGGCCCCTCTGCTCCCCGGTTGCCCGTTGGCATCCAGTGCCCGCGGGCGTTGGACCGGCTTCGAGCAAGTCTAAGCGGGAGTGTTGCCGAAGTTTCCCGATGCACGCAACGCAGGAGAGCCATTGAGAATGAAGTTGTACGGAGCCATCCCCGACCCGTTTGGGGCCCGCGACGTATTCGAGACCGGTTCTGGCCCGGCTGTGCTGTACCGGCTGACACGGCTGGAGGATGCCGGTCTGGTGCGGTTAGCCGCGCTGCCTTACTCGTTGCGGGTGCTGTTGGAGTCGCTGGTGCGGCATTGCGACGGCGTGGCGGTAACCCCGGAGGACGTGAAGCACCTGGCCGGCTGGAATGCCGCAGCCCCCGAGCGGGTCGAGATCCCCTTCCTGCCCGCCCGCGTCATTCTTCAGGATTTTACGGGGGTTCCGGCTGTGGTGGACCTGGCGGCGATGCGGAGCGCCATGGTCCGGCTGGGGGGTGATCCCCGCAAAGTCAATCCCCTCATTCCCGTGGACCTGGTGATCGACCATTCGGTCCAGGTGGACCGGTTCGGCTCGGCCGACGCCCTGACCGAAAACGTCCGCCTGGAGTTCCTCCGCAACCGCGAGCGGTACGAGCTGCTCCGGTGGGCCCAAAAGGCGTTCCAGAACTTTCGCGTGGTGCCCCCCTCGGTGGGCATCATCCATCAGGTTAATCTGGAGTACCTGGCCAAGGGCGTATTCTTGCGCCAAGCCGAGGAGGGCTGGGTTGCACTGCCCGATTCACTGGTGGGCACCGACAGTCACACCACCATGATTAACGGACTGGGGGTGGTGGGCTGGGGGGTGGGGGGCATCGAGGCCGAAGCGGTCATGCTGGGCCAACCCCTTTCGATGCTGCTCCCCGAGGTGATCGGGGTGGAACTCTCTGGCCGCCTGCCTCCTGGGGCGACGGCCACCGACCTGGTGCTTCGCGTGACCGAGTTGCTCCGCAAGGAAGGGGTGGTCGGCAAGTTCGTGGAGTTTTTCGGACCCGGCGTGGAGGGGATGCCGGTGGCCGACCGGGCGACGCTGGCCAACATGGCTCCCGAGTACGGGGCCACCATGGGATTCTTTCCCATCGACCGGCAGACGCTGGAGTACTTGCGGCTTTCGGGCCGTTCCGAGGCCGAGGCGGCCCTGGTGGAACGCTACGCCAAAGAGCAGTTGCTGTTCCGCAGCGAGCAATCGCCAGTGCCCAAGTACACCAAAGTGCTGTCGCTGGATCTGGGGACGATCGAGCCGTGCCTGGCAGGCCCCAAGCGCCCCCAGGACCGGGTGCCGCTGGGCGCCGTGAAGGTCTCGTTCCGCCAGGCGCTGGTGGCCCCGACCAGCCAGCGGGGATACGCCCTGCCACAAAGCGAGTCAAGCCGCAGCGTGCCCATCCCGACGCCGGGACAAACCGCTGGGGCTGGGGGGGTCCTGGGCCATGGGGCGGTCGTCATTGCCGCCATCACCAGTTGCACCAACACCAGCAATCCGGCCGTGATGGTGGCGGCCGGCTTGCTGGCCCGCAAGGCAGTGCAGCGCGGCCTGCGCGTGCCCCCCCATGTCAAAACCAGCCTGGCCCCCGGCTCGCGCGTGGTGACCGACTATTTGGCCCGGGCAGGCCTCGATCAACCCCTGGAGATGCTCGGCTTCCACACCGTGGGCTACGGGTGTACCACGTGCATCGGCAACAGCGGGCCACTGCCTGCGCCCGTGGCGCAAGCCATTCAGGACGGCGGCCTGGTGGTGGCTGCCGTATTGAGTGGCAACCGGAACTTCGAGGGCCGCGTCCACCCTCTCGTGAAGGCCAATTATCTGGCCAGTCCGCCGCTGGTGGTGGCCTACGCCCTGGCCGGTACCGTAGACCGCGACTTGACGACCGAACCGCTGGGGACCGGCGCGGGTGGCCAGCCCGTGTTTCTGCGCGACATCTGGCCCACCCCGGACGAGATCGAGGATGTCATCCGCCATACGCTGGACCCGCAGCTTTTCCGCCAGCGCTACGCAGCCGGCCTGGAGGACAATCCGGCTTGGAACAGCTTGCCCGTTCCCGAGGGGGAATTGTTCGCCTGGAATCCCCAAAGCACCTACATCCAGGAGCCGCCGTTTTTGCAAGATGTCCAACCCGCGCCGCCGGGCATCGTGCCTGTTTCCGGCGCGCGCGTGCTGTTGGCGCTGGGCGACTCGGTAACGACCGATCACATCTCCCCAGCCGGGAGCATCCCCGCCGACAGTCCGGCGGGCCAGTACCTCATCGCCCAGGGCGTGCCGCCGGCCGAGTTCAACAGTTACGGGGCGCGGCGGGGCAACGACCGGGTGATGACCCGCGGGACGTTCGCCAATCTCCGCCTCCGCAACCTCCTGGTGCCGGGAACCGAAGGGGGTGTAACCTGCCATTTCCCCTCTGGCCAGGTGATGTCGGTGTACGAGGCAGCCATGCGGTACCGAAGCGAAGGGGTACCGCTGGTCGTGCTGGCGGGGAGCGAATATGGCTCGGGCAGCAGCCGCGATTGGGCCGCCAAGGGGACCTATCTCTTGGGCGTCCGCGCGGTGCTGGCCGCAAGCTTCGAGCGCATCCACCGCAGCAATCTGGTGGGGATGGGGGTCCTGCCTCTGGAGTTTCCTCCAGGACAGACCTGGCAATCCTTGGGCCTTTCCGGCCACGAGACGCTCGATTTCCCCGATCTGGTCGAGCGGCTTGCGCCGGGAGCCTGGCTGACCGTCCGGGCCACCGAACCTGGCGGCCGAGTGACGGAGTTCGCAGCCCGGGCCCGGATCGATACCCCCTTGGAAATGGAGTATTACCGCAACGGCGGCATCCTTCAGACCGTGCTCCGGCGGCTGCTCGCCGAGTGACGTGCCAGGTTGCTTGAGGCCGGAACCGGAGCCCCCAGCCACACAGGAGGCTTTCGAGGGCACCGGTGGGTGGCAAAAGCGGCGACCGGTCCTGCCGGTTGCTCCCAGGGGGCAACTGCCCGGTGGCACCGCGCGCCTTCCGGCGACCACCGATCCCGCCAGCGGCCCCGGGAGCTATGGCTGGTGCCGCACAAACTTCTGCGCCCGCTTGCCCATGATGTCACAGGCGTAAATGTTCCCCTGCGAGTCCAGGGCGATGCCGTGCAGCCAGTTCACTTCGCCCGGCTTTTCTTTGCCGTCTTCGCCCTTGGGCACGGTCCAGAGCTGCTGCACGCGGCCGGTGGTGTCCAGTCGCATGAACAGTTGGTCCTTGGGCGGGCAACCCAACAGGGCGGGGGCCGGCTCCCAGATCATCGGCGACGACCCGCACGCCCAAATCTCATCCTTCGGGCCGATCCACAAGCCCCAGGGTACCAGCAGGTGGCGCCATTCGGCCAGAAAACGCCCCTGGAGGTCGAACACCTGGATGCGGACGTTGCTCCGGTCGGCGACGTACAGCCGGCCCTTCGAGTCGGCTACGATCGAGTGCGGGAGGCTGAATTGTCCTGGCCGAGTGCCCAGCGTCCCCCAGCTCTTCACGAATCGCCCCTGGGGGTCGAAGTGTACGATGCGGCTGTTGCCATAACCGTCGGCCACGAATACGTCGCCCGAGGGCAAGACGGCCATGTCTGTAGGCCGGTTCAAATGGCTGGCGTCCTCGCCCGGCTCGCCCGGCGTGCCAAGGGTCTTCAACAGCTTGCCTTCCGGGGTGAACTGGAAGACCGCGTGTTTGCCCACGTCGGCCGCCCAGATGGTGCCATCCGGCGCCACGCGGATGTAATGGGCCGTATGGATCACGTCCTCGCCCCAGGTACGAAGCAACTTGCCCTGGGCGCTGTAGACCTGCACCGGGGGCCTGGCCCGCGTGAACACGTACACCTGGTCTTTTGCATCGACCGCGATGCCCGAGGTCTGGCCCCACTCGATCCCCGGCGGGCGCTCTGGCCACGAAGGGTCCACCTCGTACCACACGGTCATATTGATCCGCGGCGGGTCGTCGGCCGGCGTTTTGAGGACTTTCTGGCCCAGCGCGGCCGCCGGCCAGACCGCAACCGCCGCGACCGCCCATCCCAAATACCGCATCACGCGCCGATTGGGCATGACTTTCTCTCCTTGCGGGTTGTGGAAAAAGACCGACAGGGTGCCCATCCAGTTTCGGCCGCGAAGCCGAGCGCGGCAAGTCCCCGATGGCGGCAAGTCCCCGATGGCGGCAAGTCCCCGATGGCGGCAAGTCCCCGATGGCGGCAAGTCCCCGATGGCGGCAAGCGGGCAATGCGCCGGCGCCCTTGGGTCGATGTGCCGCTTGAACTGCCTGTCCGGACCGGCCGGCGGCCTCAGGCGGGCAACCTCCCGGTGGCCGACCGGACTGCGCGGAGGTTAGCCAGCGGCGTGCCCAGGGGAATAGCGCACTCGGGGCCGACAATGTCGATGCCCGCTTCCAAGGCCGCGGCGGCATCTTGGGCAATCTCCTCGGCCGTGCCCCGCAGCAATTTGAAGTTGCTGATGCCGCCCATCAGCGCCAGGTGCGGGCCGGCCAGTTGGCGCACCCTGGCCGGGGGGCCCGTCTTCGTATCCCAATGAAAACACGCCAGGCCGGTGCGGGCGATCATCCCGATCCGGTCCCCAGTATCGCCGCAGATATGGAGGATCAATGGCACCGAAATCTCCTCGGCCAGCCGGCGATGCACCGGCGCCAAAAACGTCTCATAGGCCCGGGGGCTGCACAGGTCGCGCGTGGCGTGGTCGGCCAGAAGCAGGCAGTCGGCCCCCGCATCGATCTGGGCCCGCGCAAAGCGGAGCGTAACCTCGGTCAAGCGGTCCAGGATGCGCCGTGTCTGGTCGGGATCGTCCAGAGTACCGATCAGAAAGGCCTCCACCCCGAAAAGATGATACCCCTGGGTCCACGGCCCCATCACTTTGCCGCACACGGCCGCGGCCTCGCCCAGCCAGGCCTTCAATCGCGCAATGGCTTCCAGAGGTACCCGGCAGGCCGGGCGGTCGAGCAGATCTCCCGGGATGTGGATCTCCTCGGCGGTCGTAAAGATGGGCTTGCCGCAGACGGGCATGGCATCGGGCCCGCCCCAATCGACCGCCGAACCCATCGCCGCGGCCTCGTGGCACACCGAGAACAACGGCATCACTACGTCGAAACCCAGCACCGTATGCCCCGCCGCGGCCAGCCGAGCCATCTTCTGGGCATCGTGGTGGGCTTCGGGAAACCATGCGCCCACGGCGGCCATCAGCTCGCGGCAGACGATCGACGTCCCCGTACCGAACACCGGGCCATTGTGCTTGCGCCTCAGGGCAGCGCAAAACGCCTCTCGCGACATGGTCGACCCCTGCAGAAGCCGAGCGGCTCAACCGCAAACTTCAGGAACCGGGCTGGCCAATCCACTGTTTGATCCGGGCCAGGCTGGTCGCAGCGGCCCGGTCCAGGTTTTCTTCGCTTCCGCCACCCCGCAGCGGGGCACACATCTCGTAGGCCACGTAGCCCTCAAAGCCCCCTTCGCGCAGGCCTGCCATGAACCCTTCCAGGTCCACAAAGCCCTCGCCTAGCGGCACTGCCCGGAGCATGTCTTCCAGCCGGCGATAGTTCTCCAGACCCGGCACATAGGCATAGCGAGGCAACCGCACGTAGTCGGCCAGCGTGGTCTGCACCATGCGGGGTGCCAGTCGCCGGGCGGCGGCCCGCAGATCCTCCCCCATGAGCGCCGGCACCCAGGGATCGAACATCGCACGGCAGTTCGGATGGGCTACGTCGTCGAGAAACTCCACGTACGCCTCGACGCTGGCCGCCACGTCATGGTGGTTCTGGAGTCCCAGCACCACGCCGAACTGCGCGGCCACCTCGGCACACTGCCGCACGCCCTCGACGCACTGGTTCCAATCGCCCCCGGCTGCCGCCGCCTCGCCCCCCAATCCCGTGAAAACCCGGACAATCTTCGCACCAAGTCGCTGCGCCAGCCGCGCCAACTCCCGCACGTAGATCACCTGGATTTCCGCGGCAGGGACCATGGGCATGTGGCGGCCGAGGGTGAAATCGGTATAGCCGGCCACGGTGGCGATCTCCACTCCGGCTGAGTCCGCTTCTTGCCGCAGACGGTCCGCCGCGGCTAGGTCCCAGTCCAACACCGACAAATGCGGGCGCTTGCCCATCAGCTCCACCGCCACGTAGCCCAGCGAAGCGGCTTTGCGCAAGAACTCGGACAGCGACAGCCGATGCTGGCCCCACAAACCCGCATAACTGACCGAGAACAACGTAGGAATCATCATGGTTGGCACCCCATTTGCCGTGGTTAAGCCTCCAATCCTCTGGGCCGATGGGGCCAAACCGCACAGGAATCGCAGACGGCCAAGGCGCGCCGGCGACACCCGTTGCGCTGCGCGGCTCGACCGGCTAATGCCCAGCACCAGTCTATCAGGCGTACCCGCCGACGCAATGCTTGGACAAGCGAGACGGCACTTGCGGGTCGCCAGCGCGCGAACGTCGGCCCCACAGTTCGCTGGGCCCGACCAGGGCCAGATTTACGGAATAGCCTGCCGGCCCGACTGGCCAGCCCCACAATGAACGGAATAGCCTGCCGGCCCGACTGGCCAGCCCCACAATGAACGGGATAGCCTGCCGGCCCGACTGGCCAGCCCCACAATGAAC
>FWPU01008104.1_pt1 | contig 18335 bp, 13 predicted proteins | sample 2228361 | NCBI WGS metagenome assembly FWPU01 (sample SAMEA103939777, study PRJEB20133) | metagenome
AGGGCCTCTTGCACCCCATGCAAGCGCGCTAGCCGGGCTGCGCCACGCCCCGTAGTCCGTGCCTGTCTAAGCTGGCGAAGGGTATTCTACTTGAGGCGCAAGAGATTGTCAATCGGCTATGCTGTATAATCGCTGCAGCCGATTTGAATTCGGTGCGCACCTGGCATAAGTTGACAGCAAAGGCCATGCAAGGACCCCCCTTCTGGCGCAAGAACTGTGATTTCTCCCTTCTGACCACCCTTTTTCTCCTGCTGACTGCGTGTGGCGCTGCGTGTGGCAATGAAGGGGCTCTCCTGCCGCCCCCAACATCCCCTGATCCTGTATTAGAACTGCCGCACCATAGCCCCACTGCTTTCCCGAAAACCACTGCCCAAAAGGCCACCCCTGACTTTGCGGCTGTCCTATCCACTGCCGCCGTCATCGCTTCACCAACTCCAGTCCCAACCCTCTGCTCACCGCTGGCAGAACACCCCCTGTCTGAGCTGCCAGAGATTGTCTCTGATCCTTATCGTCCTCCGCCGCCAGGCAAGGAGGAGCGCCATCATGGGGTGGATTTCTCTTATTATCGCCGCGGTGAACGCCTTTCCATCCTCGGTGTCGGCGTCCAGTCTATTTTCTCCGGGCGTGTTGCTGCCTCCATTCAGGAGAGCTTCCCCTATGGCAATGTGGTAATCGTCGAGACGCCCCTCAACGCTCTACCGGCTGACCTGGCGGAAACGCTGGGCATAAAAATCGGCGAATCAGTTTACAGCCTGTATGCGCACCTGGGTTCTTCACCCCTGGTTGCATTGGGCGACACTGTGGTTGCCTGCCAGGGAATAGGGGAGGTGGGTAAAAGCGGCAACGCGGGTGTGTCGCACCTGCACCTGGAGATGCGCATCGGGCCGGCAGGGCGGAGCTTCACCAGCATGGCGTTTTACACCACCCAAGCTACGGAGGAAGAGCGGGCGAATTACCTGCTCTGGCGCATTAGCGGCATCTTCCGGCATTTTGATCCCATGCAGGTCCTGGTGCCGTGAAGTCACCGCCACGGCTTTCTCAAAGTTCCTTGACAAATAAACAAAAACGGTCCTCTTCGGTAAAATTGGATGCGCTGACAACCAAAACACCAAGGAGGACCACATGGAGTATAGCACGCTTCAGCCCTGGCAGGAGATCAACGAGAACGGTGTTATCTACGATGCAACCAGTTTGTACGCCTACTTTCAAAGGATTAGCGACCCGCGCAAGGCACGTGGCAAGCGCTATCACCTGACGACCCTGTTGGTACTCATCTTTTTGGCCAAATTGTGTGGGCAGGACACGCCGGTCGAGATAGCCGATTGGGCCAGGAACCATGCTGAAGCGTTGGTCGGACACTTGAAATTGAAACGAACCCGCATGCCGCATCACAACACCATTCGCCGGGTGTTTCAGAACATCTTGGACGAAGCCGAATTCGACCGGCTCATGCGGGACTATCAGCAGCAACGGGTCAAGGGTGGAGAGCAGCTGGCAATGGATGGCAAGACCTTGCGAGGCACCCGGATCGCCGATGAAGAACCAGCCGATCACGTGTTGAGCGTGTACGATGTTCATGAACAGTGCGTGATGGCTCAAGCCACAGTGGAGCAGAAGGAGAACGAGATCGTGGCAGCCCCAAGGGCCCTGGATCAGGTGGCGATCGCAGGAAAAATCATCACTGGGGACGCCATGCATGCCCAACGTGCGCTTTCTGCGCAGATTATTGAACGAGGCGGTGACTATCTGTGGGTGGTGAAGGAAAACCAGGAGCACCTGTATCAGGATATTGAGCGCTTGTTTGCCCCGGACAAGCCCAAACCAGGCTTTGGGAAGATCACCACCGACTTTCTGCAGGCAGAAACCGTCAACAAGGGACATGGACGCATTGAGAAACGTCAGATCCAAACCAGCGCCATGCTCAACGACTATGTCGATTGGCCCGGTCTGGGACAAGTCTATCGACTGGAGCGACATTTCACCTGGATGCGCCAGGGGAAAGTGATCAAAACCAGCCAGGAGGTGGAGTACGGCATCACCAGCCTGGCCCGAGAAAAAGCCTTGCCCAAGCAGGTGATGCAAGTCAGACGGAAGCATTGGCTGATCGAAACGGGCTTGCATTATCGCCGGGATGTGACCTTTCGGGAAGATGCCACCCGCATGACGAAAGGCGCTGCAGGACGAATTCTGGCGACCATCCATAACGTTGTCCTGGCATTGATCAAGCAGGCAGGATTTCGCAATGCTGCCCAGGCTCGAAGATGGTTTGATGGGCACCTTGACCAGGCTTTCGCCCTCCTTTTCTCGGGTTATTCGCAACTTTGAGAAAGCCATGCCAAGACGCCGCATTTTCCTTGACAGATCAAGCCGATCTGAGTAGAATACGGCGCAATATCGCCACAGGACGCGAAATGATCTCTGTCGCTCGCTTTTACGCCCGCTATTATTATTTTGGCAACCGCACCCCGGCTGCCGTTAGCGGCGATTAAGCGGGCGAGAAGCTTTTTCTCCAACCCCAACGCGAGGCTAACGGCCTCGCGTTTTTGTTTTGGGAGGTGCTCGATGGCAGTGCGAGGCGTTCGGGGAGCGACAACGGTCGAATCCGATGAGAGCGAACCCATCCTGCAGGCGACGCGGGAGTTGCTGCTGGCGATCCTGCGCGCCAACCCGACTTTGCGGCCGGAAGACCTGGCGGGCGCCATTTTCACCACGACGAATGACCTGGCGGCGGCTTATCCGGCTCAGGCGGCGCGCCAGCTCGGCTGGGCAGAAGTGCCGCTGCTCTGCGCGCAGGAAATCCCGGTGCCGGCAGGGCTGGATCGCTGCATTCGCGTGCTGTTGCTCTGGAACACCGAGCTGGCGCAGAAGGAGGTGCGACACGTGTATCTGGGGAGAGCGAAGCAGTTGCGCCCCGACCTTGCCGAACAGAGCTAGCTCCGGCAGTGTCCGGGCATGTTGACCGGTATTTCATTCGATCGGAGGAGAAAACAGCCATGATGATCATTATGCAAACAAATGCAACCCAAAAAGAAATCGAGGCGGTGGTGGCGGCAGTGCAGGCGAACGGGTTGCGAGCGCACCTTTCGCGCGGCGAGGAGCGCACCATCATTGGCGCCATCGGCGACGGCAGGCCAGTCATCAAGGAGCAGTTCCTCATCTTGCCCGGCGTGGATCGCGTCGTGCCGATCTCACGGCCGTACAAGCTGGCTTCGCGTGAGTTCAGCCCGGAGAACTCGGTCTTCTCGCTGGATGGCGTGCAGATAGGCGGCGATCAGGTGGTGATCATCGCCGGGCCATGCGCAGTGGAGAATCGCAGCCAGCTCCTGGAAATTGCCATGGCGGTGCGCGAAGCCGGGGCGCACGCTCTGCGCGGCGGGGCGTTCAAGCCACGCACATCCCCGTACTCCTTCCAGGGATTGGGGCAAGAAGGCCTGGAGCTCCTGGCGGAAGCGCGCCAGATCACCGGCTTGCCCATTGTCACCGAGGTCATGTCTCCGGAGCAGGTGCCATTGGTGGCAAGCTATGCCGACGTGTTGCAGATCGGGGCGCGCAATATGCAAAATTATTCGCTGTTGCACGCCGCCGGGGAAAGTATGCATCCGGTGCTGCTCAAACGCGGCATGATGGCAACCGTGGAAGAATTGCTCATGGCGGCTGAATACATTCTCTCCCATGGAAATCGGCGGGTGATCCTGTGTGAGCGCGGCATCCGCACCTTCGAAAGCTCCACGCGCAATACAACCGATATCAACGCCATCCCGGTGCTCAAATCGCTGTCTCACCTGCCAGTTGTGCTCGACCCCAGCCACAGTACGGGCAACTGGGCGTACGTGACAGCCATCGCCCGCGCTGGCGTGGCTGCCGGCGCAGATGGCTTGATCGTGGAGGTGCACACCGATCCGGCGCAAGCGCTATCCGATGGCGCTCAGTCGCTCAAGCCAGAGCGTTTTGCCGAGCTAGTGCAACAGGTGACCGCCGTTGCCCAGGCAATCGGGCGCGACGTTGCCCCCCGCAAGATCAACACCGGTAGCTAGCGGGCAAACGCTGTGGACGAAACGGACTTTTATCTCGATTTACGTGTGACCATCGTGGGGCTGGGTCTGATGGGCGGATCGCTGGCGTTATCGCTGCACGGACATTGCCGCGAGCTGGCGGGCGTTGATCCTGACGCCGAGACGCTGGCGCTGGCGCGGCAACGACAGGTGGTCAATTGGGCAACAGCCGACCCAGCCGCTGCGCTGCCAGGCGCCGACCTGGTGGTGTTGGCTGCTCCGGTTCAGGCAAATCTGGAGCTGGCGCGGGCGCTGCCGGCGCTTCACCCGGGGCGGGCGATTGTGCTGGACCTGGGCTCAACGAAAAGCGAGATCTGCCAGGCATTTGCTGAGCTACCAGAGCGCTTTGACCCCATCGGTGGCCATCCGATGTGCGGCAAAGAGCATGCCGGGCTGGCGCACGCCGAGGCGGAAATATTCGACGGAGCGACGTTTGCCTTTACACCGCTGGAACGCACCAGTCAGCGAGCGCGGGAACTGGCGCGCAGGCTGGCGGAAGGGATTGGCAGCCGGCCGATCTGGCTCGACCCTGCCACCCACGACCGCTGGGTAGCCAGCACCAGCCACCTGCCCTACCTGGTTGCCAACGCCCTGGCACTGGCAACCCCCGAACAGGCAGCGCCGCTGGTTGGACCGGGCTTCCGCAGCACCAGCCGGCTGGCTGCCAGTTTTGCCCCGATGATGCTGGAAGTGTTGCTGAGCAACCGCCAGAATGTGCTGGCAGCGACGCGCCGGCTGCGAACCGAGCTGGATGGTTTAGAATCAGCGCTGGCTGCTGGGGACGTGCCCAGGCTGCGCCGGTTGTTGGAACAGAGCGCGCGCAAACATCAGGCATTGACTCAGGCGCGCCAGGGAGGCGGAGCGGAATGAGGCAGACGGATGTGCAGGTGCTGACAGTCCAGCCGGGAAACCCCCTGGTTGGCGATTATCGCCCACACGGGGATAAATCCCTATCGCACCGGGCGGCATTGCTGGCGGCTTTAGCCGATGGAGAGAGTCGGATTGACAATTTCCTCTCCGCAGGCGTCACAGAAAAGATGCTGAGCGCGCTGAGCGCCCTTGGGGTGAGGTGGGAATTGCACTCCGAGCAGTTGCGGGTGGCAGGGGTGGGTTTCGAAGGACTGCAAGCATCCGAGCAGGCAATCGATTGCGGGAACTCCGCCACAACCATGCGCTTACTGGCTGGCGCGTTGGTTGCCAGCGGCACGAGGGCAGTGCTGGATGGCTCCGAAGGTTTGCGCCGTCGCCCAATGAGCCGCATTGTGGAGCCGCTGCGCCTGATGGGAGCGGCGATCGAGGCAGTTGATGGCCACGCTCCTCTGACGCTTGGCGCGACACCTCGTCCGCTGAAGGCGCTGGAATATTGCCTGCCGGTGGCAAGCGCCCAGGTGAAATCCTGCCTGCTGCTGGCTGGATTGGCCGGCGACGGAATGACCAGGCTGATCGAACCCGGTCCATCGCGCGACCACACCGAGCGCATGCTGCGCAACCTGGGCTGCAAGGTCAACAGCGAACTGCTCGAGACAGGCGCCGGAAGGCGCTATCGCACCTGCCTGGAACCGCTGCAACCCTTGAAACTGCCGCCCCTGCAAATGACGCTGCCGGGCGATATCTCAGCGGCTGCATTTCTGATCGTCGCCGCCGCCATCACGCCGGATTCGAATGTGTTGATTCGAGATGTGTGCCTGAATCCCACACGTACAGGGCTGCTTGAGGCTCTGCAAGCCATGGGAGCAGAGCTGGAAGTTTCGGCGGCAGCCGAATGGCATGGCGAACCGGTGGGTGATGTTCGTGTCCACCACAGCAATTTGCACGGCTGTCGGGTGGCTGGGGAGCTGGTGGTGCGGATGATTGATGAGTTCCCGGCTTTCGCGGTGGCAGCAGCATACGCCCGAGGCGAAACGATTGTGGAGCAAGCCGGGGAGTTGCGGCACAAGGAATCGGATCGCATCAGCGCGTTGTGCCATGAGTTACGGTCGCTGGGGGCTCAGGTGAATGAGACAGCAGATGGCTTTACCATCTCTGGCCGGGGACACCTGAAAGGCGGCGCAGCCCAGGCGCACGGTGATCACCGCCTGGCCATGGCGCTGGCGGTAGCCGGGTTAGCCGCGCAGGCGCCGGTGACGGTGAAGGGCACAGAAGTAATTGCTGAATCGTTCCCGGATTTCGTTCAGGTGCTGGGCAAACTGGGAGCGCAGGCAAGCGTTCGGATGGGATGAGGGAATTGCGCGGTAACAAACCGATGCAAGCGCAAAACAAGCCAGATTTACGAAAATATCGGCTGGGTCTGATTGGCTATCCGCTGGAACATAGCCTGTCCCCGCGGCTGCACCAGGCGGCATTGCGCGTCTGCAAGCTGGAGGGAGAATACCGCCTGTATCCCCTGGCGCCCGGCTCGGAATGCGAAAAGCGCTTGCGCCGCTTGCTGGAACAAATGCGCAGCGGCGAGATCGATGGCTTGAACGTGACCATCCCTCACAAACAGGCTGTGTTGCCGTATATGGATGAATTGAGACCAGGGGCGCGGGCGATTGGCGCAGTAAACACCATCATTGCCCGAGACGGGCGGCTTATCGGCGAGAACACCGATGCAGCGGGTTTCCTCGCCGACCTGACGCTCCAGATGGGGCACTCGTCGCCAACCCAGGTGGGGCAACAGCCTGGTAAAAAGGAAGCGCTGGTCCTGGGAGCAGGTGGCGCAGCGCGGGCAGTGGTGTTTGCTCTGGCAGAGGCTGGCTGGAAGGTTTGGGTGGCAGCCCGGCGCATGGAGCAGGCTGAGGCGCTGGCCACGGCGCTGAAGATGCAGGCGATCGAGGTTACGGCTGTGCCGCTGGAGGACTCTGCCCTGGCAGAACTGAGCGCCTCCCGGCGCATCTCCCTGCTGGTCAACGCAACGCCGGTGGGGATGTCGCCATGGGTCAACGCCTGCCCCTGGCCGGTGGGCATTCCCCTGCCGCAACAGGCTTTCGTCTACGACCTGGTGTACAATCCGGCGGAAACCTGCCTGTTGGGCGAGGCAAAAAGGGCGAAGCTAGGGCATGCCAACGGCTTGGGGATGCTCATCAACCAGGCTGCCCTGGCGTTTGAGCTGTGGACGGGATGCAAGCCCGCCCGGCAGGCGTTGGAGCAGGCTGTGTCGGAGGCACTCTCGCCGCCAGGGGACGCCGGTTCTGAACCATCGCCAACCGCTCAGAGAAAAGGATAAGATGAAAACCAAAGCACAGCGATTGCTTTCCACCTCACCGCTGTTCTTCGCCACGCTGGGCGAGAAGATCGCCCGGTTGGAGGCGCAAGGGCATGATGTCATCCGCCTGGATATCGGCTCGCCCGACCTGCCGCCGCCAGCGCACATCATCCGCGCCCTGACGGAGGCAGCGGAACGGGCTGACGGGCACGGCTACCAACCTCATCGAGGGACACCGGCGTTGCGCCGCGCCTGGGCAGAGATGTACTGGCGGCTCTATCAGGTGAACCTCGACCCGGAGAGCGAGGTATTGCCCCTGCTCGGCTCGAAGGAAGGCATCTTTCATCTACCGCTGGCGGTCATTGATCCGGGCGATGTGGTGCTGATTCCCGATCCCGGCTACATCACCTATACGCAAGGCACTCTCTACGCAGGCGGTGAACCCCATTATCTGCCGCTGCTGCCAGAGCGGGAATTTCTGCCCGACCTGACGGCGATTCCCCCGCAGGTGCTGAGGCGGGCAAAAATCCTGTGGTTGAACTACCCAGGCAACCCCACCGCAGCCACGGCAACGCTGGCATTTTTTAACCAGGCAATCGAGCTGGCGCGGCGATACGATTTGCTGGTATGTCACGACGCCGCATACAGCCAGGTCAGCTTCGATGGATTCCAGCCGCCAAGCATCTTGCAAGTGGACGGCGCAAAAGAGGTGGCTGTGGAATTCAACTCGCTTTCTAAATCCCACAACATGGCTGGCTGGCGCGTGGGAGCAGCAGTTGGCAACGCTCAGGTGCTGCGCTCGCTCTTTACGCTGAAGACCAACACCGACAGCGGCCATTTCCTGCCTGTGTTGGAGGCTGCCACAGCAGCATTGACCGGCGACCAGAGCTGGTTGGCTGAACGCAATGAGATTTACCGCCAGCGGCGCGACCTGGTGCTGGAGGCTTTGCATCGAATGGGCTTGAAAGCTACCCCGCCCAAGGCGTCTCTGTACGTTTGGTTCGAAACGCCGCCGGGATGGGACGCCCAAACGTTTACCGACGCAATTTTGGAGCAGGCTTGGGTGAGCCTGACGCCGGGGACGGTTTTCGGGCAGCATGGGGAGGGTTACATCCGTCTCTCCCTGACCGACGCCACCGAGCGGATTGCCTTAGGAATGCAGCGGATGATGGAGATAGAGCTGGAATGAGCCTGACATTTCTAACAGCCGGGGAATCGCATGGGCCGGCACTTACGGTCATCCTGGAGGGTATCCCCGCCGGTTTGCCGCTGCCCGCGGAGGTGATCAACCGCGAGCTGGAGAGGCGACAACACGGATTTGGAGCAGGGCCGCGCATGAAACTGGAAAGCGATCACGCCACCATCCTGGGGGGCGTGATGGCGGGGAAGACCACCGGCGCGCCGATCGCTATGCTGATCGAGAACCGCGACCACGCAAAATGGCGCAACCGTCCGATACCGGCCTTCACCATCCCGCGGCCCGGTCATGCCGACCTGAGCGGGGCGATAAAATATGGCTACCGCGACCTGCGTCCGGCGCTGGAACGAGCCTCAGCCAGAGAGACCGCGGTGCGGGTTGCTGCAGGAGCAGTATGCAAGCACTTGCTGGCGCAATTCGGCATCCAGGTGGGCGGGTACGTTTCAGCCATTGGCAAGGTCAGCGCCGATTTGCAGGCGATACCACTGGAGGAACGCGCTGAACGGGCAGAACAGAACGAGGTGCGCTGTCCGGACGCTGTTGCCGCGACAGCCATGCTCGCCCATATCCAGGAGATCATGCAAGCGCGCGATACCTTGGGTGGGGTGATCGAAGTTTTCGTCCTGGGCGTGCCCCCCGGACTGGGCGCATACACGCAATGGGATAGGCGGCTAGAAGCCCGCCTGGGAGCAGCCATTTTGAGCGTGCCGGCGATCAAAGGCGTCGAGGTTGGTCCGGCGTTCGAAAACGCCCGCCTCCCGGGTACACAAGCGCAGGACGTCATCCGCCTGCAAGAGGGGCGATTGATCAGACCCGGGCTGCGCAACGGCGGCCTGGAAGGAGGCGTCACCACCGGGCAGCCGCTGTTCTTACGGGCGGCGATGAAGCCCATCGCCACCACCCTCACACCGCAGCCCTCAGTTGACCTGGCTTCGGGCGAAGAAGTGCAGACGCAATATGAGCGCTCCGATTTCTGCCCGGTGCCGCGCGCCGTGCCAATCCTGGAAGCGATGGTGGCTTTCGTCCTGGCGGATGCCTTGCTGGAAAAGCTCGGCGGAGATTCGCTGGAGGAGATGCGGCCGCGCTTCGCCGCGCTGCGCCAGGCTAACCTGGCAGACCTGCCGATGGACGGCGGCGAGCACATTTTCTGGCAAGACGAATGACCAGGAGCACAATGAACCGGATTTTCCTGTACGGACCGCCCGGTTCGGGCAAAAGCGCTGTGGGAAGGCGCCTGGCAGCGGCGCTAAATCTGCCGTTTTTCGATTTGGATGGGGAAATCCAACAACGTTACAAGCTGACCATCCCCCAGTTATTTCAACGCGAAGGCGAGGCTGGCTTTCGCCGTCGCGAAGGCCAAACGCTGCAGCGCATCTTAGAACACGAAGGGGTGGTCGCCCTGGGTGGAGGCGCCCTGTTGAACGACGAAAACCGTCGCCTGGTGGAGAGCGCCGGAGAGGTGGTCTGTCTCACCGCGCCGCCGGATGCCTTGCTGCAGCGGCTGCTGACCGACGTGGAAGAGCGGCCTCTCCTGGCCGGAGACCTGCAAGCCCGTCTGGATACGTTGCTTGAAAAGCGAGCAGCGCACTACACCTCGTTCCCGATTCAGGTGGATACGCAGAATCGCACTGTCGAAGAGGTCGCCTGGGAGGCGCAGGTACGCCTGGGGATGTTCCACGTCGTCGGGATGGGAAAGGGATACGATGTGCGCGTCGCTGCCGGCGCTCTGGATTATCTGGGAGAGATGTTCTCCCGGCTGGGGTTGAAAGCCCCGGTAGCGGTGGTCTGCGACGAAAATGTGGCTGAACTCTACGGAAACCAGGCGTTGGCTGCGCTGGCGTCGGCAGGGCTGAGCGGGCGGCTGATCGCATTTCCGGCTGGTGAGCAAAGCAAGACGCTGGCAAGCGTGCAGGCTTTGTGGGAGGCGTTCCTGGACGCTGGCCTGGAGCGCGGCAGTACGGTGTTGGCTTTGGGCGGTGGGGTAACCGGCGACCTGGCTGGCTTTGCCGCGGCCACCTACCTGCGCGGGGTCAACTGGGTGGCAGCGCCAACCTCCTTGCTGGCAATGGTAGATGCCAGCCTGGGCGGCAAAACCGGCATCGATTTGCCGCGGGGCAAGAACCTGGTGGGCGCTTTCCATCCACCGCGCCTGGTTGTGGCAGATACTCACACCCTGCAAACCCTGCCAGAAGCCGAGCTGCGCTCTGGCCTGGCTGAGGTGGTGAAGGCTGGGGTGATCGGCGACACCCGGCTGTTCGAATTGTGCGCTCGCGGCTGGCAGCATATCATGGATTCGCTCGATCAAGCCGTCCGGCAGGCAATGGCGGTCAAAATTCAAATCATCCAGGCAGATCCTTATGAGAAAGGAAGCAGAGCTGCCTTGAACCTGGGCCACACGCTGGGACACGCGCTGGAATTGGCATCGGGGTACCAGTTACGGCACGGCGAGGCGGTTTCAATCGGGATGGTGGCAGCAGCCCGGCTGGCTGAGCACCTGAACCTGGCTGAGGCGGGCTTGGCAGACATCATCTCTGCTGCGCTGGCAGGCCTTGGGTTGCCGGTGACGTTTCCAGCGGCAATCCACCGGACGGCGCTACGCCAGGCAATGCGGCTGGACAAAAAACGCGCCGATGGTCGGCTGCGTTTTATCTTGCCGGAGAAGATCGGTGCTGTGCGAGTGGGCGTGGAAGTGAGCGAAGACTTGTTGCACCAGGTATTCAATACAATGTGAAACCGAAGCCGTGATGATTGGGGGGCGCTCTGAAGGGGCAAAGCGGCTGAAAAGAGCCCTTTGCCCGTCCGCTTCGGCGAGATTTTTCCGCCTGACAGCGGTTCGATCAGGCGCCTGGTGATTGGCAAATCTGTACGAACGCGATGGAGGAGCAGCCATGGCAGCCATACTGGTTTTGCACGGTCCGAATTTGAATTTGCTCGGCGAGCGGGAGACGGATATCTACGGCGTCATGCCGTTGGAAGAAATTGACCGCCGCCTGCGTCAGGCTGGAGAAACACTGGGGCTGGAGGTGCGCGCCGTTCAGTCTAACCACGAGGGCGCCTTGATTGACGCATTGCAGCAGGCCAGGCATTGGGCTGCAGGCGTGGTCTTCAACCCTGCCGGCTTCACGCACACATCTGTTGCCCTGAGAGACGCTGTAGCAGCGTTGCAAATCCCGGTGGTGGAGGTGCATCTATCCAATGTGGATCAGCGCGAAGAATTCCGCCATCGTTCGCTGATCGCCCCGGTTTGCGCCGGCAGGATCAGTGGTTTTGGCTGGCGTTCTTATTTGCTGGGTCTGTACGCTCTGGCGTGGATGCTGCAGGGTGAGGGCTAATGCTGGCGAAGCATTAACTCCATCTCGGGGTAAGCACCCGGTTGCAAATTGGCGTTGACCAGGCTGAAGCCAAAGCCCTCGTAGATGCGCTTTCCAGCAGGGGTGGCATGCAACCACAGGCGCCCCGCCCGTCGCGAGCGCATATATTCAATGATCATCGCCAGCAGTCGGGCGGCAATGCCCTGGCCGCGCCATTGCGGCAAGGTATACATATTCATCACGTAGCCGTCCAGGCCGGTCGGATTTTCCCCTGTGGGTGGTCTTTCAAAGAGCAACAAGCCGCTGGTGGCGACGATTTGCGACTCGACCTCAGCAACCCACAGCAGGTACGCCTCGCAGGGGATTTTTTCTTGAAAGTAGCGCCGGTTGGAGAGCAGCAGCTCTGAATAGTGCGGTTCGTCGGGCAACATGCCCACCTCGCGCAACATCGCCATCCGCAGAGGCAGGAAGGCTTCCAGGTCGGCGAGCGTGCCACGACGATAAACAATGGTGGAAGTGGTCTGACTGTGTGGCATCATCGTCATTGTGGTTTCACGGATAACAGTTCTCTTGCGCTTCAACGCTAGCGGGTATCTCCCTCATAGCCTTTGAGAATCGGCAGATACAATTTTTGCGGTGCAAGGACCTCTATTGTCCCAGCCAGCACGTTACTTGCTCCCCCACCATACAGCATGTATGTCACCAAATTGTATTGCCCAAAGGGCTGGTCACCGGTCTGCCAGGTGAAATTCACTCCACGCACTTCATTTGCAGCCAGCCCGCTTATCGTATCGGTATAAACGGCAACCACCTCGCCCAGCGTGTTACGTCCTTCCAGGACCAGCGTGCCGGTGATCGGTAGTTCGCCGCTGTTTTCCACATTATAGCGTACCCCTACTGGCGCGCCCATGGGCGACAAGAGCGGTTCGATCTCCAATCCGTGCAGTTCTGATTGCAAGATGCCCACACGCAGGGCGCGAGTAGCCTGGTCAAGCAACTTTCCCTGCGCGTCCCTCAGCTTCACATGAACGGTGTAATCCCCGGCGGAGTGTCCCATGCTGGACCACGTCAGGGCAAAGCCGGCTTTGCCTTGCAACTCCACCAGGGTTTGCAGCAGCAAACCATCCACAATTTCGCCGCTGGCAACATTCTCCACCACCGCTACCACTTCAGCGTCAGCCGGTTCACTTGAGCGGTTTTCCAGCTCTACCTCGACGTGCGCTACGCCTCCCAATTGTAGCGTATCCATATCCGTCTCCACGTGGCGAATCTCCACCGGCGATTCGCTCGTTTCGATCTCAAAAGTGTAATCCTGGTAGAACAACCCCTCGTGGGTGAGAGAATTATAGTAAAAGGGAAAGATGGTCAGCGCCAGTGTGGTGGTGTAGGGGGTTTCTACAATGTGCCAGCGGAAGATTCCCTCAGGCCACCACTCCGGGTTGGGCGCTGTATCAGCCTGGAGAGATTTCGCCCCAAACCCCGGAAAAGCATATTCCGCCAGTGGTATGTTCAACCCAACCAGATGCTGGGGATCGGCGCGGTGGATCAGGTTCACTGTTTGTACCTGCACCCCGGCGGGGTAATCGAAAAAGGCCATATAGGTAGGCACTTGCGGTTTGCCTTCCTCGTAGGTTGTTTCTTCGCCAGGGATCGTTACCCGGTGAATGCCATCTTGCTCCTCGATGTCGAGATTCGGAACGTGCACATCGACCGTCGCCAGTGGCGCGCTTGGTCCAGTGGGATGATGGAGATAAGCAGATGTTTCAGCCAAAGTGCTGTTCACAATGCCAAATTTCGCGTCGCCGAAGACATGGTAGATGCCCGTCCAATAGCGATCGTGGAGATCATCGCTCAACGAAGCTTTGGTGTCGCGCAACGCCCGGGCAAAGGATTTGCTCGTGTTCCAGTTGGCGAAGAATTTATCAGCATTTGGGCAGGTTTGACCAGAATAGCACAACCCAAAGCGAATTGCCCCCATATAAGCGCCGGCTTGTTGGAACAGCACACTTTCGCCAAAGGAGAAGCTGCTGGCATATTCCGCTGTGCTGCAGGATGAGGCAAACACGAATGGGTTGGTGTTGGCAAATGGATTAGCCTGGTTGGCGAAAGTCGTCGCGTCGATTACATCCCAACCCCCAGGACTGCCATGGCCGGCAAGAAAGACCACATCTCGCCATCGAACATTGTTGAAAAACGCTGTTCGAATTGCCTGAACTGTGGCAGGGATGTCCAGCGTGCCATCCGGCTTGTAGATATTGTACCCTGGGTTGTTCATCCCCAGGACACCACCACTCAGCTTTTTGATCACCTTGTTCACTTCCCCGAGGAAGTCAATGTTGTCAGCCCCGCCGCCAATGCCAGCTGGGTAGCCGCTCACCACCAAATTAAGCAATCCGTCGAAGTGGTAGCCGGAATCGCCTTTTGCCAGGTTGATTGCCGTATTCAGCGGCGCACTCAGCAGAAGCGGATCATTGCCAATGATGCGGGCAATGCTCAATTCAGGGTAGATTTCATCGCCGAACATGTTCGCATACGGATAATCGGCGTAAGGGGCAATAAAAGCTACATCGCCATGGGTGGTCTTGTGCGTGCCGAAATAGCGCGGCCAGCCTGGCAAGACATTCGTCTCACCAACAAGCAACAGGTAGCCAAACGTGGAGTAGCCCCCAAAAAGCGCCTTATTCCACGCACCCCCGGGGCGAATTAAGTCGAGCAACGCTTGGGCGCTGTTGTCGTAGATGTAGCCAAGCACACCCTGCTTGTAATACGCCAGTTCAGCCATCTTGGAAAGAAGAGCATTGGCTTCCTGGCGTTCCTGGCTCGGGCCCTGATAATAGCCAGGGTTATAGATCGCAAACAGGCGATAGGGATTGGTGACAATTAAATAATCAGATACCTTGACTGCATCGGCATGCGCCTGCGTGATGCTCACGCCGTCGATGGTCTTCCCCACTGGCACAGGAGCATTGTGGAACAGCCGCGGCCCACTTGCCTGATCCCAGTAGATGTTGATATAAAAGCCGATCTCCGGCGCGGGCGGGTTTGGTGAAAGCAACATCGGCACCACATAGAAGGCAAACAGGCGCGACTCTTTAGCCGGAATGGCTGCCTTTGGCTTGATGACCATATAACCAAACTTGCCAGCCGGGTTCCATTCAGTTGTGTAGCTTACATCGGTTGTCTCACGTCCAATGGGTTGGAAGCCTTTCATCAGATCCTGAATCTCAACGTTGCGCGCCTCGCTATCGCCGCTGTTGTATACAGATAGGAAAACCAGCAATTTGTTCTGGTTGCGGATAACCGCGTGAGAAGTGACGCTCAACCAGGGAGGCGAAGGCGGCGGTGTTGGTGGAGCATTGAAGACGATAATGTCCACATAATCCCCTGCTACATTCCCGCTTTTATCGTATGCCTCAATTGCCAGACGATGTTGGCTGTTGTTGGCATAAGCGCGGCTATCCCAGACAAAGGTGACGCTGGTATTGGTTGGCGGGTTATTGACATCGTAGGGCTTAAATTGCTGATAATCGCCGTCTACGTAGAAACGTGCGGAGACAATCCCATTATCATCCGTCAGGGTAGCGGTTACGTTAACCTTCCCCGCCACCGTGGCATTGTCCAGTGGCGCGGTAATGAGAACCGTAGGATGGGTGAGGTCCTTAAAGTTAGCGACGGTTGCCTGTCTGGATTGGATGGCTGAATTGCCATAGAGATCAAACACCTGCGCGGTAAGGTTGTGTTCTCCATTTGCCAGGATTGTGGTATCCAGCTCAACCCGGTAAGGTGGCGAGTAATCCGTGAACAGGCGTGCTCCGTCTATGTAAAAGACAACTCGCGAGACGCCCCCTTCGTCCGTTGCTGTAGTGGTTAATATAACCGTCTCGGTCAGCGTGGCAGGCGGTTCAAACCAGATCAATGGATTGATCAGATCAAGCAACGCTGAGGTATGAAAACTCAGGTCGGCGCTGGACGATGTGTTGCCAAAACCATCTCGCGAGACGACGACAAAGTGGTAAGTGGTGAAAGGTTGCAGGCCAGTCAACTCGACGACGTGGGTGGTGGTTATACCAGGAACTATGGCTGTGTCGCTATATAGGGAAGCCTGCCTGCCGTAGTCTACCTGGCTTGTGCTTGCCTCGTCAGTCTGCCAGACAATGCGTGCCGAGTTGGTGGTGATATTGGTAACGCTGGGTCCGAAGACGATCTGAGGAGGCGTGCTATCGCACATCCACTCCTCGTGGCGAAGGTTATTTTCTTCATCTAACTCTGTGATCAGATGTGTCGAATCAGCCTCCACCGAAACCAGATCGCTCGCGCCCGAGCAAGACAAGGGGAAGTCAAAACAACCATCCCAACGCCCATCCACGGCAAGTGATTGTGGAACGCTGCGAGAAACCTGCGGGACGCCATCCACCTGTAGGCTAACCACAAAGCCCGCCGGAACGCCCGCTGTGCCGCGATTCCATACCTGAAAACAGACCAGACTGGCTTCTGGCCACACATCACTGATCACCAGATCCGGCAAGACAGCACCGGTCGGCGAAGGAGTGACCGTCGCCGAACCGGTGGGCGTCAACGTTGCGGTTGGTGTATGGGTCACCGTCGGCGTCTGGGTGCGAGTCGCCGTGGAGGTGGCGGTTCGCGTGGCAGTATTGGTGGTCGTTGGAGTTCTGGTGGCTGTCGAAGTTGCAGTTGGAGTAGCTGTACGGGTAGATGTGGAGGTTGGCGTTCGGGTGGCGGTGGAGGTTGGCGTTCGGGTTGCCGTGGAGGTCGCTGTACTGGTCGCAGGCTGGATATCCCAAAACTTGTTGTTGGTTAGATCCTTACCCGTCAACGGACTGCTGTACTGAATCCAGTTATAATTGCGCACTGTACCGCCGGGCGAAGTTGCGCCAACAGAGACGTAGCCGAGGGGGTCAGTCTCCAGGATGTTGTAGTACTCACATGTTCGACTGGTGACCAGGAAATAGTAACCGTTATGGGGGTTGGTTGAAGCCTGGGCAATCAGGGTGCCGTAGGCATTGTAATCGTTGGAGCAGTACAGGTCTACCAGGACGTAACCCAACGGATTACTTTCGTCGCCGATATTGCCGTTGAAGACACGCCCAGAAAAAGCATACAGAGTAGCGAGGTCGCTATAAATATCCAGTGCCATGGAGGCGGCATTGCGAGCGTCTTCCCAGGCGACCACCGCTTTCGTCTGCCCACCCGAAGCAACCACCGGGCGGAATTCATTTGAAGTGAGTGTGGATACGCCAATTGGTGCGTCGGGCGTCGCTCCAAGATAAGTCACCCGCCTCCAGTAGACATCGTGGTCGGAGGCAGAGTACTCATACTCATAGGTGACGACGAAATCTCCGCTGGCTGGGTTGAAAGCCACGTCGGGGCTGAGGCAGTTGTTGGCGTTTTCGGACGCAATTGCAATCGTAGAGCCATACAGCGAGCCATCGGCATTGATGAGTTGTCCGTTGATATCCCAATTGGAGGCGCCGAGGAAGTGGTCTTCCCAGACGACAAGGTATCGGTGGTCGTAATAGTCATAAGCCAGACGAGGATAGTATTGGTGGTTGGCTGCCGCGCTGATCAGGATCGGCGAGCCAACCAGGCTGCCGCCAGCCGTCACGCGCTGCCCATAAATATCATATTCCCCCCAGGCATTTCTCTTTTGCCAGACCACCAGGTAGCTGCCGTCATAGCTGCTATAGGCTACCGAGGGATATGCTTCATTATCTGACAGGGCGCTGATGACAAACTGTAATCCATAGAGCGTTCCATTCTCATAGAGCAACTGAGCAAATATATCCCGTTGTCCAAACTCCTCATCGCCGATGCGCCGCTCCCAGACGACCAGGTAACGGCGATTGGTTGGATCGAAGGCTACCGATGGACGGCTTTCATAATAACCTGTCGTGGCAACGGGCAGCTCTGCACTGGCTAAGTTGCCAGCGCTATCCACACGGCGGGCATAGATATCGTGGTCGGTGGAGGAGTAGGCGTACTGCCAGGCAACCAGATATTCATTTGTGTTGTTAGAGGCGACCGCTGGGTCGCGCCTTTGGTTGGAGCCGTCGAAAGCCACACCGAAGACATTCCCGTATGGCGCACCATCGGCGGCCATGAAGCGCGCGTAGATATCCCAATCTGCCCCCCACCCCCAGTGATGATCTTCCCAGACGCTGAGGAACTGGCCAGCACCGCTGTTATATGCCACCGCTGGTTGGATCTGGTCGTATTCCCACGAAACAATGACACTCGCTGCCAGAGGCGCGTCGGGCGATTCAATGACCTTTGGCGTGGGAGAGGATTGCGCCGCACCTCTTTGATAGGATACCAGTGGCAGCAGGCAAACAATAGTCAAAACGATCGAAGCAACTCTGCATAAGAGACGCCTTTGATGGGTATCTTGCTCAACAACGTTTCTCATCTCCCACCCCTTGCTGAACCAAACGGATATGCTACCGGGCGAATCGCCGAGCGCAATTCACCGTCAATGCAATTCATCCCCCAGCTACAGCCTGGTACAAAAATGCGACCTCAGTATATTTCTTGCTCGGGTGTAATAAAAACACCAACAGATAGAGGTTATTAAA